>JADMIO010819926.1_pt1 | contig 73293 bp, 58 predicted proteins | sample 8958161 | NCBI WGS metagenome assembly JADMIO01 (sample SAMN16585339, study PRJNA669376) | soil metagenome | isolation source: Crop rotation soil | place: USA: Cullars Rotation, Alabama | collected 2011
CGCGACAACTTGTCCACGTGGAATTCTAAGCTTAGGATCCCAATGTGCTGGAAAGGTTACCTGCCGATCAAGATAAGGGTTCGGCTGCTGCTCTTCCGGCAGGCGGATGTTACATCCAACCGACTTGCCTCCGCTTTCATGGGCACCGCGATTTGCTGCTTCCATGAGCCCTGGACCACCGCCTGTCATGACGGTAAAGCCAAGCCGGCTTAGGCGACTACCTACATCACGCGCCAACTCATAAAACGGATGCTCGGAAGTGAATCGAGCGGAGCCGAACACCGTCACGCATGGCCCAACAAAGTGGAGTACACGAAAGCCTCTCAGGAAATCACGCACGATATGCAATGTCATCAGAAATTCTGAACTACGCGATCTTGGCCCTTCGAGGAAATAGCGATCTTCACGTGGAACAGTTGTGGTTTCAATATGTGGTTCCACACCTCTACGGTGAAATCTGGAAACAAAGTCCGGCGCAAGCCGTGTCAGCACATCGCGATTCTGCGGCACTTCGTTCATCACAGAAGATCCTTTGAGCAAGTCACCCGCCACCGTGACGGTTAGGAGAGTCGAATCGGTACTGCTACCGAATGTTCTTCTGCTGTTTTGCGACGTCACTCTGGAATCGCTTGACAAGCTTTTCGACGGACTTGTGTATTGTCTTCTCCGATTTATCGAAGTCGATTGTTTGTGTGTCGTAACCTCGCCATACCATCTGGTTGGTATGACTATCAATGACGTCTACAACTAAAGTGGATTCGTTGTAAGGAATGCGCCAAACGTCAACCGGTCCTCTTTGCAATCCTTCCCAGCCATACCATCTACCCCACCGGTTCAATCCACCCCATAATCCAGGAAACCCGTAGTCGATATAACGGATGTCATACTTTTCTTTGATTCCCATGAAGTATGTAACAAGAAAATCTGGGGAGCCGTCGCTGATCTTTCGGTAATCAATCTGGGCGAAGTGGTCTTCGAGACCGTCACGAATGCGTTGATTCCAGATCGTATTTGTGCCGACTGGATCCTCCGGCATTCTGGTGATCATTTTGAAATCCCACGTTCTTAGCTTTGAAAAATCGTAACTCCGGTCGTAATCAGATTTCGTTTCTGCCATCACGACCGTGCTGAAAATCACAAGTGCCGTACTTACAAGAAATAATTTGCGCATCGCTGTATCTCCGAGTCGTCTTTACATTGGTTGCATCAAATGGGCACAACCGGGGGGACGAGTATTGGCCCGGTTATACCCATTCTCGATTGCCGCCTACGGCAGCGTTCTTCTGATAGGACCAATCCACGTTTCCTTCAAGTGTGCGACTGTAGATGCCGAATGAGCGCCGTCAGCCGCTGCACTTATGTTTTGCTTCCCGTGTGGACCAGTCGCAACCATCATGCCTTTCTGCGGATCCTGGAATCCGCCAATTTCGGTAACAAATGAGAAAGCGCTGCAAGAAAGCGGAGCCAGCATTGTGAGCTTCTGCGCACCTGTGTGTGGAACTTTCCGCAGACTGCGTCTCTAACTGAATCGAACGCAAAAACTTTGCGAGGCTCGCTCGGACTTTTTTCGCAGGAAGCCACCAAGGAACAGAGCCGGCATGCACGAAGAGGTGAATTGTAAAATGATAACGCCTCTGAATACGCCCAGCCGTTTGCTCAAATCCGGGTCAATCGTGGCTTGCCAGTTTGAGACATTCTCCTTACCGAGACTGCCGGTCACTGCTGCTGGTCGTCACTGGCTGGGCGGATGCAATGAACGTTCTTGACCAGGACTCGGCAAAGCGGCGACGAATTTTCCTTACTGAGGAAAGTTCCATACGCTGTGGTTGAAATATCGCGCCCGCTTCGCTGGGTAGAAACCTGGATTGCGCTTTTCTGGCGCAGAGTGATTGGGCACATTCGTTGCAGTGTCAATCGGAAGGAACAGTCATGCGAAATCGTAATCTGATGATTGGTGCTGGTCTCGCTGCTGCCGGCATCGGCGCAACGGCAGCTTACGTATGCCGGATCAGGCCATGGCACCTGCGCTGGGGCGCAACTGATGAGGAGTTGCGTGAGTCTCTGCCCGGAGATGAACTAGTCTCGGGCGCCAAGCTAAAAGCCACTCATGCCATTACCATCGATGCCCCTGCTGCTGATATTTGGCCTTGGCTGGTTCAGATGGGCCAAAACCGCGGCGGGTTCTACAGCTATACCTGGCTCGAAAATTTAGTCGGCTGTCACATGCGCAACGCGGACGCGGTTGTTCAGGAGTGGCAAGAGCTCAAAGTGGGCGACAAGGTGTGGTTACACCCCAAAGCACCGCCGGTAAAGGTAGCTGTTATCGAACCCGGCCGCGCAATCGTGCTTAAACCGTGGGGTGCGTTTGTACTTCAGCCCATTGACGCGAAAAGGACTCGGTTAATCATTCGATCGCAAGGAGACTACGAACCGGACTTGGGAAACCGACTGCTCAATTTTCTTTTGTGGCGAGTGGTTTACGAACCAGCTCACTTCATTATGGAACGACGCATGTTGTTGGGAATTAAAGAACGAGCTGAAAAGCTGGCTCGCGAACGAGCGGAAGAAAGACGGAAAGCGGACTGGATCACTCAGGTTGGTAACATAGGTTCTCGATGAGTGGACCCGAGCGATGTACGCACAGCCTGGATTAGATCATTTGAATAAAATGGTTTGTTCACATATCCCTGTGCGCCTGCCAAAACTGCTGCCTCTCTATCGACTTGCGTCACGGCGCCGGAGCAAATCAATATCGGAATGTTTTGATTAAAGCCGCGAATTCGCCGGCAGAGTTCGATGCCTGTCAAATCCGGCATCCAGTAGTCTAACAAAAGAGCATCAAACCGTTCGCTCGCGGCAAGTTGCAAAGCGACGGCAGTACTATCGGCCGTAGACACTCGGAAGCCAGCTGCCTGCAATACGACTTGGACCAGTTCGAGGATGTCGGGATTGTCGTCCACGAAAAGGATATGCGGTTCGACTGGTTTGTTGCCACACATCGTTTTAACCAATGGCTTGCTCATGACTGACATGACGCAGAACCCAATGGAAAAAGAATAGAAACGCGGGCGACGCAAAAATTACGAATGCCCAACCTCCAACGTGGTATTCCAGGAGATAGCCATAGACGAAATAGAAAGCCAGCAGACTTCCCAGCGTAATCGAGATGCCTAATCCTTCTTTCCACCACGCGATCGCCAGACCGATGATGATGCCTATCGGGAAGAAAACCAGCCCTAACCACTCTTTGGGGGCGATGTCTGATGGGTGAAGAGCTTCGGCCTGAAAGAGCAAGACCAGCAGGCTTATGCTCATTACACTTCCTATGCGTGCCAGGAATTCGACCAGGGTCATCGGGAAACCCAAATCCATTCTATTGCTGTACATTGACGCCTCCTTGTAACGGTGGCCCATAGCAACATCCACATCACCGCTACACGTCAACTATTGGCAAAAGGTATACCCGAGTATACGGGCGCAAATTGATGACACTCCAGATTCGCGTTGCGGAAAGTTCCGCAAGATTTGCGCGAAATTAACTATTAAGCCGCTGCCAGTTCGCCATAAGCGATAGGATTCGCATGGAACGCGATTTTCCTTGAGTCAAGGAATGATCGAAACAACCATCAACGGCCAGCAGTATCAGTTCGAAACTGGTATTTCAGTGCTGGATGCATGTCGTTCGGCTGGAGTTGACATCCCGACCCTCTGCCACGATGAGCGATTAAAACCAATCGGCAGTTGTCGGATGTGTCTCGTTGAAATTGAGGGGAAAACCCACCCCATATCGTCCTGCAACACGCCGCTAAGCGACGGCATGAGGATCGCGACGCATACTTCCAAGCTCAAGGAGGAGCGGCGCATGATTCTCCGGATGCTCGCCCAGGATCATCCGAGCGATGGTCTACAAAACACTCCTGAAAAACCTTTTTACAGGTATGCGCTGCAATATGGTTTGTGTGAAACCGATTTCAACGGTTCACACGAAGCACGTCTCACGGACGATTCTCATCCTTACATTCACGTCGACCTGTCGCAGTGCATTGTCTGCTATCGCTGTGCGCGAATCTGCGAAGAGGTTCAAGGACAGTTTGTTTGGCAAATCATTAATCGCGGACATGACACGCGCATCGTTCCTGATTCGGGAACAACGCTGCGCGAAAGCTCGTGCGTCAGTTGCGGCGCTTGTGTGGACACGTGTCCGAGCGGCGCGCTTGAAGATAAGTCGGTACTCAAGCGAGGACAACCGACGAACTGGACTCGAACAACTTGCTCTTATTGTGGAACTGGTTGTGAGCTGAGCGTCGGCACGCTTCAGAATCGGATTGTCTCTATTAAACCGGTGCTTGACGCGCCAGTGAGTTCCGGCCACCTCTGCGTCAAAGGACGCTATGCGTTCGACTTCGTTGATGCCGCCGATCGGATCACGGTTCCGATGATTCGAACTAACGACGGATGGCACCCGGTTGGGTGGGACGAGGCAATCTCGTTTACAGCCGCGCGCCTGCAGGAAATCTCACAAGAACATGGTCCCGATAGCATCGGAATCCTCGGTTCAGCTCGCGCTACAAACGAAGAGAACTACCTCGCGCAGAAATTTGCCCGCGTGGTCATTGGCACCAACAACATCGATTGCTGCGCGCGAGTCTGCCACACACCTACCGCCGCGGCGATGAAACTCATGCTGGGAACTGGAGCAGCAACTAACTCTTACAACGATATCGAGAAGGCGCACACAATTCTGGTCTGCGGAGCCAACGCAACCGAGAACCATCCAATAGTGGGAGCACGAATCAAACAAGCCGCCCTAAGAGGCGCCAGGCTCATAGTCATCGATTCACGCCAGATCGAACTTGCTCATTACGCGACGATCCACCTGCAACCGCATCCAGGCACAAACATTCCGCTGCTAAATGCGATGGCTTGCACCATCGTCGAAGAAGGTTTGGTGGATTATGAATTTGTTGCTGAACGGGTCGCCGAGCAAAACACGTTTTTCGAATTCATTAAAGAATTCACTCCTGAGAAGGCAGCGAGTATCTGCGGAGTTGATGCTGATCTGATCAAGCAGGCAGCTCGACTATACGCAACTTCAAAACCCGCGATCTGCTTTCATGGTTTAGGTGTGACGGAACACACACAAGGGACTGAAGGCGTTATGTGTCTCGTCAATCTTGCACTGCTCACCGGTAACATAGGTAAGGTCGGAACCGGGATTAATCCACTTCGAGGTCAAAACAACGTCCAGGGCGCAGCCCACATGGGCTGTGATCCGGGGATACTGACCGGCAGCGTTTCTTTAAAGGAGGCATTGCCTCAGTTTGAAAGCGTGTGGCACTCACCAATTCCTAAAACTCAGGGTCTGAATCTACTGGAAATGATGGACGCGGCCGAAACCGGCAAACTGAAAGCGCTTTGGACCATCGGCTATGACATAGCACTAACAAATGCCAATTTCACAGCGACCGAACATGCATTACGTTCGGTGGATCTCATTATTGTGCAGGACATCTTTCTCAATGAGACTGCGCGTCGTTTTGGCTCAGTATTTCTTCCCGCAGCTTCGTCGTTTGAAAAAGATGGAACCTTCATGAATGCGGAACGTCGCGTTCAACGCGTTCGCCAGAGCGTAGATCTCGTCGGAGAATCAAGACCTGACTGGAAGATCATTTGTGCTGTTGGGGCGGCTATGGGAAAGGGCGAGTTCTTCGCATATCAGTCGGTCGAGGAGATTTGGGATGAAATCCGAGCCGTGTGGCCTGCAGGCTACGGCATTACTTATCAACGACTCGAGGATACAGGTTTGCAGTGGCCCTGTCCTGATAAGGCTCAAGCCGGCACAGAGGTAATGCACGCAGAGAGTTTTCCCATTGGAAAGAGAGCGGCGCTTCGTCGAGTCTCTTACCGTCCCACCAAAGAAAAAGTCGATGAAGAATTTCCGTTTCTGTTGATTACCGGAAGAACTTTGTACCAGTTCAATGCCGGCACAATGACGATGCGAACGCCTAATGAAAAACTACGATGTACAGATTTTCTCGAAATCGCGCCGATCGACGCCGATCGACTCCGGCTTCATCAAGGCGAGCTGGTGCTGGTCCAAAGTCGCTATGGCTCGGCCTCGCTGCCCATCCAAATCACATCGAGCGTAAGGCGAGGAGAGTTGTTCGCGACCTTTCACGATGCGGAAGTATTTTTGAATCGTGTCACCAGCCCTTATCGGGACCGCTATGTGAACAGTCCGGAATACAAGGTCACGGCGGTGAGAATTGAAAAGGTCTGACGTTCGCCCGTGTCTATTGAGCCGCAGAAGAAGATTTAAGACGGTTTCACTATCTGAGTGCGGAAACCAAAAGTTTAGCTGGCTTCTCAACCGGAACGCATTTGATTCAGCATCTGCTGAATTCGTTGCTGGAGAACTTGCGTGAGTCTTTCGTAGGCGGCCTCGTCAGTCAAACCCGCCGCAACTTCCTGAGGATCGATTGGCGTTCCAAAAACTATCTTGATTTTTGCAAAGTGGAAGCGACCGGAATAGCGCGGCCAGATCCGGTACGGTCCATCCAACGCAACCGGAACGATGGGCACGTTCATTTCCGTGGCCAGAATTGCCGCACCCTTTTTGAACTCCTGGAGCTCTCCATCAAATGAACGTTGGCCCTCAGGGTAGATAGTGAGAATTCTCCGTGCGCTTAAACCGGCGGCGCCGGCGCGCATGGCACGCAGCAGGTGCGTATCCGGGTCGATCGAGACCACGTTAATGAGCCTTGCGAGTTGCTGCATTACGGCATTCGTGAAAAACATGCTCGCGCCAACATGAAACACCTCGCTCAACACACTACGTGGGTACGTGGAAAAAACGATAAATGGATCCAGATAACTTTGATGGTTGGGGCAAATCAAATAAGGCGGCTTGAGCTGGTTAAGCACATCAACACCTTTTACCTCCATGCGAAACAACACTCGGGCGATGAGGTAGATAACTTGCGAGACCACGTAAGCAAGTACTAAGGAGCCGCGTTTTGATTTCAGAAGCTCTCTGACTTCTTCCGGCAACTCTTTCTGTAACGCCGGTTGTGCTAATGCTTCCCGCCAGGAGAATTTTGCGGCGGTGAGTTCGCCTGGCGCTGGTGCAGTTCCTAATCTAATGTTTGCCAGACGGATGAGTTCCGCCACTGTATGCACATTCACCACTTCGTCAGGTTTAAGTTGAATACCTAAACTCTGTTCGAGACTAACCATGCATTCCGCGCGGGCTAGTGAGTCGAGTCCCAGATCTATCTCCAGATTCATTTGCGGATAAATCACTTTTGACTCAGGCAGGTGCTGTTTCACTGCGGCAATCGCGGCTCGACCGCCAGGAGAATTCATTAACGTTCGATCGGCCTCACTAATCTCCACTGCGCCCGGACTCGCCTTGAGATCTGTCCGTTGCCTAAGCGTTTCAACTTGATTAGCAAGTTCGAAGCGTTTTAGTTTGCGCGTTGTAGTACGAGGCAGCGGTTCGGCGCGCAGTATGAAATCGTGCACGCGCTGATATTCAGGTAGTTCGCGGCCAAGGTTTTCCAAATCCCAAACAACCCACTCCCTGGCGTTCGCTGTGTGCTGACTTCTGAGGTGCTCGAAGTTAGGTACAACGATCGCACATAGCTTCTCGGCCCGCTTGAACTCACTGCTCCGGTCCTTCACGCCAAGTACGCACACCTCGCTGACATACGGCGATTGCTCGTAATGCGCTTCCACATCTTCTGGGAAAACATTCTTTCCTGACGGTAACTTCACAACGTCCTTCTTGCGGCCGGCGATGTAAAGGTGTCGTTGCTTATCCATGCGTCCTAAGTCGCCGGTGCGAAACCACCCGTCACTGGTGAATGCTTCACGATTGGCATCAGGATTCTTGTAATAACCCGACATCACAACTGGCCCGCGAATTAACACTTCGCCGACACCAGTGTCATCAGGTTGATCGATCTTTACTTCAACACCATTTAGCGGCGTGCCGACTGAGCCAATCCTGTTATCCTCGAAGCGAGTTACAGTCGCTGCGCCGCAGGTCTCGGTAAGACCATAGCCTTGCAGGATGGTGAAACCTAAACGATGGAAATCTCTTGCAATGTCTACGTCGAAGTTGGCGCCGCCTGAAACTGCGAGTCTCAGTTTGCCGCCGAACGATCGATGTACTGCCCTGAAGAACAACCTACCCGCATTCACACCAAACCAATCGCGCAATACTCCATTGGTGGCAAGCAGGCTCCGAAACAAGAGTCTGAGGAGCGGACGCTTTGCTGCTACCGCATCCCAAATTTTTTTGTGAAACAGGTACCAGATGCGCGGAACGCCAACGAGTGCGGTAGCTCCACTCGCCTTAAGACCTTCTTCGATCGCGGCACTACTTAATTCCGTGAGGTAGACCACTTGCCCGCCGACAATCGTGGCGAGCCAAAGATTCACGATCTGCGAGTAGGCATGGAATAAAGGCAGCAGGCTCAGGAGCACTTCCCGATCACTAATCTGCATTACTTCCTGAATCTTGGTACTTTCCGCGTAGATGTTTCCGTGTGTGAGTGGCACGGCTTTCGGTATTCCGGTGGTTCCCGAAGTGTACATCAATAACGCCAGGTCTTCGGGTTTCGCTGGCGGCGGTGTGTCAATAAAGCTCTTCGGCACCCGGGTTTGAGACCAGTCGGCAAAGTCACCAAGCCCGTTTTTGTGAAGAAGACGCCGCAGTGCTACCGCGGGAATGTTGATGCCTGATAGCTCGCAGGCGGAGCGAAACTTATCCAGTGAGGTGGGCGAGACAAACGCTAGCTTTGCTTCCGAGCTTTTCAGAAAGCTGGCGAGCGCCTGAGTTGTAGCTGCCGGATCGAGGGGTGTGACTACCGCTCCTCGGTAGATGATGCCGAGATATGCAACGGCCCAGTTCGGATGATTCTCTCCTATCAGCGCAACTCGTTCACCAAAACCGATGTTCTCTTGAGTTAGTCGAAAAGCGATGCTGCGGACCTGAGCGAGCATTGACCCGAACGTCACGGTTTCCCGGCTATCATGTTCGATCAAGGTCATCGCAATCTTGTCATGATGCGCATTCGCGCTGGCGATGACGCGCTCGCAGAAAGTCTCTTGTGGTGACGTCGTTTTCACATGCCTAACCCACGATGCTCGACTGCAAGATCTATGCCCATGGGCGACGTCGAAACTTCAGGTTAAATCACTTTTCTCGCGGGTGGCACTCGACGCACTGAAACATTGAGATGTCGCCAAGATTAATCGGATGTTTGAAAGGTTCGTTCGCCTTGTGGCAGGTTTCGCATTTTCGATCTGCCAGGCCGCCGAGGTCAACCGGATGCTGGATGGGGATCGATTGTGGCGTGGTCGAGGGGCGCGCTGAATCTGTCAATACCGTGTGGCAGATGTTGCAATCGTTCCGAATAACCTTGCCCGTATTACTCACGTGTTCGCCATCGTGACAACGAAAACACCCTGACGAGTAAAGATGCCCGATGTTGTTTGGGTGAGTGGCCCAGCTCGTCTTCATCTCCGGAAAGAAGTAGGTCTTGAAGATGCGCTGTGTTTCGCCGATGGCTGATTTGATCGTGTCCGTTTTTTGCGCGTATAACTCGCTATAGTTGGTCCGATAAAATCCATCGAGACCAGATGCAATTGTGTTGAGCGCCTCTTGCTCCGTCGTATAGGGCTTGTTCAGTACCTCCACTGCTTGTCTCTTCAGGTAAGGCAACGCCGGATCGAGTCGTCCGAAGGAAAACGAGTCGTCCAGAGCTACGTCGGGTGAAAGATATGCGTGGGCCGGACGATTATGACAATCAATACAATCCATGCGGCGCTTTTCAGCCGCAGCAATCTGCTCTGCGCTGAGTGGCCGCGAGCGATCAAAATATTCAGTCACATTGCCGCTTCGATCCTGCACTCGAATCCACGGAATAACTTGTCGTTGCCGATCGTTGGCTATAAACGTGACTTCATTCGCGAGATTCATATGCCAGTGAATTCCTGCAACTGGACCACTCGACGGATCGCCGCCGCCGACATTAATCAACATCCGTGTTTGGCGAAAGGAGTTTTGCTCGTCGTAAGCGTAATGATTGAACGTCTTGAGCTGAGCGCCATAAAACTTCGAAGGCCAATGACATTGCTCGCACGTCTGATTGGCCGGTCGCATGTTATGAACCGGAGTTTCGATCGGTTTTGAATAGCTGCCCGCTACCAGAGCGAAGAGCTGTCGCACGCCGGAAAGTTTTGAACGAGCATACGACTCCGCACCGTGGCCCACATGACAATCAACGCAACGAATTTTGGCATGTGAGGTTGCGTGGAAAGCTACAAACTCCGGCTTCATCACTGTATGGCAAGCCTGGCCACAAAACTCGACCGATTCCGTGTATTCATAGGCACGGTAACTTCCGAAAGCACTCGCGCAAACAAAGATGAAAGAGAGTGTCAGGAGCACGATTGCAAACCGCCGTTGTCTTGGCTCGTTTAGATCAATCTTCGGATAAGGCGGTATGGCAGAATCCGGCGAGCGCCTGCGCCTTCGTCTCTCAATCCACATCCCCACCAGAATTACAAGCAGCCCAAACACCAGGAACGCAGGCAGAACAACGTACGTGATGATGCCGAGGTAAGGATTATTCGACGCCTGCGTCAGCTCGATGAGAAACAACAGCAGAATGCTTACCACTGCGGCAATTACTATCAGCGCGCCTGCGAAACTTACGTAGTTTCTGAAAAGTGTTGGGGGTCGGTTTACTGAGTGTTTTTCTTGGCTCATTCCGAGTCTCGATAGGTTTGGTTTAAAAACACGCGCACCTCCCATGCCGTCGGATTTAACCAACGAGCATGGGAGTGGCGGGGGAAACGCTTTGTGTTACCAGCCAACTACTGAGCCGACCTCAGTTGCTTCATAAACTCGAGGAGCCCTTTTGCTTGCTCCGCAGTGACTCCCTTTTCGCCGTACGCCGGCATGTTGGGAGGCTTCTCGGGTTTCTTACCTTTCAATATCGCATCAATGTACTGGTCATCGGTCAGGGCTGCATCAAACTTCTTCTCGGCCTTCTGACCATGGCAGGCCACGCACTTCGCCTTGTAGTATGCACCCGGGTCTGAAGGTTGAGCCTCACCCTGGGCCCTCACAATTCCGAAGAGCACTAACCCGAGCAGTAAGAGCGATGCGATCCCGATTGGTATTGTTTTTATCCCTTTCATAAGACCTCCCGTAACGTGTAAGTGCAAGGTCCATGCCGGGTAAAAACGCCCGATAATGCCGTAGCCCTCGGATGCCGAGCGAGCTTTTGCGCATAGGCTGCGAAACTTTCCTCTCATCAAAAATGCCAGGCCGAGCCCTTGTGACAACGCTTGCAAACAGAAAAGTCGTCACCGCCAAATGCGCGTTGGCCGTTGTGGCAAGTCGCGCAACTGGAAGCAGTCCCAGGCGCACGATGATTTAACGGCAACGGTGTTGATACTTGCCGTCCACGAGATAAACCTACTCTAACCTGGTGACAGGCAGCACACGCCAACTTCTCAGACGCATCGTGCTTGGCATGACTGAAGCCAACTCGAAAAGCAGGTGCTTGCTCAGAAGTGCGAACCAAATGCCCGAGCTGATGGCAGGTACTGCACGACGAAATGTTGCGGCCGCTTGCTTGTGCGTTAGGCGTATGACAGCCAAAGCAGGTGACGTGCGCATTCAGCCGCGATGGAATCGAGAGCCCGACGCCACTGCGGTTACTACGATGGCACGTAGCACAAGTAGTGCCAGCATGCTTCGCATGATCGAACCTGACGTCGAAACTGCGCAACGGCGGAAAAGCTTTGACCTTACCACTCTGCACGTCGGTATGACAGATAGTACAGATCTCACTCGCCGGATTGGAGAATTGCGGTGCGTGACAGCCAGTGCAAGGAGCATGGGCCGCTTTGCCTGGCAATGTCGGTTGCGGTGAATTGTTCTCACGACGATGGCAAAGCAAGCACGGAAGCCGCGCGTGATTGCGATCGTCGTGTTTGAATTGTGAGTAGTCAGTCGATGATTGCGGTGTCGCATGGGCGAAAACTCTTGCAAGTACAGATGGCTTTGGAATCGCGTTGAGGTGACTCGCAGGAACTTGCTTACTGCCGAATGCAACGTGGCACTTCGTGCAAACAAACGTTGCGCTTTTGTTTCTTTGGTCTATCTCGTAGTTGAGAATTCCACCCTCATCGAGCGTTGCTGTAACGTGGCAACCTTCGGCGCCGCCACATGATTTCACAGGGACTTTCTGCCTCTCGTCACTTCTGGTGTTCATAACCGTCACGTTGTGACACTGCGCGCACTTCAAATCAGCATGAATTTCATGTCGAAACGCGCCCGCTGAGGTTCGAGTGGGCCAAGCAGTCAATGTCCACCAATCCATAATGCCGATCGTCGCGGCCAGCTTTTCATCAAAATCCGCCGTCAGCTTTTCAGAAGCCGATTGCTTGTGACACGCATCGCAGTTCTGCGGCAAAGGCGCAAGCTCACTTTCCTGGTTATGACAAGTGAAGCAACTCGCATGAGTCAGTGGCCGCGTCTTGAAAGTTCCCTTCTTCAACCAGAATGTGTCACCGATGTTTTTGGGCGGCTTCGTAACGAATTCATCGTCCGCTTTACCCTGAGGCTGATAAGTCTGATGACAATCGGCGCACTCTGAATCGGCGTGTTTGTCGTGTGGAAAGACGACGCGAAACTCGGAAACGAAATTGACGGCTTTTGCTGTCGAGAGAAACGCCTCACCAAGACTCGGAAACACGTAGCGCGAAGTGTCAACCGGCGTGGCTTTCACGTGACAATTGGAACAGATTCTGGGAACCGGACGCTCGCGCGCAAAGAATTGCTGGCGATGGCAATTCAAGCAAGACGCATGTTCGGGAAACTCGGCCACATCAGGAAACGCCGCGTCGCCTTTGCGTACTTCCTTCCAGTTCTTAGTGGGAGACTTGTGACACGAATCGCATGCGAGCTTTTGTTTGGTTACGTGAGTTGAATGGGAAAAGCTCGAGTAATCACTTGTTGTTGGACGGGATCGGGCGCCCCGTTGGGCCTCGGCCGGAACGACGGCCAAGGCAAAAATAATCAACACCAATGTCGCTAATTTTGGCACGCACTATTCTCGCCGGCCGAAATAGAGGCGCAAAGATGTATATGGCAGATGCGAGTGATAGTTCTGCGGCCGTGGACCTACGATCGTGCTCTCGTTGTAGTTGTAATACTGATAGCCAACATTCCAATCAAGCCGCTGGTGCAGCTTAATAGCTAACCGTGCTTCCGGCGATTGAAAACTCATCGGGTACGAGGCGATCAGCGTCCCTGGATTGCCAGTCGGATCCGCCACTCGGTTTCCCTGCCCGTTGTCCTTATTAATTCGATAAGCCGTGAAGAGCGTCACGCGCGGAGCGATGCGAGCCACCGACTCGACGAAGAAAAAGTTATTCCTGACAAAGTAGAGACTGTTGCCGAGCGGGTGCTGAACGTTATTGAAGAAATAGTCCAGTTTTGCGTTGCTGTTTATCCAGTGGTAGTTGTAGCCCGTGCTGATCGAGAAACGTGAGGTTGCGGTCCAATCAAGTGAAGAAGAAAAGATTCTTGACTTCACACTTACGCCAAAATCCTCCAGCGACACTCCTGCAATCTCCGAAGGATTTGAGTTGTTTTTGGTGATCAACGCGAGATTGAAAGCTATTCGCGACGTTGGCTTGTAGCGGCTCTTGGCGCGAATGTTTGTGTAGTTGTAGTTGCCGATACGGGTAAAGACATTGTCAGCCGTACCATGCTCACCATCGAAGTAAATGGTCCACTCATGTAGCGGCCGCGCCTTGAAGCCGCCAAGGACAGCATGTGTGTTGTTGTGCTCCTCATCTGTAACGGGCGCCAGTGGCGTAGGTGCGTTGGAGTTGAGAGCGAATCCGCTAATGGCCTCTTCGATGTGGCGTCTTCCGTATCGATAACCGAGATGAATTGAGTAGTCCTTGTTGAACTGGTAGTCGCCTTCAATCGTATTCTGGATTTTCCGGTACTCGGTTCGGGTGTTCACGTCACGATTGCTGAACCCGATTGTGTCCGTCCTGGTGCCACGCGTGAGCGAAAAGAAATCTGCGAACAATGCCGCGCCGTTGATCTCGAAGGTCTCAACTCTGAATGTATTCGACAGTCGCAACTTCTCGGTTGCGAGCCACGTGAGCCCGAGATCTCCCAACCAATTTGGGCGTTCAGTGTCGCCGCTGAGGTTGTACTGGCCCAGGTTGAGAATATTTGGCGTCGCACCAGGCGGACTCGGTGGAAAACCTGTGATACGCGGATTCCAGTTGCGACCAGTAAAGCTTTCGAGAGAGACGAAGTTCTGCTTCGCCTTGCTGTAGATAATGCGACCAGTGATGTCGAGTCTTTTAGCAACCAGCGTCTGTAAACTGAAACGAGTGTAATTAACGCTGCCGCGCGCCGGTTCATTGCGATCGAAACTGGTCAAACTCGCAACTGTCGGATTGAGATTGATTCCCGGAGTAACTCCCAGATCGATCACGCTGTCGTCGCGAAAACGCCGAAATCCCTGTAGGAACGAAAAGTTCAGCGGCCCGAGCTTGCCGTCGGCGCCGACACGGAAATCATTGGCACGCGATCGGAGTTGCGACAGCAGCATGAACTCATTCCCGCCCACGTGATAATTCGTGAAGGCAGGTCCACTGTAACGTTCAGGCGAGTAGCCAACGTTGAAGCGAATCCAACGGTTCTTTGGGAGCAGGGTAAGATCAAAGTCTCCTAACTTTACTCGTGTGTTGTACCCATGCTCCCCGGTCGTTACCTTCGGCGGAACACTAAACGAGGCCGGGCTGAATACCCAATTCGGATTCGCAAAATCGTTAAGAAAGCGGAAGTATTTGAAGCGCCGGTAGGTAGCATCGAAGCGATACCACTTGGGTTGTTCGACACTCACCCGAAGATTGCCCTGTGGATCAGCTCCCCAGCCCGTCGACGTCGCCAGGAGAGAATCGAATAATTCGCCTTTGCCGTTTGTGGATTTGAGCAGGAACGAGCTGTCAAAAAGTCTTGGACCCGCTTTGTAATTAAGATCGCTTTGATACTTGTTGAGATCGCCGTCGACTCTGAGTCCACGATAGCCAAACTCGAGACTCGAAATAACTGTGAAGTCACCGGCCTTTTCACCGGTTTCAGCAGGCGTCTCGTTGTAATCGGATTTTTTAGGCGAAGGTGACGGTAACGGTTGTTGTGCCTGAACGACAGTCAGGGCCGCAAACAGAACCAGCACCACTCCGATGATGTGCAGCGAACTCTTTTGCTTCGTGCTCATGGCGCAATCCTCACTTAGGCCTCACTCAGCGGAAAAAGACCGGACTCGTTCGCGAGCCGTGAATCTTGATGTGACAATTCGTACAGTTGGCATATTGCGCGTTCAGGTTGTGCTGTGGACCGGCGGGCTCGTCCGCGCCGACGCCGTGAGCAGTGCTGTGACATGTCAAACACAGCTGTGCGACGCGGCTCGTAATCAGCAACCGCGGATTAGATGAACCGTGGGGCGTATGACACGCGATACACCCATCCGTCTTCACCGGGGCATGCTCGTAAACAAACGGCCCTTGCTTGTCTGCGTGACACTTGATGCAAGCGGCATCGGCTCCGGTCGCCAGTCTTGTTTGTTTGAGTTCGAAACCGCCATGAGGATTGTGGCAATCACTACACTTCATCGCGCCTTCGAGTACCTTGTGATGGAACGGTAAGTTGAACTGGTGCTTAGTCTCGCCATGACAACTGAGACAAAGCTGCGGCTCACTGTTTCTGAGCAACTTCAGATCGGAGAAGCCCGGCTTTTGTGCGTTGGCCTTTGAGACAAACACATTCGACGCCGCTAGTTGCCGCCCATTCGGTTGAGAATGGGTTGAGTGGCAGTCAGTACAACCGATGTCATTGCGCCAGTGCTCGCCGCGCCGGAAGTTGTTGTGTTCTTCCCTGCCGGCGTGGCAGCCTAAACACGTTTCGGAGATCTCTTTCGACGATTTGTTCTTGAAGGAGATGATCTTCTTCGGATCGCCTTCTTCAGAGTGCGCCTTACCTGGACCATGGCACGACTCACAACCAGTCACCTTGTTATTCCAACTGCTTATTTTGACGAGCTGAGCGTGAGACGTATGTGAGAAGGCTTTGAACTGATCTTCGTGGCAGTCTTTACAAGCGTCACTGCCTACGTACTCACCTTTGGCCTGCTGCGCTGCTGTTGGAGGAGCGACCTCTTTTGCCGCAGTGCCGCGCCAGGAGTACAGGAAACCAACGCACGCTAACATTGCTACCAGACCAATGATCGCGGATGCTTGTCTTTTTGAGGCCATCTCGGGATCTCCGCTAAGTTCTGAATAAAGAAGTACCAAACCTCGGTTGCCCCATGAGCAACCTCGATGCCAACTATTAGAAATCCCTTGGTTCTATGGCGTATTAGAAATTAGGACTGCTGACTGTGAAGCGAACTCTCAGTGGAAGTTGCGCTTAAGGATTCCGCGCTATCTTCTATGTGCTTGAATGGTGGTCATTGTATTCAGCGGTCATCCAATCAGCAAGGAATTTGGCGGGAAATACCGTGCGTATTTTTTCCACCTGTTGCGTAAGTTTCCCCAGTACAGTCCATCTCAGATTCGCACTTTGCGTGTAAAGAAATCTCGGTCCGGTCAGCGCAGGCCGGCCGCAAATGTCGAGCGACGAGCACGGGACACGGCGCTTGTCGGAGTACTCGATCGACATTTGATCCAAAGAGTGCACGCATTCCAAATCCTGCCCCATGCGCGCCAACGCTGATCAAATCAATTTCGTTTTCCTCAGCATAATTCAGAATCTCGCGGTAGGGATGGCCTTCTCTTACTATCGTCTTCACGTTGCACCAAAGATGCGCTTCAGCTGGTATGGCTCGCTGTAGTCGAGTTGCCGAGATGTGATATGCAGACTCACCTTTTGGATACCAGGCGATTTCGGGTTCATTCACCGAGTGAGGCGGCAGGACATTCAGCAAATGCAAGTCTGCCTGATGCTCCTGGGCCAACGAGAGTCCATATTTGAGAGCCAACTCGGAGTACTCAGAGAAGTCATAAGCCACCAGCACACGTTTAAGATCAACTCGCAGGTCATCCGTGATCGATTGGCGCTCTTCATCATGCATTACGAGCACCGGACAGGGCGCACTGCGGCACACTGACTCAGCTGTCGACCCGAGTAGGGCCGCCCGACGAGGACGACGGCGCGACCGCATCACTATCAAATCCGCATTTATCTCTTGTGCTTGCCTGGTAATCTCCTCGCCAATGTCATCCGTACCGACGTGGACCAAACATTGCCAATGCAGATCAACAAGACTCGCAGGATCAATATGCTCGAATAAGAATGACTCGAATGCTTCGGCTTGATCAATTGTGAGTGTGTGTTGGGTGTTGCTAATGTTCGAGCCTGCTTCACAATAAAGAAAGATTAATCTCGCCTGATAGACCCGCGACAACGCGAGCGCATAACGCATCGCATTTCCGGAATGCGGCGACAAATCTATCGGGCAGAGAATGTGCTTAATACTAATCATAAGTTCCCGTCCTCGGGTTATCTCTTCACCCGGACAACTTCAACGGAGCAATGCGCACGACTTGAAACTGCCGAGGAAACGCTGCCCAGCAGCAGTCGATCGATGCCCCTTGTCCTTCTAGCGCCGACAAAGATGCAATCTGCGCCCCATGTGTGGGCTTCTTCCAGAATTTCATCTGCGGGATTTCCGCGTCTAATCAAGACCTCCGCATGTAAACCCGCACTTCGAATTCTTTGTGCGGCTGGTTCAAAGATCTCCCGTACCTGGTTCCAGTTGCTTTCGTCCGCCACTTCAATCCATTTCGTCGCTGACGGTTCGGAAGGATTCGAAGTGAGCGGCATTACTGTATCGACGACCGCCAACAGACCGACTTCAGTTCCCCTGGGCCAATGACGGTTGCAAACAGCCTCAACGGCTGCATTTGAATCAGCCGAGTTATCTACGCCGACCAGCAACCGAACCGGTTTGTCATCGTGGTATGACACACGGGCGATACGAACAGAGCAGCGCGCCTCGTAAAGAACTCGTTGCGAGATACTGCCGAGTATCAACCGGCCACCAAAAACGGAGTGACCCCGAGCGCCCATGACGATGAGATCGGGTTTCCAGCTATCGGCTTTTTTGATGAGCGCCCAGGCCGGGGAATCTGCTTCGGCGGCGGCGCTGACACGCCAGGCTGGAAAGATCGATCTGATCTGCCCACTCACCCGCCTTGCTATATCCGTCGCCTCTTCGAGCTTGTGTTGCGCACGCTCGTGTGCACGCTTGATAGCCAGCGGAATATACATCGGGACGGTGTTCTCAACTTCTTCATCGAGTGGCATGGGAACAAATACGTCTGCCACAGTCATAACTAACGCCTCAACGTCGGCGCCCAGTCCAGCGCGCTGCAAGTCTGCGAGCGCTGCATCAGCACATTCGGAACCGTCATAGCCAATCAGTATCTTCATGGTTTTGTCCTTCCGGTCATCAAGGTCGAATCGCAACCTTCATCACTCCGTCCAGCCGCTCGCCAAACAGGTTGTAAGCTTCGCCTATGTTGTCGAGAGCAAAAGTGTGCGTAAGTAACGGCGTGAGATCCACGCGACCGTGACGAACGACTTCCATTAACCGCCTCATACGCTCCTTGCCGCCGGGACACAGCGTCGTAACGATTCGGTGATCTCCGATGCCCGCGGCAAAGGCTTCGTAAGGAATCTCGAGCTTGCCTGAGTAGACACCAAGACTGGATACCGTTCCGGCAGGCCGCAGGCTGCGCAGGGCGCTCTCGAATGTTTGCTGCGTGCCCAAAGCTTCGATCGCCACGTCGGCGCCGCCGTCAGTTAGACGTTTCACTTCTGCTACAACATCAACGTCACGATAGTCGAGTGTGAGGTCAGCACCCATGCGCTTCGACATTGCCAGGCGATGGTCGTCGCCATCGACACCGATGATTAGCGCCGCTCCCATAAGCTTTGCGCCGGCCGTCGCGCACAATCCGATTGGTCCCTGTGCAAACACCACAACTGAGTCGCCGATCTTTATCTGGGCGGATTCGGCGCCGCTGAAACCGGTAGACGCAATGTCAGCCAATAGGACCACTTGTTCGTCTGTGAGTTCATCGGGAATCTTCGCGAGGTTCGCCTGCGCGTATGGAACTTTCAAATACTCAGCCTGAGCGCCGTTGATCGTGTTTCCAAATCGCCAGCCTCCGAGTGCCTCATATCCTTCACCGTGGCCACATTGTGATGAATGACCTGATAAGCAGCCCCGGCATTGACCGCACGGCGTGATCGCTCCCACCAGCACGCGGTCTCCAACGTTGTACCCGGAAACACCTTCGCCGAGCTCTTCAATCACCCCAACTGGCTCGTGTCCAATGATCAAGCCAGGCGTAACCGGGTATTCGCCTCTGACGATATGCAGGTCAGTTCCACAGATCGTCGTCAGCGTTACACGGATGACTGCTTCACCGGCGCCAGCGCGCGGTTTAGTTACTTCCTCGATCCCTATTCTGTTCTTTCCTCGGAAAACGTTTGCTTTCATTTCAACCCTTCCTTACGGCACTTACCTATGCGACCGATTCATGCAATGCGGCGGAGATACTTTCCGGTGATTCCGCGCCCGAATTGTGTTTTACCTCAACCGATTTAAGCGGTGACGTGAGAAAGACTCTTTCGTCCACCCACATTTCCAAACGACCACCTAGAGCGATTGCTCCCCCGTTGAAAACGGATCCTGGCAGTGCCGAACCCTTGACGAGACCTTCTCTCGGTTCGAGAAGATAATTACCGCCATCCACTAGTCCGCGTCCGGTCTTCGGATCGAGCAGCAGGATGCGATATTCACTGTTTTCGGTTTGCAGCAAGATGGTGTCGAACGGGCTTAAGCTCTCCAGCACGACGTCTGTAGTTGCACTCGTTTCGCTGCCGGCCGGGACAGGTTTGATCACTGAACACTCGAGACAAATCGAAGTCGCCGGATCGGTATCCAGCTGTATTTCATTTATTGCTGCACCACATTCGGAGCAATTGCCGTAAGATCCGGACATCAATCGATCGAGAGCGTCATCAAGCTTCCGCAGCCGCGCTTGAAGCAACTCACGGTAGACAGTGGAATTCGGTCCGGAGATTCCGACGAGAGTCTCGCAAATATCTTCACGCTCTCCATGCAGGCGGTTCCAAATGAATCCGCCCTTTCCTCCGATCGGAATTTCGGCCAACTGAATTGTGCTATTGTTGCTCATGATTACTACCTCCTCAGTCGACTCTATGAATGCGAATGTTCCCAATATCTCTGCTGAACATGCTTGGCCCAGCTCCAGAAACGACCTTGTCGAATTGACCCTGGTTCTTCGGTCCAAACGTCCTTGTGCAAATAAATGCTGTCGCCGCCGGGTTCCTCAATGACGAGCCGCATCTCATGCGAGTAATGCGCGACCGCGTCGCGGCCTTCGATCTCGGCGATTAAGTTTGCCGCCGCAACCTCACCCTGTCGGACTGCCATGTGGCCCATCTTTGGCCCATCAAAGTTTACGCAGTCGCCAACGGCGTATATTCCGTCGTGGTCAATTACGCGCATTGTTCGATCAACGAGGATGTATCCCAAACAGTCAATGCTTCCCATGTACGATGCTGCTGATGAGCCTGTAAATGGCGGCACTAGCATGAGCAGGTCAAAATTAACTGTGTCTCCCTGCCTGGTGAAAACTGAATTTTTGGTAACTGTCACAATCGGAAACTTATGCAGTAGCTCTATCTCATGTGCGGCAAGCGCTTTATTGAGAGCAATACCTGCCTCTTCTCCCAGCTCAGACCCCAGACCATCGGGAGTGACAACTGTGATCTTGACGCGCTGGCGTTCGCCTCGTTCCTCAAGTCGTCGTGCCAATGCAAAGGCGGTTTCATAGACCGGAACGGGCAGCCGTGCTCCTTCACACTGTCCAATGACTGCATGTCCCTCGTGAAAATTTGAAACCGCCTTGCCAAACTTGAGTGCTTTGTCGACATTGAGCAGATGATGAGCGTTCTCGAAAAAACCGGTGATTTTTTCGGTGGCGAGCCTTCTGCCCAGCGCGAATACGAGAAAGTCATAAGCGAGCTTTCCCTCAACTTCACCATGAGCGATAGTCACTTCTTTCTCAAAAGGATCGATGTGTGCCACTTCGGCTTCGATGAAGTTCACACGCCGGCTCAACATGGCATGCCGCAGGTCAAATGAAACGTCGTTTTTTTCACATTTGCCGAAAGCCAGCCTCACCAGTGCCGGGTAGAAAACAAAATTGCGACTGCGTGATACAAGCGTAATCTGATGTTCCTCGCTGAGCTGCTCGGCAAGACGCTCTGCCGCTACCACTCCACCAAACCCACCTCCCAGGATAACAACCCGTGCCATGTCCCCTACCCTTTCAATTTCTCTGAAAATTGATCTTTGGAGGCTTCCTCAGCTGCCTGACATCGAACTACTTCAACCGAGCACTTCGCGTGAGATACAACTGCCTGCGAAACCGAGCCCAGCAGTAACCGTTTCCACGTACCGTAGCCATGCGAGCCCACCACAATGAGGTCGGCTCCCCAGCTTTCCGCCTCATCAACGATTACTGGACGCGGTGAACCAAACATCATTAGCGAAGTGAGCGACAGCGTCTTATTGGATTTGAGCTTTTGCAATGCGCTATCGATGATGTTTTGACCTTGCTTACGTAGTGCTGCGTCCATCTCCTCATAATAAGAGGCCGGTACGGCCCAGGTTTCAGGTGTCGGTACCACAGGGGGTTCAAAAACCGTAAGCACCTTTAGCGAAGATCCTGCCCGCCACGGCCGGCGCGTAACCTCCTCAACCGCGGCATCGCTACAAGCTGAACCATCAATCGCCAATAGGATTTTCATTGACCTATACCTCGCTAAAACCACCTGTGCACGGCCTATACCATTGACGTTAATTAGGTTTTCAGCGGAAACGCCGTACCAGTTGCGAGGTATTTCGCACCATACCGGAAATTTCCCGCAGCGTGTTTTCTTCAAACCTCCGAACGAACAACCTGGACGACGGCATACACGTTGCACAACGAAAAAGTTATGAATGCTCAAGTGCCGACAATCGAATTTCGCAACGTAGTTCTCAACTTTGGCGACAACGTTGCGCTTAATGACGTCAGCTTCACTCTTCATCAGGGTGAAATGATTCTCATGACTGGCGCATCGGGATCCGGCAAGTCAGTCTTACTGCGACTAGCCATGGGTCTACTAAAACCAGACTCCGGGCAGATTTTGATCGAAGGAAGAGAAATTCAGAGGCTCGCTGAATCAGCACTCATAACGCTGCGCGGCGGGCTCATGGGAATGGTATTTCAGGAAGACTCTCTCTTCACTGGATTACCGGTTTACGAGAATGCCGCTTACCGGCTTCAGGAGCATGGCTGGTCTGAGGACGAAATCGAAAGAGCGGTAGCAGAAGTATTACGTTTTGTTGGTCTCGAAGGAGAAGAAAGCAAGTTTCCGGAAGAGCTTTCGGGCGGTATGAAGCGGCGGCTTGAAATCGCCCGGGCGCTCATCGGCTGGCCGCGAATCATGTTGTTTGACGAACCAACCATGAGCCTCGATCCGATGGCGGCACTCAAAGTCCTGGACCTGGTAATTCGCGCGCGTGACATCAATCAAGTCTCATCAATATACGTTACCAAGAAGATGCATGAGATCCATTATCTGGCAACCTATCGCGCTGAGAATCCGAGCAACGGCGAGATAAGAATTGTCGAAGCTCCTTCAACAAACTTGCCAAAAACGAGAGTGATAGTTCTTGAAGAGGGCAGGATTGCTTTCGACGGTTCAGCGTCAGAATTCGCCACCAGCGAGCTCAAAGCGATCCGGGACCTTTCTACGCTCGATGGTCATGACCACTCGCACGAGCCATATTTCACTGACCCATGGGACAAGAGACGTCACCCTGCCGAAGCCATTCTGTAATCCCTCCACAGATTGCACGGATCTCTGTAATCTGTGCATAAGATCACTCTTCTAAAACTTGCGCCAGAGTCTTCAGCAGCTTTTCTGCAGTGTAGGGCTTAGTAAGAAACACAGAGACGCCTTCCAACGTACCCTCGCCTGGGCGCTCGGCTGTTCCCAACCCGCTCGCGGCGATTATCCGGACCTGAGGGTTCATCCGCTGTAATGCACGAATTGTCGCTGGCCCATCCATGAACGGCATAACCATATCGGTTAATACCACGGCGATTTCGTTCTTCTTGTCGGCGTAGATTGCGAGTGCTTCGGTGCCGTCGTTGGCGGTCAACACTTTATAGCCAAACGTTTCCAGCGTCCCCCGCGTGATTTCGCGAATTGACTCCTCATCATCCACGACCAGAATCAACTCTCCCTTTCCCAGCGGAAGATCTGTTTGTAACGCTCCCGAGTCAGTCGCTTCCGCCGTATCGAGTGCGGGGAGGTAAACAGAAAACTGGCTGCCGCGATGTGGCTCGCTGTAAACGTTGATGAAGCCGCCATGGCTCTTTACGATGCTCAAGGCGGTCGAGAGGCCCAAGCCAGTGCCCTTGGTCATTTCTTTCGTGGTGAAGAATGGTTCGAAAATCCGAACTTGAATCTCCGAGGACATTCCGGGTCCAGTGTCCGAGACGGTGATCGTGACATAGCGGCCCGCTTTTGCTTCGATGTGCATGCGCGCGTAGTTTTCGTCAACAAAAGTATTCTCTGCCGTGATCGAAATTGAGCCGCCTTCCGGCATCGCGTCGCGAGCGTTGACGCAGAGATTCATCAGTACCTGATGCATTTGCGTCGCATCCGCTGAAATGATCCAAAGATCGTCAGGTATCCTAAAATTGATCTCGATCGATTTCGGAAGCGTCTCGCGAAGAATTTTGACTATCTCTTTTATGAGGTGCTTTGGTTGCAGTGCCACGCGTTCGCCTTCTACGCCGCGGGCAAAAGACAAGACCTGGCGCACCATATTTCCGCCACGCTCGGCATTCGCGCGTAGGACCTCAAGCCATTTTTTACTGCCCTCGTCAGTAGTTTTTAACTGCAACATGTCGATGGCCATTAAGATCGGCGAAAGCACATTATTCAGGTCATGCGCAATGCCACCGGCCAGCGTGCCAATTGATTCCATTCTTTGCGCCCGAAGAAACTGCGATTCCATGCGTTTCTTCTCGGTGACGTCTGTATTGATAACGAGAATCGACTTGGGTTGTCCTTGTTCGTCACGTACCAGGGTCCAACGGCTCTCAACTATTATTTCGGTGCCATCTCGCCGGCTTTGATGCACTTCACCCTTCCACTCTCCGGTCCGGATGATGGCCTGACGAGCAGCATCAAATTGCGTCGAATGTTCTTTATAAAGGAGCCCCTCCACGTTTTTGCCGATCACCTCTTCGGCCGACCAGCCATAAATCTTTTCGGCGCCCTTGTTCCAGAACAGAATGTTATGGTTGAGATCGCGTACCAGAATAGCGTCCTGTGCCTGGTCCAACAGCTCGGCCTGTTCGCGAATTTGTTCTTCAGCGCGTTTGCGCTCGGTGATGTCACTACGAATCGCGACGTACTGGTAGGGCTTTCCCGCAGCGTTGAGAAAAGGAACTATCGTGGTATCAACCCAATAGTAACTGCCATCCTTCGCGCGGTTCTTTATCTCACCGCGCCAGACTTTGCCGCTTGCTATCGTGGTCCAAAGGTCTCGGATGAACTCCTTTGGGTGATAAGTCGAGTTGATGATGCGGTGATCCTGGCCGAGTAATTCTTCGCGTGAGTACTTTGAGATTTGACAGAATTTGTCGTTGACGTAGTTGATGATGCCACGTTGATCAGTGATCGCGACGATAGCCGACTCATCAAGTGCAAACCTGATGTCAGCTAGTTCCTTTTGCGAGCGTTCGAGTGCTTCTTCGGGATTTAGCCGAGAATCAAGCGAACTGGTGTTGGTGGCCGTCATCAGGAGACTACTTGATCAAGTCGCCGGGTCAGTTACCTGAAATTCCTCGAGTTTCTTTAGCCGATATCTTAGCTGATCGCGAGAAATACCCAGAAGCTCCGCGGCGCGTGTTTGATTGCCGCCGCTCCGCTCTATAGCCTGGCGAACGAAGGAGAGCTCTGCCTCGTCAAGCGAAATTCCCTCTGCTGGAAGCTGAAACTGAGCCGGCAGCTCGGCGCCGAGTGTTTGAGATGACTGACGAGGCGACACTAATAAACCACCCGGCAAGTACTCAGTGGTGATTTGGTCGTTATCCTCCAATATAAGCGCACGTTCAATCACATTCCGCAGTTCGCGAACATTCCCTGGCCAGTGATACTTTCTGAATACTTCGTTAACTTCCGATGATAAGCTCTTGATTTTTTGGTTTCGCTTCAGACGACTCCCGATCGTATCTATGTAATGCTCCGCCAGCAGCAGTACGTCGTCACCTCTTTCGCGAAGTGGGGGAATATCGATCTGAATAACTGACAAGCGATAGTAAAGGTCGAGCCGGAAGCGGCCCGCTTCACTCTCTGTTTTTAGATCGCGATTGGACGCAGCGAGTACCCGCACGTCCATCGGAATATCTTTCAGGCCACCGACACGACGAAAAGCACCTTCTTCCAACACGCGCAGAAGCTTTGCCTGCAGCGAAAGTTCCAGTTCACCGATTTCGTCCAGCAGTAGCGTGCCGCCTTCCGCCTGCTCAAACAACCCTTCCTTACGCGCCTTCGCATCTGTGAAAGCACCTTTTTCATATCCGAAAAGCTCTGATTCGATGAGTGTTGCGGGAAGAGCTGCGCAATTCACGGCAACAAAGGGTCGTTCGGCTCGTTGCGATCCGTAATGAATAGCTTTTGCGACCAGGTCTTTGCCGGTTCCGGATTCACCTTGCAACAACACTGACGCAACATCGCTCTCGGCGACCTTTGCTGCAAGGCCCAGCATCTTCTTCATAGCCGGAGACTCGCCGACGATTTGCCGGAAATTGAATTCCCTCGCTCGTTCTTTTCTTATCTGGTCCACTTCACGTCGCAGATCCCGGGCTTCAATTGCGTTACGGATGGTGACGCGCAGTTCTTCGAGGTTGATGGGCTTGCCGATAAAATCGTAGGCGCCGCCGCGGAGAGCGGAGATGGTGTTGTCTATATGGACGTTCCCCGTGATCATGATCGCGATTGCATCGGGATGTTCTCTCTTAATCGCCCGAAGCACATCGAGCCCCGAGCCATCAGGCAGGTCTATATCGAGCAAAACCGCGGCAGGCAGATGGGCGTTGAAAAGCTTAGTGCCTTCAGCAACTGTTCCAGCTTCGATCGGGGTGAAGCCCCAACTTCGCAGCGCTTCTTTCAGCGTCCAGCGGACGGCATTGTCGTCGTCGACGACGAGTATTTCCTTAGTCGAGTTCATGGAGGACATTCTTCACTCTCGGCCTAACAAGCTGGGTGGAGTAACGCATGATTATATGCGTTTGGCCGGCCGTTAGAGAAGGCAATGTTGGCATACTTTTGCTACTAACTTAATCCTGTGCGTCGATATGAGGCTTTGTAGACTTAGAGGCCTGGCCCAATTGGAGTCTGCGGCTCAAATCTCTTTTCGATAACGCGAACCGTCGTAGATGATTACTTCGATTCCGATCGGTAATAACGAACTGAGTTCCTTCGCCGTATACATCGGCACGCGAATGCAACCGTGACTGGCGGGACGAGTGGGAATCGAAAAACTGCCGTGAATTGCGATCCCGTTAAAGATGTAATTTGGATAGTACATCAGGCCGAGAGAGCTCAGGCGCCAGCCCTTGATCTTCCGCAGCACTTTGAAGGTTCCGGTCGGCGTGCGTGCGCGATGCATTTTCCCCTGGTCCATGTAGAGCTCGCCGTTACCGGTCGAGACAGGCAATATTCGTGCAACCACTCCCGTCTCGTCGACGAGAAAAAGTACCTGTCGTGCCAAATCGATCTCTACGTGCGGGTAACGTGTGTGACGCGGCTGTGGCCGCGCAGCCCCGCGCAGTGCATTCAACTCTTCCTGTGTTAGTTTTCCGGTGCGAGCACGTCCCTCGACTTTCTGGAACGCTATCAAGGCATGGCGCGAATCAGAATCAAACTGTCCATCAACACGTCCAGCCCAGTAACCCAAATCCCATAGCCGCTGTTCGGCCTCGAGTTTCTCCGGAGTACTGAGTTGTTGTTCATCACGCTTCGCGGATCCATGCACACGTGTGCGGGTTGCACCGTGGTCAACCGTCCAGACCATCAGAAGTATCGCCATCGGAACAATCAGACTCCATAGGAGCTTTTGTTTCGAGTTGTTCTTCGCCACAATTAATTCGCCTCCCGCGTTACCAATTTGCAATGGACGTGCCTGCTTCCTACGCTCGGGAAATTGACAGTGAAGGCGTGCTTGTCGCGAAAATCAGCGTGGTTTCACTCAACGACTGCGGGCGTTTCCGCAGCGCTGTGAAGGTAAGATCGTGATCAATGTCAGCGGATAATGAATTTCTTTATGAACTTTAATAGGAACACTTCTTGCGAACTGGAAAGCGTCAGTACTCAGTTAGGTGGAGTCTTCCGAGATGTCCGAAACTCGATGTAACGGCGCCTTGTCGCAACGCGAGACTTATAGCAAGAATAAATGGACGCAAATTCCGAAAGCAGCTCTCCTTTACTTTCTTATTGTCTTCGGCGCAGGTTCGCTGCTTGGTCCAATTCGAATTCTGTTTGTAGTCCCGCGTATTGGTGAACGAGTGGCGGAGTGTTAGAGGCGCCCTTGATGTTGCTCATCATCATTCTTGCCGCTAACTGGATCGTTCGCCAATTTCAACTCCCAACTCGTTTAATTTACCGGCTTGGGGCGGGGGTGATCGCATTTATTCTTGGTCTTATTTTCGAATTCGGTCTTGTGTTGATGCTTCGAGGTCTTACGTTAAGGGAATACTTTCAGACACGCGACCCAATTGCCGCAGGCGTTTATTACTTGACGCTAGTGCTATTTGCGCTAATGCCTACGTTAGTCGGACGACACATACGCAAGTAGATTTCGCTAACGCGCAAGAAATTATCTTCACGTGTGCTTTGGTCGTAAGATGGTCCATGCCAGATACGCTCCCAACAACAAGGCACTAATAAACCCGAAAGCGAATACAGCCCAGCCCCAACGTTCCCAACCGGGAGGTCTGTAAACCGATACCAGTATTGCCAGGCCATTTATGAATGCGGCAGCAATCACACCCAGCACGATTCTATTCGCTATTCGCTCAAGGCGATCGATCACCGGATCGAAGCCTTCGGGTCGCATGCCGATTTGCAAATTTCCATTCTCAGCCGCAGTTGCGATCCGCCGTAGATGTTGCGGCATCTCCACTGCAAATTTCGCCAACTCCAAACTCGAGCGACCAAAGCTGCGGACCCACCTGAACGGAGAATACTGGCGGAGTACGAGGCGCTCAGTGTAAGGCGCAAGTACTTTGGGCAAGTGGAAATCACGATCCAGGGTAACTCCAAGTCCTTCGATCATGATCACTGTCTTAAGCAACAAAGCCAGGTTTGACGGCAGGTGCATACGATGCTGCCGCATGATCGAATAGACGTCATTCAGTAGAGCGGCGACCTTTAATTCTCCCAGTGCCAATCCCCAATACGTCGATAACAATAGGTCGATGTCACGACGCACGGCCGCGCGATCAATCCGCTTGCGAGTGACGCCGAGATCCAGAAAGACGTCTACAAGACGGTCGGCATCCTGATGGTTGATGCTAATCAATAACTCCGCGAGCAGTTCCTGGGTCTGTTCATCAATGGTGCCCACCATGCCAAAATCGATCAAGCCGATCGTGCCATTGGGCTCAATGAAAAAATTTCCCGGATGTGGATCGGCATGGAAGAACCCGTCCTCGCAAACCATTTTGAGGACAACATTGGTTGCGTAATCAGCGAGCCAGCGGCGATCCGTGCCTTGTTCGTCGAGGGCCTTCAGATCGTTAATCTTTATGCCACGTATTCTCTCCAAGGTGAGCACGCGCGAGGTTGTCGCTTCCCAAAACACACGCGGAACATGAATATGTGGATCGGTAGCGAAGTTAATGGCAAACCGCTCGGCGTTGTGGCCCTCGCGAATGTAATCGAGTTCGCGGCGTAACGTTTGAGAAAACTCTTCCACCAAACCTCTCAGATCGTAATGATCCGCAAAATTCCAGTGCCGGCTGGCGGTAGCGGCGAGCTCGTTGAGAATCTCGAGATCCTCATTCACCTGTTCGACCACTCCGGGTCGCCGAACTTTGACAACGACTTCGGTTCCATCGCCAAGAGTGGCTGCATGCGCCTGCCCGATGGATGCTGCGGCCAACGGGACGGGATCAAAGCGCGTAAAGATATGTTCAAGAGGTTGGCCTAACTCCGTTATCAAAACCTCTTGAATCTCCTCAAAAGGAACGGGCGGAGCTGAGTCCTGAAGCTTTGTTAGTTCTGCCAGATACTCCGGAGACAGGAGATCTGCACGCGTGGAAAGAATCTGGCCGAGTTTGATGAAGGTGGTTCCGAGTTCTTCAAGAGCCAGTCGCAAGTGTAGTGGTCGCCCGTTCGCCGCGCCAACTGTTCGCTGCTCGTTGTTTCGTAAGAAATCCCAACCATGAGAGAGCAGGACGCCGGCTATTTGCCGCGAGCGGTTCAGGTGAAAACTCTTGCGCCAATTTATTAGGTTCATGATCGGCACACTTTCGCTTCCGTGCGGCGATCGATACCCAAAGTGCCCACATTCAACCAGGCAATACGTTTGCGAGTACTTTCACGTTGTCGCTTGAGTGTCTGAAGTAGTGCTTCCAACTCCACTGGACAGCAACGCACCAGCGCGCAGCCGTCGCACTTCGTGTGATTTCGACAGGTTAATTCGCTTGTTGACACGACAAGAGTCTTTCGCAAGAATCATTCCCTTTAACCTGACCAGGGAGCCGATCCTGTAAAAGAAACCGACTCACTGGCCAAGTGAGAAGCGCGTCTACGCGGCGGCTTTGACGGATTTCTCGTCTTTGGGTTCTGTGATTTCAATTTTCCGAGTTGCCGTTGCGACTTCGGGCGTCGGGATCGTTATCTCGAGTACGCCGTTAGCAAAAGTCGCTGCCGCAGTCTCGGTCTTGGCGCCTTCGGGAAGAGGGATCTGACGATAAAAGCTTCCGTAGCTTCGCTCGCTGCGATAGAAGCCTTCACGCTTCTCCTCTTTCTCTTCTTTCCGCTCGCCTGAGATTGTTAGAAGGTCATCGGTAATTTCGACCTTCACATCATCCTTTGTGAGACCAGGAAGATCGGCGCGCACCGTCAATTTTCCGTTGTTCTGGACCACTTCGACCTGAGGCATCCACTCGCCTTTCTCAAGCCCCGTACGGAACGGCGCAAAGTCCGTCGTGAAGAAATTCGGGAAGCTAAACCCCTGGAAATCCTCAAAGAGCCGTTCCATGTCCTTCGTGAATCGGCGCATCATCCGAAACGGGTTCACCGTCTCTGGAGTCTTTAGCGCCACCTCCATGTTTCCTTTGTTGATGTCTTCTTTCATTGTTGTTTCCTTTCACACTTGAGTGCAGATTCAATTTAGAAATAGGGATCGATCCGAAGGTGATCCCTCACCTGGGCAACGCCAGGGGCATGGCTGATCGACCCGAGCACCGCTCGTCGCTCCTGCCAGGAGTGAACTCGTCCCCAGAGATCGACCGCGCCGTCGTGGACCTCGATGCGCAAGCGTTCAGTCTCTCGGTCAGCGCGAGTTTCCAACGCCTCCTCAATCTCCTCACGCAACTGATCCACATTAACTGCCTGTTTGCGAATTGCGATCTTATTGATTACCCCAACCACACCCGTGAGCCGCCTGATCGCCCTTTCTGCATCAGAGCGCTCGCGCCAGTAATTCACTTCTCCTTCCAGTGTTACCCAGCCGCCGGACACGGTTGATTGAATCTGGTCATCCGGCACCAGTGCGTCCCATTCGAGCGCACTGCGAACAGCACGCGCGAGTTCAGTATCGCTACGAACAAAACCATCGCTCGGGCTGACTTCGATATCATTAGCCACATCAAGCACACCGATGACACGATGGGCGGCTTCCTGCGCCGCAACTTTTTGCGCGTAACTCTGGACGGAGCCCGTCAACGTAGCCACTGCCTCGTCCACTTCAACGTTGATACTCGCCCAGGAAATCCGCGAATCCCATTTCAGTTCGCGCAATATTCTTCGCTTCAGATCGCTATCACTTCGTCGTTCCAACATGACGAACCTCCATCTTTCCACCCCAGCTCGTCGCTGAAGCTATTACGATTCGACTTTGCTGATGCGTTACGCTGAAACAGTCGCACTCGCTGCCGCTGGTACGGGATGTTGACAGATTGCCTGATAAGTCTTCACCACATCGCCGTAACCGATCGAAGCTCCTGCTTTACCCTCAGACGCCTTCGCGCTAAACACAATGTCGTTCATCGACAGGATGCCTTCCAACTCGCCCTCACGATTGATAACCGGTAGCCTTCGAACCTGGTGTTGCTGCATTACCTGCAATGCCTGATCGATGTTGTCTTCTGGATTAACCGCGTAAACCTGACCCGTCATTACTTCTTCGACGGAAATGCCTGACGCATTGCTCTTTCTCATCGCGGTCGCCATACAGATGTCCCGGTCGGTGATCATCCCGACTACCTTCTGATCTTTAACGATTGGCAGCACGCCACAATCGTTCTCCCACATCACTCTCGCCGCATCCGCCAGGCTTTCCGTGAGCCAAATCGTTTTCGCATGCGGCGTCATTACATCCTTTACTTTCATCGTCGGTCTCCTTCCTTTGCGAATGCCCCCCGCTTTCGCAAACAACTCACACCTGAGCAATGAACATGCCGTTCAATCCTTGAAAGAATTCCACATGCAAGTAGTCTCCTCGCCAAACTTGATGCGGAAAGTTCCGCAAAGACTGCGTGGAAACCCACGGCGAAGACTTGCACGTTTCCCTCTGTTCCTCTGTTTGTTTCCCTCCACGTTGAGTTTTCTCCGGAGGCACGGACCTTGCCCGTTAAGAATCTACAGGGAGCTCCAGAAAATTATGAGAACAACCGGACAACTTATCTACACCATGAACTTTGCACAGATCGGCCTGAAAGATATTGGCCGGGTGGGCGGAAAGAATGCCTCGTTGGGTGAACTCTTCAACTCACTAAAACCAAAAGGCGTTGGCGTGCTCGATGGCTTTGCCACCACAGCCGATGCTTATCGGTTGTTATTAGCCCAAGGTCAACTCGAATATGAGCTTCGTTCGCTGGTATCAGACTTCGATCATGAAGACGTCGAGGAACTGAGAAGACGTGGACATGCAGCTCGCGTCGCCATTCTCGATATGCCCCTGCCGAACGAATTGCGTGACGCCGTGACCACCGCATACGAGCAGCTTTGCCAACGGTTGGGCCATGAACCGGAATTAGCAGTCCGTTCCTCGGCGACCGCTGAAGATCTGCCAGAAGCCTCTTTTGCCGGTGCAGCCGAAACCTTTCTCAACGTTCGTGGACGTGAAGCCTTGCTGCGCGCTGTGCATCAATGTTTCGCCTCACTGTTCACGGATCGCGCCATCAGTTATCGGGCCCGACTCGGCTACGATCACTTGAAGGTTGCCATTTCTGTTGGCGTCCAACCGATGGTGCGATCCGATAAGGCCAGCTCAGGCGTGATCTTTACACTCGACACTGAGTCCGGTTTTCGCGACGTGGTTTTGATTAACAGCTCTTATGGCCTCGGTGAATATGTGGTGCAAGGCGTGGTGACGCCTGATGAATGGCTGGTTTTCAAACCTACACTCAAGACTGGACATCGACCGATCATCGGCAGAAGACCAGGAACCAAGGAAGTTCGCCTGGTCTACGGCGATGGCAGCCGAACCACGCGCAGTGAACCCACGCCTGAGTCAGAACGCAAGCGGTACTCACTAACTGATGACGAAGTTCTCAAACTTGCACGGTGGGCCTGTGTCATCGAAGAACATTACTCCACGCAAGCAGGACATCCTCAGCCAATGGACATCGAGTGGGCCAAAGATGGCGTAACTGGCGAACTCTTCATCGTTCAAGCCAGGCCGGAGACTGTTCATTCGTCGAAAGCAACACAGGCGTCTGCAGAGACCTATCGGCTCACCGGTGAGCATGGTCCCACACTCGTGACTGGCCAGGCAGTCGGCGAAAAGATTGGCGCCGGCCGTGTCCGCATTGTGCGCGAAGCGGCTGAACTGCAAGAGGTAAAACCGGGAGAGGTCTTGGTAGCAAAACTTACTGACCCAGACTGGGAACCAGTGATGCGACGTGTCGCCGCGATCGTTACCGATCAGGGTGGACGCACTGCGCATGCAGCGATCGTCTCGCGCGAATTTGGTATTCCCTGCATTGTGGGTAGTGGAAATGCCACCGAGATACTTCGGAACGGCGACGAAATTACGGTTGTGTGTTCGGAAGACGCTGAGGGTCATGTTTATGCCGGACGTGTGCCTTTTAGCATTGAAAAGATCGCGGCGACTGAGGTTCCGCGAACACGCACTCAGGTGCTGCTCACCATCGGCGATCCTGGCCGCGCTTTTCAAACCTCATTCATTCCGAACGACGGTGTCGGCCTGGCTCGAACTGAGTTTATTGTGACGAACCACATTGGTATTCATCCGATGGCGCTGGCCCGCTACCCAAACCTCAAAGATGCACAGGTGGTCCAGGAAATAGCAGCGCGCATTGGCGCTGAAGATCCGTGCGAGTTTTTCATCCGGCGCTTCAGTGAAGGTGTGGCACGCATCGCAGCGGCCTTTTATCCCAAACCAGTCATCGTGCGCACCAGCGATTTCAAGACCAATGAGTATGCAAGTCTTCTCGGAGGCAAGGAGTTTGAGCCGGAAGAAGAGAACCCAATGCTCGGCTTCAGGGGCGCTTCTCGTTATTACGATTCGCGTTATGCCGCCGGCTTTGCGCTTGAGTGTGCAGCCTTGCTCCGCGCTCGCAATGAAATGGGATTGACGAATATCAAGATAATGATCCCATTCGTGCGCACGGTCCAGGAAGCAAAACGCGTGATTGAGGTAATGGCCCGACATGGCTTGAAGCAAGGCGGTGATGGGCTTGAGATCTTCGCAATGTGTGAGCTGCCTGCCAATGTCGCCATGGCTGACGAGTTCTTGCGAGTCTTCGACGGGTATTCGATTGGTTCGAACGACCTGACACAACTCGTGCTCGGGATCGATCGCGACTCAGGCACCGTTTCCCATCTATTCGACGAAAATGATCGAGCTGTCTTAAGTCTGATTGCAGAAGTGATCGATGAAGCGCAACGAGCTCGAAAACCCATCGGCATATGCGGCCAGGCACCGTCGGATTTTCCTGAATTCGCTCGCTGGCTGGTTGAACAGGGCATCACGTCGATTTCACTCAATCCGGATACTGCGATCAAGACTGCGCTCGTCATCGCCGACGAGGAAACAAGATCGAAGCAAATAGCATCAGCCGCCTGAGAAACAACTCTCGCGTGCAGAATGAAGGAGTTTGTGATGAGAGTAAATCGGTTGACGAAAGCAGCAGTCGTCGGGCTCACGGCTGCCGGTGCGGCTTACGTGTTGGCCCAAAAGATAAAGACTGCGACGTTAAGTGAAGCAACCAAGACTGCCGAAATTCACGGGTTTGTAAATCCCGGATATGAAGCAGTACGCGAAGCTTTCGCAGAGAATTTTGCACAGCGGCGTGAGATCGGCGCGGCCTGTTGTGTGTACCACAAAGGCGAAAAAGTCGTTGACTTGTGGGGCGGCGTCAGGAATCAAACGACCGGTGAGCCATGGGAGAGGGACACAAAAGCACTGGTTTACTCGGCCACTAAAGGATTGACTGCGATGACTCTGGCCGTCGCACACTCTCGCGGCTGGCTGAGTTACGATGAACGCGTCTGTAAATACTGGCCGCAATTCGCTCAAAATGGAAAAGAGAAAATCACTGTCCGACAACTGCTGGCCCATCAGGCAGGTTTGTTCGCGTTGGATGAACCTATTGATAGAAATCTGCTTTCTGATCTGGATCGTTTGGCAGATGTTCTTGCTCGGCAAAAACCTGCGTGGGAACCCGGCACACGCCAGGCTTATCACGCAGTAACACTTGGTTTCTACGAAAGCGAGTTGCTGCGTCGCATTGATCCGCAACACCGCAGTCTCGGCCAATTCTTTCAGGACGAAATCGCCACTCCGCTCAGGCTCGCCTTCTACATTCGATTACCAGAGTCAATTCCTGATTCGGAGCTCGCACCCCTGGTTGATCCAAGTCGTTCCGAGATGCTGTTTGGTTTCCCTTTAAGGATGACGCTCGAGATTTTAAATCCTCGATCCCACTTTCGCAGAGCACTGCTCGGCTCTGAGTTGGCCCATGACGAGCAACACATCTACTCCCGCAATCTGGAAATTCCCGCGGGCGGAGGTGTCGGGACCGCACGAGCCATCGCGCGCGCGTACAGCGTCTTTGCCACTGGCGGGCGAGAATTGGGATTGCGCGAGGAAACGTTGCACGAACTAAAGGGACCGGCTGTTCCCGCAACGCACGGCTTTTACGATGAATGTATAAAAGGCGAGACGCAGTTCTCGCTCGGCTTTATGAAACCGAATCGCGGATTCTCGTTTGGAAGTCCCCGCTCGTTCGGGTTTCCTGGAGCAGGTGGTTCGTTTGGCTTTGCCGATCCGGATGCCCAAATCGGATACGGATACATTCCGAACCGTAAAGGCGTCACGATGGGCGGCGACCCGCGAGACGTTGCATTGAGACGGGCGTTGTACTCAGCGTTGGCGGTCGCGCGGAGTTAATGATGAAAGCCTGGATCCTAAACACTCCGGCAAGTGTTGATACACGCGCGCTGCTGTTAGGTGATGTGCCTACGCCTAACGCAGGCGAAGATGAACTGCTTGTGCGCGTGTCAGCCTGTGGTGTCTGTCGAACAGACCTGCACGTTGTCGAGGGTGAACTGCCTGTGCGGCTCTCGCCGGTTATTCCGGGTCACCAGATCATCGGGCGCGTGGCGGCAATGGGACCGCAGGTTTCAGATTTTGCTCTTAATGATCGAGTCGGTATAGCGTGGCTCAATCGCACGTGTGGCAAATGCAACTACTGTCTGTCTGGCCGTGAGAATCTTTGCGAGCACGCCAAATTTACGGGCTGGAGTGTGAATGGTGGATATGCGGAATATGCTGTTGCGCCAGCCTCTTTCACTTACCGCATACCTGACGCCTTCGAAGATGTTCAAGCCGCGCCACTGCTTTGCGCGGGCATAATCGGCTATCGCTGTTTGCGCCTGACGGGACTGAGTGTCAAAGACTGGCGTGGAGCACGGCTAGGCATATATGGCTTCGGCGCAGCGGGTCACATCTGTATCCAACTCGCGCTCTCTCGCGGCGCGGAAGTTTACGTATGCACACGCGATCGTGAGCGGCATCAGGCGCTGGCCCATGAGCTGGGCGCAACGTGGGTTGGCGATGCCGCTGAAGATCTACCAGTCAAGCTCGACACCGCAATCATCTTCGCTCCTGCCGGCGAGCTCGTGCCGACTGCGCTAAAGGCGCTTGCAAAAGGCGGCACACTTGTCCTCGGCGGCATTCACATGAGTCCGATTCCTTCATTTGATTACTCGTTGATCTATGGCGAGCGGATGATAAGAAGTGTTGCAAACAACACGCGTGAGGACGGTCAGGAGTTCCTGCTTGAAGCAGCGCGCATTCCCGTGCATACGCACGTGCAAACGTTTCCTTTCGATCAGGTTAATGACGCTTTGATTGCATTGAAGCATGATGCGATTCGTGGCGCTGCTGTGATTGTAAGGACATGATCAGGATTGGGCTGAGTAATGTGCAGTGCTACAATCCCCGCTAAATCCACTATTGCTGCAGCAGCGCCGCTGTCTGCTTTAAACCAGACACATTGGCACGCGCTCGAACCGCACGATGTCTCTCTCTCACTCAAGGTTGATCCAAACATTGGACTCACGCCGGTAAAAGTAAACGAACGACAACTGCGCTACGGCCCCAATGCACTTCAGCGAATTCAATCCCGTCCTGCGTGGCGTGTGCTCATCGATCAATTCGCCAGCATCGTAATTGCCCTGCTCGCCATCGCCGCTGTCATCTCGTGGGCGACAGGTGACGGCGCGGAAGCGATTGCGATTCTGATTGTTCTCATTCTCAACGCGGCCGTCGGCTTTGCCACTGAGTGGCAGGCAGGCCGCGCGCTCGATGCGTTACGACGCCAATCACGCACGCTCACACGCGTACGACGCGATGGCTTTGAGTCAACCGTAGATGCCGAAGAACTTGTTCCTGGCGACATCGTGATTCTGAACGCCGGAGATCGAGTCCCTGCTGATGCGCGACTACTTGAAGCTGTGCGTCTCGAAGCAGAGGAATCGGCACTGACCGGCGAAAGCACGACTGTCGAGAAAAGCGTTCGTGCTGTTTCAGTCGAGACGCCTCTGGCTGAACGGCGATCGATGCTTTACCTCGGGACCGCCGTCGCCGCGGGCCGGGCCGTGGCAATTGTAGTGAGCACAGGGACTACCACTGAGCTCGGCAAGATTGGCCGGCTCGTTGCGATCTCAACCAAGGAAAGATCTCCGCTTGAAATACAGCTCGCCCAATTAGGACGCCGGCTTGTCTATCTGGTGCTGGCCATAGCTGCGATCGTGATGGTGACGGGATGGCTCCGTGGCGACGGTCTTTGGTTAATGGTCGAAGTCGGTATCAGTCTCGCTGTCGCAGCAGTGCCGGAAGGACTCCCGGCAGTAACAACACTGATTCTCGCACTCGGCGTGCTGCGAATGGCCCAACAGCGCGCGATCATGCGCCGCCTTCCCGCGGTGGAAACACTTGGAAGTACGACAGTCATCTGTGCAGACAAGACCGGAACACTTACTGAGAACCGGATGACCGTGCGTGAGTATTACTTGTCGGACGGACGGCGCATTGAAATCGCAGACCCTGAGAAGCTGCTTGAAACCGATCCGCTGTTACAGCAGGCACTTCGAATTGGCGTTCTCTGCAATGAAGCCTCCTTCCGCTCGGAAGCAACCGATGAAACACGCACTATAGGCGATCCAACAGAAACAGCATTGCTGGTTGTCGCGGATGCGCTTGTTCTCGACGTTTCACACGAGCGTGCCGTTCATCCAAAGATTGCAGAACAACCTTTCCATGCTTCCACCAAGCGAATGACCACCTTGCATCGCAAGATCGATGGTCAGCACTTCGCCGCTTTGAAAGGTGCGCCGGCTGTTGTGCTTGATGCTTGCTCAAATTATCGCGACGCTGCTGGAAAAACGATTCCCTTTGACGACGAGGCTTTCGCGAGATTCATCGCCGCAAACGAGCAGATGGCGAACCGCGCCTTGCGAGTGCTGGCACTTGCCATAAAGCATTTCGAAACAGACACGGAACACTTCTCGGAAAAAGCGCTTGAAAGTGGATACACGTTCGTAGGACTGGTCGGAATGATCGATCCGCCACGTCCAGGTGTCGCCGAAGCCATCCAGCGCGCGATGACCGCAGGCATCCGCACGGTGATGCTCACTGGTGATCAGTTAAATACAGGCATCGCCATCGCCCGAGAGCTCGGCCTGGGCCAGGAGGAACCGGTGGCGCTTCATGCGCGTGATCTGATCGACACTGAACCCGCCCGACTTGCGGATCTCGCTCGCAACACCGACGTCTTTGCTCGTGTTTCGCCGCAAGAGAAATTGCAGATCGTGGAAGCATTACAACAGGCAGGCGAGGTCGTAGCGGTCACCGGCGACGGCGTCAACGATGCGCCGGCTTTGAAGCGCGCGAATATTGGCATTGCGATGGGCCAACGCGGAACTGAAGCGGCCAAAGAGGCGGCTGATGTCGTACTCGCTGACGACAATTTTGAAACCATCCTGAAAGCTGTCGAAGGTGGTCGTACGATCTATGCGAACATTACCAAGTTTGTACACATGATGTTTTCCCACAATCTTGGCGAGGTGCTGGTGATCTTCACTGCTATCGCCGCGGGCTGGCCGTTGCCACTGTTGCCGCTTCAAATTCTGTGGATGAATCTGGTAACGGACGTGTTCCCAGCACTGGCGTTGGCGGTGGAACCTGCCTCGAAGGACATCATGCAGCATCCGCCACGCAGCTCGCACACGTCTCTTCTGTCAAAGCCGTTTCTGGTTTTGATCGGCTGGCAGGCTGTGATGCTGGCAGCAATCGTACTCGGTGCGTACACATGGGCGCTCGACGTCTATGGACCAGGCCCTCACTCGCGCACAATCGCACTCTTTGCTCTCGTCGCGGTCCAACTCGGTCACACGTTTAATTGTCGCTCTCGTACACGGTCCGCATTTAATGGACTTTTCAGGAACCCTTTCCTTTGGGTCGCTGCTCTCATCGTCGTGATGTTACAGCTCTTTGCGGTCTACTTATCTCCGCTTGCAGCAGTCCTCGGAACGGTTAAGCCGTTGGCAGCGGATTGGATTGTGATCGCCAGTTGCGGCCTCTTGCCGATTGGCATTGTAGAAATGGCGAAGTTCGCCTTCCGTCAGCGACAAGAGGCGCTTTCCGTTCGCCGCTGAAAGGAGGATCTCTGGTGAAGGACCAAATCGATCAGGCTCGCTGGTTGGCTGTTCTCGCAGCAACGGGAATCGGTCTTTACCTATGCTGGCTCATGCTGAAGCCATTCATCGGAGTCCTGGAGTGGGCGATAGTTCTGGTAATTGTCTTTCACCCGGTCCATCGTCGACTGAAAAGCAGGATGAGGTACCGCGGTTTAAGTGCTTTATTATCTTGCTTACTGGCTATGCTGATTGTCGTTCTCCCTCTTGCTTTCTTGACGATAACTGTTGCGCAAGAATTAGCAAGCGTCGTCCCGAATTTGCCGTCACAGACTACGCAATTCATGAACACGCAAACGCCGCTATTCGGAAAAATCTCTGCCTGGCTTCAGACCCGTTTGGGGATCGACACATTGCGGTCACAAGAGTTTCTTGTCGAACAATTGAAACGCTCCAGCGAATTCCTGCTCGGATTCTCCTGGAACCTCGTAGGCAATATTCTGGGTGGCATTGTGAAGGCGTTCTTTGTCGTTTTCACCATGTACTACCTGTTCAGGGATGGCGAACAAATCGTGAAAAGGTTACCGGCGGCACTGCCAGTGAGCGCGAAGCAAGGCGAAGCCATAATCATGCGAACTCAGCAAGTGGTCAGCGCGAGTGTGTACGGTGTTGTGACTATCGCAGCGCTTCAGGGACTGCTCGGAGGCTTTGCGTTCTGGTTATTAGGCGTTCCTTCGCCACTTTTATGGGCGGTGCTGATGACATTCATTTGCATGATTCCCATTGCGGGATCATTCCTTGTTTGGCTACCGCTATCTATTTACCTGATGGCGACTGGACACTGGATCAAAGCGGTGCTGCTGATTGTTTGGGGCGCATTGGTCGTGAGCACCATCGATAATTTCCTGCGGCCAAAATTAATTAGGAATCAAACCAAACTACACGAGCTTTTTGTCTTCTTTTCCGTGCTTGGTGGGATCAGTGTTTTCGGACTACTCGGACTCGTACTCGGCCCTGTCGTTCTTGCCATTACACTCGGACTGTTGCAAACCTTCCGGCGTCCCAGCTCCGAACCAGTCGTGGCGGACTGAGGAAAACTTCGCATTTACAAGAGACGTTTTCCGCACTCTTCCGCAAACCGGCCTCGAACTCACCGTATTTTGCAGGGCACAGACTTTGCCATTCAGACACACCGGGGTGGCCAAAATGATTAAAGTCGAACGCATTCTTTGTCCCACAGACCTGTCAACCGAATCAGACGAAGCGTTGCGTTATGCCGTCGCGTTGGCGCGCATCTACGAAGCAAAGCTCTTCCTGCTGCATTGCAGCGAACAGGATTCTTTTAATGAGGAAAAAGACGAAGAGAAGTTGAAAACACAAATGAATCGATTGTTCGTAGAATCGCTTGTGCCTCACCTCGGCCTGGCCACCATGAATGAGCTCGATTGGCACGGGCTGCTCCGCCCTAACGTTCATGACATTGGCAACGCGATCGTCCGAGAGGCCGTGGTGCAGAAGATCGATCTGATAGTCATGCGGTCACGCCGCCGGCCACGTGCTGCGGTGCTGCTTGGCTCGACCGCTGAAACAGTTTGCCGTAACGCGCCGTGTCCGGTGCTGGTGACGCATCCTCTTGAACGCGAGTGGGTAAGCATGTCGAGCGGTGAAATCGATCTTAATCGCGTTCTCATCGCGCATGACTTCTCGCGTGACTCACAGACTGCGATGAATTTCGGACTTTCTTTCGCACAGGAATACCAGGCCGAAGTGCATTTGATGCATGTGCTCGATACCTCAGGAAGCGAAGAACCTGAGTTGGCCTGGTCGTCCTCCAGTACAGGCAGTGCCTATACATTTACAGCCCGCAAGTTGCAAGAGGCACTGCCGAAAGAAGTTCATCTCTGGTGCAAATTTGTCAATTTGGTGCGTAGCGGCAAAGTTCATGAAGAGATTTTGAACTACGCCAAAGAGCACGAGATCGATTTGATTTGCATGGGAGTCAGTGGCAGCGATTGGACCATCGGCTCACTGCTCGGCTCCAACGTCGATCGCGTTCTACGTGAAGCCCCGTGTCCCGTTCTGGTGGCGGGTTATAGAAACGCTCGTTACACGAACGTACAAAACTAATGGAGGGATTATGTCAACAGTTCGCTCTTATATAGATCAGAATCAACAAAGGCCGGTCACCGCCGCTTCGATCTTGACCGACGACAAACAGCACGAGGTGCGTTGTGGCATGTGTGCCAAAGAGATCTACGTGGATGATGAAGGGTATCGTCTTTACATGGAAGCGATCAACTCCGGTTTAGACAATCCGTTTCGCTGTGAGGTCTGCAACGAGGAGTACGACGATCTCGCCTACGAAGGATAAACTCAGCGACGCGCACCAACCAACGGGCGCGGCGCAACAGCAGTCACGCGAATACGAGCGTCGAGAATAGTTGCGCCTTTCTCGTGGACCACGTACGGATTACAATCCAGTTCGGCTATCTGTGGAATGTCTTCTACCATTGCGCTAACGCGCAGCAATCCTTCTTCCAGAGCTGCAACATCGCACGCAACGCTCCCGCGAAAGCCAGTCAGCAATGGATAGGTCTTAAGTTCACGGATCATCTCCGTAGTATCGTCGTTTGAAAGAGGAGTGAGACGTATTGAAACGTCTTTCAGTAGCTCCACCTGGATCCCGCCGGCGCCGCAGGCTACTACGGGGCCGAATTGCGGATCGTGTACCACGCCAACCAACATCTCGATGCCCGGCTGAGCCATTTGTTGGACCACAAAGCCTGACAGTGTAAGTCCCCGAAACTGCAGTCGCTCACTCAATTCAAGCGCCGCTTTACGAACCGCTTCCGCACCACTTAAATGAAGTCTCACTGCTCCTGCTTCAGTCTTGTGCACCAGGCCCGGAGCAATAGCTTTTAGAGCAACCTTTCCACCGATTTTTTCCGCTGCTGCCGCGGCATCTTCCGCACTCGCGACAACCCGTTGCGCAATCAAAGGCAAGCCGTAACAGGAACAGATGTTCGCCACCTCGTCCGGCAGCAACCAGCCTTCACCGCGAGCAAGAGCTGACGCGACCACGGCTGCTGCCTCGTCCGGCCGAATATCCGCAAACTTCGCGGGGTATGTTTCGCGTCGCTCGCGCCACTGCTGATAATGTGTAGCGCGGGCCAAAGCGATCGCCGCAGTCTCGGGAAACGAATAGGAGGGTATATTGAATCTCGCGGTTCGTAATTCCGGCGGAGGCTGCTGGGCGGAAAGAAAAACACTCAGCACCGGTTTGCTCTTGTCGATATGCTGCACCGCTTCGACGATGCATCGGGCGACGTCTTGAGCGCGAGTCACAAGTGGCGGCGTAAAAATCACAATCAAGGAATCGATATTTTCGTCGGCGCCGACAATCTCAATCGCTCGCCGGTAATGCTCTGCCGGTGCGGATGCAATCATGTCCACCGGATTGCCTATGCTTGCGCCTGCTGGAAGAAACGTGCGAAGTCGAGTCTGACTAATATCAGATAGAACGGGAATCTCGAGTCCACGTGCTTCGCAAGCATCAGCGCACAGAATCGCAGGCCCACCGGCATTCGTTATGATTCCAACGCGGTTGCCCTTAGGTAATGGCTGGTTTGCAAGTAACGAAGCAACATCAAACAACTCCGAAAGCGTGTCGGTGCGGACTACGCCGGCTTGTCGAAACAGAGCATCGACTGTGACGTCAGAAGCAGCGAGCAGCGCGCCCGTATGCGATGAAGTGGCACGCGCACCTGCGGAAGATCGTCCGCTCTTCACTACCGCGATCGGCTTCCTGCGGCCAACGCGACGCGCGATCTCTGAGAATTTCTTCGGATTTCCGAACGATTCGAGATAAAGCAGAATCACGTCGGTATCATCGTCCGCTTCCCAATACCGCAAAAGATCGTTTCCGGAAATGTCCGCCTTATTGCCCACCGAGACGAACGTTGAGATGCCAAGTCCAAGTGAATTCGCAAACTCCATGATCGCGAGCCCTAACGCACCACTCTGCGACGAGAAACCTACGCGTCCACGGGGCGGACTCCCGGGCGCAAAGGTGGCATCGAGTAGCACAGCCGGATTGGTGTTGACGATGCCCATGCAGTTTGGACCAATCAGTCTCATACCCGCGCTGCGACAAACCGTGACCAATTCAGCCTGTCGTCTCTTCCCTTCCTCGCCTGTCTCCGAGAAACCGGCCGAGATGACGACCAGAGCCTTTACACCTTTTCGCGCACATTCATTTGTAACCTGGACAACCTTCGCGCCGGGAACAACGATCACGGCGAGATCCACTGGACCCGGAACCGCCTCGATTGATGGATAGGTTTTGACATTCTCGATTGAGGTGGCGGCTGGATTAACAGGATAAACCGGCCCATTGAATCCATAGCTCAACAAATTATGAAAGATCTCTCCGCCGATTGTGCCACGTTGACGCGAAGCGCCGATCACGGCAACGGCGCGTGGCTGGAAGAAAAGCTTCAATGCGTTTACGGCAGAGATTGATTCCCTTCGTTCGAACTGCTGGCGCGCTTCGTCAGTAAACGACGTTGGAAAAACTACGTGAAGCTGTCCGGCGCTCGCATTCACCTCGATTGGAAATCCTGATGCCCTGAAAACGTGGAGCATCGCGTGATTCGCCGCAACGACATCGGCTTCAAAGACCTTGATCCCGTTTGCGGCAGCAACGTCCGCAAGCTGGCATAACAGAATGGTGCCGAGTCCACGTCCCTGAAAGTCGTTCGCGATAGTGAAGGCAACCTCGGCACGTTGCTCGTCAATGGCCACATAGAAGGCGTGGCCCACGACGCGCTCGTCCTCACCACTGCATGCAATTAGCCCAAAAGCCTGGTCCAGATTCGCCTCTCGATGTGCTTCGGCAGCGAGTCCAGCACTATTCTGTAAACAGTAAAATCGTAGCCAGCGAGAATCTTCCGATAGCGAGTTCAACAATGCGCAGAGGCCGGCTTCGTCCGCCCGGCTCATGACGCGAATATGAACCGTTGAGCCGTCACGCAACACCACGTCGCCGTCAGGGCATGCAGCCAGGCTGTTTTGAGCGGTATTTTGATCGTGGTGCATTAGCGAGAGAGTCTATTCGATGTTCTAGGCTTCTGAAACTCCCGTCAGGCGTTCAATCTTGATGCGAAAGACGATCACCTCTGGCGCCGAAGCGTCAACGGCCATGGCTGACTCTACCGGGGTTAACATAGGAAACCTGCGCAGCAAGGTGTTGAGAATATCAGCGCGGTCGTTGGGCTTGGTGATCTCTTCATACTTGCCAAAAGCGATTGCACTGCGCCAGCGCAAGTCGCTTTCAATTTCGTCGACCTGAACACACGCGTTAGGGTTTTCACGCAGGCCTGCAATCTTCAGTCCCACCAGAGAGTGGCTATACAAATAATCGCCTTCCAAATGGCAGTTGATCGGGACCACATACGGTTCACCGTTCACAATACAACCGAGTCGCGCAACTCGCGCCACCTGCAAAAGCCGCCGCGCCTCTTCATTGTTCAACATCCTCATCATGATGATGCCTTCCGAATTTAGAGACCACTATTTGGTTTGCCTGACACTCTTGCGCACAACTTCAACCGAGCAATGCGCGCGTGCAGCAACCGCCGCGGAGATACTACCCAGCACAAATCTTTCAAAGCGGTTGCTGAAACCGGCAGAACCAACAAAGATACAGTCTGCGTGCCACTCTTCTGCTGCCTTGCAGAGTTCCTGCTTTGGATCACCTTCCCTGAGTACGCACGTAACTTTCATTTCTGCCTCACGCAATATGTCGAGGGACTGCTTTGAGATCTTTTCAAGCCAAGCCCGCTCCTCTTGTCGATCTTCCTCGAGCATCTTGCCAAGCGGAGGAATCACTTTTCCCAGGAACTCAGGCGCTAAGGGATCGTCGACCATGATCACTTTGATTTCAGTTTGCGGCGGCCACTTACGTGCAGCAACGGCTCGCAAAGCTTCGTCACTTGCTGCTGAGCCATCGGTGCCCACAATGATCCGCACTGGCGAACCCGGCTCTTCGACACGACCACGTGCGATTCGGACCGAGCACAGCGCTTCAGTGAGTACGCGCTGAGAAACGCTGCCCAACACGAACCGCCCAAGCGCTGTGCGTCCGTGCGATCCGAAGACAATCAAATCGGGCTTCCATTCGTCAGCCTTCGCAACCAGCTCCCAGGCTGGTGAACCACAGGACGAATCAACCGTTACTTTCCAGTTTGGGAAATTAGCCTGCACTCGAGCGCGAGCGCGTTCAGCGAGAACCAGCGCCTCCTTTGCTGCCGCACAGTGCTTTGCAAAATCCCGCTGTAATTCGGCGGGTGAGCCGGCATTTCGCGCCTCTTCGATGATTTCGTAACTCGAAGGTGGTGGTGGCGGAAGCCAAACTTCAGCGACTGACAAAATATGAGCTTCACCAGTCGGTGGTAATGCGGCTTGGGTCAGATCATCGAGGGCCGCATCCGCACAGTCGGAACCATCGTAACCAATAAGAATTTTCATCGTCATTCACCTCGCTCATGCATAGCCCAAACGGTGAACCCGCAAACGTCGTACCCGGTTACATTCGGTCGAAAGTCGAAGGAATTTCATCGGAGTTGTGGACTTTTCCTCATCCGATGGGAAAGCTTACTCACACTCACGCGCAGGAGACTCTTAGTGTTTACGAATACTCCACTGATCTGTGTGGCATGTTCCTTGCCCAGTTCAGTATGAGAAGAGGAGGTAATTACTATGGCATCCGATGATCGCGACATTCTCGAACTCCTCAGAGCTGAGTTGGACTTCATCGAAAAAGGCGGTTACGGACGTTCAGTTCGCACGCCCTGGCAAAGCAAATCGATCTTTCAGGATTCACTGAGCTGTCTCAACTATGGCGATCCGGAGCGCGCTCATCCTTGCAACGAATGTCACCTGCTTGAATTTGCGAGTCCGGTGAACAAAACTCAAGCAGTGCCCTGTCACTTCATTCCTTTGAATAGTGATGGTGAAACCATCCAGGAATTAGAGCGTCAGGACAATCAGACTAAGCTCGAGCACGAAGTAAGCGCGTGGCTTCGTGCAAGAATCAGAGAGATCGAGCAGGAGCGAGCCGAACAGTAACAATACGCTCCGTTCAACTTAAATCTCTATGGCAGAGTGAATTTGGCTACTCCAGATACAAGTGCAACAGGCCTTACACAAGTTGAGGCAAAACGGCGGTTGACGCAATTCGGTCCCAACGAGCCTGCGCCGACAAAAAGGACCGCGCCACTCTTTCAACTCCTGCTTCTGCTGACAAATCCGCTCGCAATTATTCTGCTTCTGGCTAGTGTTATTTCCGCTGCGCTTGGTGAGGTCATCAACGCCTCAATTATCATCACGATGGTCCTGTTCAGCGTCGCGCTGAATTTCATTCAAACGTACCGCTCACAAAAAGCTGTCGACAGTATTCGCAAAGAAGTGGCGCCCACTGCTAGTGTGCTACGAGATAGCACATGGATCGAAATTCCGCGGCGCGAGATTGTTCCCGGCGACGTAATAAAGCTCGCCGCCGGCGATCTGGTTCCAGCAGATTCGGAACTCCTGCAAACGCGCGATCTGCACGTCCAGCAAGCGGCGCTCACCGGCGAATCATTGCCCGTCGAAAAATCGGCGAGATCTGATCACGGCTCCGAAAGCGATTTACAGAAAGTATTTCTCGGCACGTCAGTCGTGAGTGGAACTGCAACGGCTGTCGTAACAGCAACCGGCAAGAACACTATCTTCGGCGACATTGCCACGCGCCTCGCAAAGCGAGCGCCGGAAACTGAATTCGAAAGAGGCACCAGACGGTTCGGCTTCTTGATAATGAGGACCACGATCTTGCTTGTGCTTTTCGTGATCCTGATGAGTGTTCTTTTTCATCGACCCTTTCTTGAATCACTGTTATTCGCCGTCGCCCTCGCTGTCGGTTTGACTCCCGAGTTTCTACCAATGATCACGACGGTCACGCTGGGCCGCGGAGCCGTGCACATGGCCCGCAAGAACGTCATCGTCAAGCATCTCGAAGCCATGCAGAACTTCGGGAGCATCGACGTTCTGTGCAGTGACAAAACCGGCACGCTAACCAGTGGCGAGATGTCGTTGGAACAACATCTCGATCCCCTTGGCTCTCCCTCCGAGCGGGTCTTTCTACTTGCGTTTCTCAACAGCCTGCACGAAACCGGTATCAACAATCCGCTCGACGAAGCTATCAAGGAACGTCATCGCAGCGATCCCCTGGATACTGCGGTTCTCAAGCACAACCATCCCGATATTCACGATTATGACAAAGTGGATGAGATACCCTTTGACTTTGAGCGGCGTCGCGTCTCAATCGTCGTCAAGCATAACGACGAAAGATTGTTGATCACGAAGGGCGCACCAGAAAGTGTGCTATCCGCCTGTACTTCTTATGAAGTGGATAATCAGCAACACCCTTTAGATGGCTCACAGGCGCGCATCGAAAATATTTACCGCGATCTCTGCGCCAAGGGCTATCGCTCACTGGCTGTCGCGTATGCGAAGGTTCCGGCTAAAGAAGTATACACAGCCAGTGATGAAACGGGACTCGTGCTCGCTGGCTTCTTAACCTTTTCTGATCCTCCACTGGCCACGGCTAAATCAACTCTCGACGCGCTGCGACGAGATGGCATTCAGGTAAAGATTCTTACGGGCGATAATGAATTGGTCACCCAGCACATCTGCTCACAGGTGGAGCTGGACTCAGGCCGAATTGTCTTAGGCACAGAACTCGACAAGATTTCAGATCCCGCATTGGGCCACATCGTCGAGCAGACGTCCGTCTTCGCGCGTGTCTCACCCGCCCAAAAGAACCGGATCATTCTGGCGCTGAAAAATCGAAGTCACGTTGTCGGCTATTTAGGTGACGGAATAAACGACGCGCCGTCACTGCACGCAGCCGATGTCGGCATTTCAGTGGCAAGCGCAGTCGACGTGGCGAAAGACGCCGCCGATTTCATCTTGCTTGAGCCTGGGCTCGACGTGCTGCATGCCGGCATCATCGAGGGCAGAAAATCGTTTGGAAACGTGATGAAGTATCTGTTGATGGGGACCAGTTCAAATTTCGGGAACATGTTCAGCATGGCCATCGCGGTTGTATTTCTACCGTTTCTACCGATGCTTCCCACGCAAATTCTCTTGAACAATTTTCTTTACGACCTGGCGCAGGTAACGATTCCCACGGATGCAGTCGACGACACGTTCATTCGCAAGCCGCAGCGTTGGAACATCAAACTGATTCGCGCCTTCATGATCTACATTGGCCCATTGAGCTCGATCTACGACTTCCTGACTTTCTTCATTTTGCTCAAGGTGTTTGTTGCTTCCGAACAGTTCTTTCATACGGGCTGGTTTGTCGAATCGCTGGCTACGCAAACACTGGTTATCTTCGTGATTCGTACCGCGGGCAATCCGTTGCGCAGCAGGCCAAGTCTCGCATTAACGATTACAACCATCGCGATCGTGCTGTTTGGAACAGTGCTTCCGTACACCTCGTTAGGTTCGCTGATCGGCTTTACTCCTCTGCCGATCACTTTCCTCTTGTTTATTCTCTTTGCCGCAAGCACCTACCTATTGTTGGTTGAAGCAGTCAAGCGACGACTGATGCGACGCCTGCTCATCTAAACCGCCAAAACGAGCACATTCATTGTCTAGTAAGGCCACTGCCACTCGCGAATCTCGGGCATGTCTTCGCCATATTCGCAGATATAGCGTTTGTGTTCGAGACGTTTGTCGCGCATCTGCTGTAACAGGTGTGCGCCAATAGACTGAAGCTTCGGAACGCGGTCGATAACATCCATCACCAGGTGAAAACGGTCAAGGTCATTCAATACGACCATATCGAAGGGCGTTGTGGTTGTGCCTTCTTCCTTGTAACCACGCACGTGCAGGTTGCGGTGATTCGTTCGCCGGTACGTGAGCCGATGAATCAGCCACGGATAACCGTGAAACGCAAAGATGATGGGCTTGTTCGTCGTGAAAAGAGAATCGAATGCCTGGTCCGATAGCCCATGCGGGTGCTCGCTTTGCGGCTGCAGCGTCATCAGATCGACAACGTTCACAACGCGAACCTTCAACTCAGGCAAGCGCTGACGCAGGATATCGACCGCAGCCAGAGTCTCCAGCGCCGGCACGTCACCGGCGCAGGCCATCACCACGTCAGGCTCCACTCCATCATCATTGCTGGCCCACTCCCAGATGCCGATCCCTTCGGCGCAATGCGTCATGGCGGCGTCGATATTCATGTATTGAAGCGCGGGCTGTTTGCCGGCGACCACCACGTTGATGTAGTTGCGACTGCGCAAACAATGGTCGACGACCGACAAGAGACTGTTCGCGTCAGGCGGAAGATAGACGCGAACCACGTCGGCTTTCTTGTTGACGACATGATCGATAAACCCGGGATCCTGATGACTAAAGCCGTTGTGATCCTGCCGCCACACGTGTGATGTAAGCAGATAGTTCAAGGAAGCGATGGGGCGCCGCCACGGAATCTCACGGGTCACCTTGAGCCATTTTGCGTGCTGGTTCACCATCGAATCTACGATATGAATAAATGCCTCGTAACACGAGAAGAGGCCATGACGGCCGGTCAACAAATATCCTTCGAGCCATCCCTGACAAAGATGCTCGCTGAGGATTTCCATTACGCGTCCGTCGCGTGATTCGTGTTCGTCGGTGGAAAGCGTTTTGGCGAGCCATACTCGATCGGTAACTTCAAACAGCGCATCGAGACGATTCGACGAAGTCTCATCTGGTCCAACAACGCGGAAATTGCTGCCATCCATGTTGAGCTTCATTACGTCACGCAGGAACCGGCCGAGGACACGCGTTGCTTCGACCTCGACTGTCCCAGGCTTGGGTACGTCCACAGCATATTCGCGATACTCAGGTAATTTCAGATCCTTGAGTAACAAGCCACCGTTCGCATGTGGATTTGCGCCCATGCGTCGTTCACGTTTCGGAGCGAGTTCTGCAAGTTCGTTCTTTAATCTGCCATTCTTGTCGAATAGTTCTTCCGGCTTGTAACTTCGCAGCCATTCCTCCAGGAGGCGCAGGTGTTCCGGATTGTCGCGAGGCTGAGACAACGGCACCTGATGAGAACGCCACGTTCCTTCAACCGGTTTGCCGTCGACGAACCTGGGTCCAGTCCAACCCTTCGGCGTGCGCAAGACGATCATCGGCCACTGCGGACGTTCGGTATGTCCGCTCTGTCGTGCGTTCGTTTGAATTGTTTGAATATCGTCGAGAACGGTATCGAGAGTCGCGGCCAACAGTTGGTGCATGGCTTCCGGTTCGTCGCCTTGAACGAAGTAAGGTTTATAACCGTAGCCAACGAACAAGCTGTTGAGCTCTTCCGTGCTGATGCGAGCAAATATGGTTGGATTGGCGATCTTGTAACCGTTCAAATGCAGGATTGGCAGCACTGCGCCGTCGCGAGTGGGATTCAGGAACTTGTTCGAGTGCCAGCTCGCGGCGAGTGGTCCGGTTTCTGCTTCGCCGTCACCGACTACACAAACCGCCAGCAAAGCAGGATTATCAAATACGGCTCCATACGCGTGCGCCAGTGAGTAACCGAGTTCGCCGCCTTCATTGATCGAGCCGGGAGTTTCGGGCGCAACGTGACTGGGAATGCCCCCGGGAAAGGAAAACTGCTTGAACAGTTTCTTCATCCCTGCTTCGTCTTGAGTAATGTCGGGATAGAATTCAGTGTACGTGCCTTCGAGATATGTGTTCGCGACCAAACCAGGTCCGCCGTGACCGGGACCGGTAACAAAGATCGCATTGAGATCACGCTGCTTGATCACCCGATTCAGGTGAACGTAGATGAAGTTTAAGCCAGGTGTGGTTCCCCAATGGCCTAACAGTCTGGGTTTGACATTTTCGACCTTCAACGGCTCACGCAGCAATGGATTATCGAAAAGATAGATCTGACCGACTGAAAGATAGTTGGCGGCGCGCCAGTATGCGTTTAGCCGCCGAACATCTTCATTTGATAACGGCGCAGACCTTGGGTTTAAGTTCACGTGCTTGCTCTCTTCCCACCTAATCTGTTCCTCCGGTTTATACACCCGAAAACGGTCTTTAGCGATCCTCATAACTGCGAATTTTTCCCCTGACGGTCGCAAAAGGGCGCAATACTAATTGAGCAGAAACTGCCGTTTCTAACATTTCCCGCAGGCACAACGCTTGCACAAAAGGAAATCTCGGATATTTCCGTGTTCGCGTCGCGGAATTGATAGCAGACTGAGGAACAACAGAATGATTAGTACAAACATGACCGTGCGAGAGGTAGCGAAAGAACTCCCACAAGCGACGAGACTCTTTGAAAGACTAAAGATCGACTATTGCTGTGGAGGCAATCGGCCTTTAACTGAAGCGTGCGCTTCAGCCGGCATTGATGTCGATAACGTGATGGAAATGTTGGCCGAAGTGACTAAATCCACCGCACCGGAACGGGCCACCTTAGACTATCAAAACGCTTCCCTGCCGGCCCTGATCACGCACATCGTCGACACGCATCACGTATTCACCAAATCGGAAATAGACAGGCTTCAATTGCTCGCCGACAAAGTGCTCGCCGCGCATGGAGGCAATCACCCTGAGCTCATCCATCTGGACGAGCTCCTTACCCGACTTTGCGCCGATCTGAAGCCACACATGTTCAAGGAAGAGCAGATACTCTTTCCATATATCGTGGCCACGGCAGAAGCAGCCGACCAGCACCGGGCCGTTCCTTTGGCTCCGTTCGGAACGGTCAACAATCCCATACGAATGATGATGATGGAACATGACACTGCGGGGCAGATTCTGCGCGAGTTGCGCGCGTTAACGTCTGACTACAAGGTGCCCGCCGACGCGTGTATCAGTTACCAGACGCTATATCAAGCGCTGGAAAATTTCGAAAAAGATCTGCATCAACATATTCACCTCGAAAACAACATACTCTTTCCGAAAGCGTTGGAGCTGCGAAACAGGCTGAACAAATAACCATGGATACTGCGACACCGCATCAAGTGGAGGCGTAGGATGGTGGCACAAGCACGCCAATTATTGTCCGACGATCACGACAGGGTGGGTGAAATACTGAAGCAACTTTTGACCGCTCTCGACAACAGGGATGTACGAACAAGCTACTCCAGGCTGGACCTCTTCTGGGCACGACTTGCTGTTCACATTCGAGCGGAACATTTACACTTGTTTCCCATCGTGACAAGCCGTTTATCAGATTCACCCGACGGCGTCGGGCCAGGCTTGAGTGTAGCGCAGGCGCTGATCGGAAACTTGCGCGTCGATCATGATTTCTTCATGAGTGAACTAGCCCGCGCGATCGCCATTCTTCGAGAGCTTCCTGAGACCATAACGAAGGCAGGCGATGAGGCGAAATTGAATGCAGTTGGCAAAGCCGTTCGAGATATTGAAAAACGGCTGGGCACGCACAATGACTTTGAAGAGAATCAGGTCTATCGGTGGTCGAGTACGATTTTGACGGAACCCGATCAATTCGAATTACAAGCGAGAATAAACGCTGAACTCGAAAATCGTCCGCCGCGATTCTCGGAGCAAGCCTGGGCAAACTGTTTATGACTCGGCCATCGAACAATCGCAAACCGGTTTTGCTCGCGCTCGGGGCTTCTTTCCTGCTGACCGTGCTGATCGTTGTCGGCTCACGCAATCTGGAACATTACGATTCCGCTCTCTTCGGCTACACGATTGCCAGCGTCGTCGCGTTCGGCGCGATTGTGTTTCGCTATGCGATCTGGTTGCAACGGCCGGCAACTCGAGTGTATTGGCGGCGCGGATGGAAACTGTACTTACAAAAAGAAAAGTTTGCACAGAACACCGCAAATGCGGCTAAGACGATGGCGACGAACCTGGTTGCACAGCGTTTCATCTTCAAACGCGGCTTTTCGCGATGGGCCATGCACTTCCTGATCATGTGGGGTTGTGTGCTGTCGGCGCTGATCACCTTCCCGCTCGTGTTCGGCTGGGTGCATTTCAAGCTCGAAGGCGAGCTTGGCTATCGAGCTTACGTCTTTGGCTTTCCATTGAACGTCATGAATGGACGCAGCCTTATTGCCTGGGTGACGTTTCATGCTCTCGACTTTACTGCGCTAATGGTGATTGCTGGATGTGCGATTGCGATCCACCGCCGTCTTCGTGACCGCGGCGCAATTGCATTGCAGCAATTCACGCTGGACTTCGTACCTCACATGCTGCTGATTGCCATCTCGGTCACTGGTCTTATGTTGACTGCCTCAAGTTTATGGCTCAATGGCTACATGTATCATTTCATCGCGCTCACTCATCAGGCGACAGTAATCATGACTCTGTTCTATCTGCCGTTTGGCAAGCTGTTTCATGTGGTACAGCGCCCGGCGTCGATCGGTGTTGAGCTCTATCAGGAACGCGCAAGGGAAATGCCGCAAGCCAAGTGCGCGCGGTGCGGCGCCGAGTTTGTCGCTCAACTCTGGCTCGACGATTTGAAAACCGTAGTGGAGAAACTCGGATTTGATTACTTGATGGGCGACGGCAAAACACTCCAGGATTATTGTCCGCGTTGCAAACGCGTCATGCGCGGACTCGCATATGCTGACTTGCCGGAAACGACTGAGAAAGTATTTCAAGGTTCACGTGTGATTAATGAGTAAAGTCGAACATCTGGACCAGATCCTCGAGGCTTATGGCCCGCACCTTCACGACGCCCCGCACGATGGCTGGCGCGCGGATCGCGTGATCGATCGGGTCGTACCAACTCACTGTCCCTATTGCGCAGTGCAATGCGGAATGAACCTGCTGGTAGAAAAAGATCACGTGGTCGGTCTTGAGCCACGCTATGACTTTCCAGTTAATGAAGGCCGGCTTTGTCCGAAAGGCGTAACCGCTTATCTACAGGTTCATCATCCGGATCGTCTGCTTCATCCACTGGTCAAACGTAATGGTCGTTTTGAACGCGCGAGTTGGAACGAAGCGCTGGATCTCGTCGTCACGAAGTTCAAAGAGCTGCAAGCGAAGTACGGGAAAGACTCAGTCGGCGTCTATTCCGGGTCTTCCTTGACGACGGAGAAGACCTACCTGATGGGCAAGTTTGCGCGTGCCGGATTAGGCACTCGATACGTCGATTACAACGGCCGTCTTTGCATGGTCTCGGCTGCCGCAGGAAACAATAAGGCGTTCGGAATAGATCGTGCCGCCAATCCATGGAGCGATATTCCATTGGCTGAGGTCCTGCTGATCGCCGGATCCAACTGCGCTGAGACTTTTCCAGTGCTGAATAAGTTTCTCTGGCAACAGCGCGACAACGGCGGACGCTGGATAATCGTCGATCCACGTGAGACGCCGACTGCGCGTCAGGGTGATCTGCATCTTCAGCTTAAGCCGGGCACCGACGTCGCGCTTGCCAACGGCATGCTGCACGTGCTCATTGAAGAAAATCTCATCGATCATGCTTTCATCGATGCACGCACGAACAACTGGGAAGCAACGCTTGAGCTGGCCTCGCGTTACACACCCGATCTCGCCTCTCAGATTTGCGGTGTGCCTGCACAAAAGATCGTCGACGCTGCTCGACTGTATGGACGTGCCAGGACAGCGATGGTGATGCATGCTCGCGGCATTGAGCATCACACTAACGGCGTCAACAACGTGCTGTCGTACATCAATCTGGTTCTGGCTACCGGCAAGATAGGTGCACCCGGCCGTGGTTACGGAACTATCACGGGCCAGGGCAACGGTCAGGGTGGACGCGAGCACGGTCAAAAAGCCGATCAACTTCCCGGACAACGTTCGATCTCCAACCCTGAACATCGCAAACACGTGTGCCAGGTCTGGGACTTGCCGGAAGCTGAACTACCGCAAGCGGGAGTCTCTGTTGTCGAGATGTTTGAAAAAATGCGCGCCGGTGAGATTCGCGGGCTGCTCTCGATCTGCAACAACGTAATGGTGAGTCTTCCTGATATTAACGAGGTTCGTCGTTCACTCGAAGGTTTGGAATTCTACGTCTGCATCGATTTCTTCATGTCGGAAGGAGCGCGTTATGCGGATGTGGTCTTGCCTGGCTCAGCGTGGAGCGAAGATGAAGGAGTCACGTGTAACAGCGAGGGACGCGTTGTAAAGATCAACAAAGCCAACAATCCGCCGGGCGAAGCTCGCGCTGACTGGTGGATCGTGCAGGAGATCGCGCGGCGCATGGGCCGTGGCAAGTATTTTAGTTTTGAGTCGCCGCGTGAAATATTCGATGAGCTGCGCGTTGCGTCACGTGGCGGTAACGCGGATTACTACGGCATAACGTGGGAGAAAATCGAAAAGAACAACGGCATCTTCTGGCCCTGTCCCACCGAAGAGCACCCGGGCACACCGCGACTGTTTGAGGATCGCTTCTATCATCCTGACGGCAAAGCGAAGTTCCACGCGATTGAATACAACCCACCGAACGAAGTTCCGGACGAAGAATATCCGTTGATACTGACGAGTGGACGCGTGGTCTATCAGTATCTTTCCGGCAATCAAACGCGACGCATCGGCTTTCTCGTGGAGCAATGTCCGGAACCTTATGTCGAAGTTCATCCGGAAACCGCTGCGAAACTAAAGATCAACGACGGCGAGCGCGTGCGCGTGGTGTCGCGACGCGGTGAAGGCGTGTTTCCGGTGTTGGTGGTGCGAACCATTCGCCCGGACACAATCTTCATTCCGTATCACTGGGGAGAACAACTGGCAGTGAATCAATTGACAAACCCGGCGCTTGATCCGACGTCGAAGATTCCCGAGTTCAAGGCTTGCGCCGCGAGAATTGAAAAGATTCATTCGCGACAGTTGCCGATTCTCGGCCGGCAACGCAAAGGCGCGTCGGCGAGCGAAGTGAAAAGGGGGTAGCGGATGGAAGAGACGATGTTCATCGATCCGCAAAGATGCATTGGCTGTCGCGCCTGCGTCGCGGCATGCCGCGAGTGTGCCACACACAAAGGCTACTCGATGATCTTCGTTGACTACATCGATCGCGCCGAAACAACCGCGACAATGCCGACGGTGTGCATGCATTGCAAAGAGCCAACCTGCGCTCTGGTTTGCCCGGCTGATGCGATCAAAGTTTCGGATGACGGCGTGGTGATGTCAGCGTTAAAGCCGCGCTGTCTCGACTGCAGAAACTGCGTGAACGCGTGCCCTTTTGGGGTGCCGAAGTACAACACAGAGATTCACCTGCAGATGAAGTGCGATATGTGTTACGACCGTTCCTCTGAGGGTTTGAAGCCAATGTGCGCGAGCGTCTGTCCGACTGGCGCCATTTCTTTTGGAACGTATGAACAGATCGTGCCCTTGCGCCGCACCAAGCCGGTAAATGTGCATGTCTTTGGTAATCAAAAAGTTGAAACGAAGGTCTATCTAATGTTGCCGTCAGACACGGAAGAGGTGAAGGTCGACGGCTGCGGAGTTTTCGAGGGGATGCTAACGCGCGCAGAGACAGAAGCCCGCGAATCGTGGATCGATACCCAGGTTGAACACTCGGACAAGAGCAATGAGTTCTAAGAAGAATCTTTCAGAAACGATTGAGCGCGTCCTATCCAACGAGAGCGACGTTCGCGCCGCTACGGCGCCTTTCCAGGCTGAGTTTCCTTATGAGCGTGACGAGGAAGCTCAAGTTACCCGTCGTGCGTTCTGCAATTTTCTTGGCCTCACCTCCGCAGCGCTCTTTGTCGGCGCGGCCGGCTTTGCAACGAAGGCCGCACTTTATGCACGTGAATCGGTATCACTGCCTGCTGCACGCATTGATGGCGCTGAGGCTCTCGCGCCGAACAGTAGTTTGAATTTTAGTTATCCGAGTGAACGAGATTCCGCGATCCTTATTCGCACCGCGGATGGCGCTTATCACGCGTACGGGCAGAAGTGCACCCACTTAAGTTGCCCCGTTTATTACTCGCGCGAACATCAACGACTGGAGTGCCCTTGTCACGAAGGTGCATTTGACGCCGCGACCGGCAATGTTCTTTACGGTCCACCGCCACGTGCCCTGGATACGATCGAAGTGCAAACGAGTGACGGACAAGTATGGGCCATCGGCCGAAACGCTTCGGCCCCGAAGGATAGAGGCTGACGTGAAAACATTTACGCAAAAGGCGCAAAGGCCGATGCCTGTTACGAACCGGCGGTCGCGCGGGGGACAAGCTGCAGTTTGGCAGGCGCGGTTAATCATGCTCGTCATGATCAACATCGCACAGCTTTGGATCCTTGCCGCGACGGTCGATGCCGCACTGGCTCGACATTATTCCGTTTTGTTGCCGCTTGTCGTTGCTTCCGGTGTTTGTTTTGTCATTACTCTCTCTATCATCAAGTGGTGGCGACCTACCTCGCGCAAGAAGACCAGCACTGGTTATGTTCGCGATAACGATCGATGAAGCAAAAGATCACAGGTTTCGATCAGGACGACGAGCATCATTGGCGCGCTATTTTGACGTGCGGACATCGACAACACCTACGGCACGATCCGCCGCTCACAATTCGCACCTGGGTTCTGACTTAAGAAGGTCGCGCTTCGCGCATTGGTTTCGAACTCGACTGCAAGCGATGCGACGAAGAATCGAATGCTGAAGTCAAGCAATGAATAACGCCCGACCAAATCCTCTTCTTCGCGCCGCGGCGGATCTCTTCCCCGGATACTTTGCGTTGGTGATGGCAACCGGAATTATTTCCATTGCTTGTTTTCTGCTGGGGATGAAAGCCGTTTCGTTCGTCTTGCTGGTCATTAATGTCATTGCCTACATTCTTCTATGTTTACTGTTACTCATCCGGCTCCTGTTTTTCTTCTCGCGAGTTCAGACAGATATCAAAGATCACGTCAGAGGTCCTGGATTCTTTACAGTCGTTGCAGGCACCTGCGTACTCGGAAGTGCGTTGCTGATTGTCCTCGATCAATACCGTCCCGCGATGGTGCTTTGGTTTGCCGGCATAGCCTTGTGGATCGTGATCATGTACACGTTCTTCACGGCTGTGACCGTGCGCGAAAACAAACCTTCGATTGAGGCCGGCTTGAATGGTGGATGGCTACTGGCAGTCGTTGCTACGCAATCGATCTCCGTGCTCGGAACATTACTCGTCAGCCGCCTGATCGATTATCGCGAACCGATTCTGTTCTTCACCCTATGCATGTTTCTGCTCGGCTGCATGCTCTATCTGCCGCTCATCACTTTGATTTTTTACCGCTTCACATTTGTAAACGTGACGATGGCGTCACTCACACCACCTTATTGGATCAACATGGGCGCGGTCGCGATCACAACACTTGCCGGGGCGCGTCTGATCATTGCCGCTCCTGGCTGGCCCATGTTGAATGAGTTGGTTCCATTTCTAAGAGGATTCACTCTGTTTTTCTGGGCCGCCGCGACCTGGTGGATTCCGCTGCTGTTAGCCCTTGGATTCTGGCGTCACGTTTATAAAAGGTTCCCCTTGAAATACGACCCGCAATATTGGGGTATGGTCTTTCCGTTTGGCATGTACACCGTGTGCACCTTCCAATTGGCGAACGCAATTAACTTCCCGCGACTGCTTGTGATTCCTCGCTACTTTATTTACTTGGCACTAGCCGGCTGGGTAGCCGCCTCGCTTGGGTTAATCGGTACTCTGTTAAGGAACCCTGCGCGAGTTAGTCCTAAACAACCGCGACCTGAAGTCTAAGCCGTAAACGAGAGGGTTCACCCCAGGACTTTGTGGCCAATTTGTGGACAGAATTTTCAGCACACAACCGATAACGAATGGTAAGGAATGGTAACGGATGTAAAAACGCTCGAATTTCGTTGGTGGCTGCAACTTTCGAAAAGGCAAATACTTAAGTTTTTGCCGCGCTCATAATTCGGGACCGTGAGGTCGGAGGTTCGAATCCTCTCGCCCCGACCATTAACTTACAATTCATCAATAAGTTACGTCATCGGCGTTAACGCTTCGATTTCGTCCTGTGGCCAATTTGTGGACAAAAGTTTTTGATTTACGGAATTAACCTCTTTTAGCTCCATCACCATCTGCAAAAAACCGCCTAAAAACGAGAAAAGCTGAAAGCAGTCCAATCGATGGTCCAATTCATCAGCCCTCGGAACCGTGCGCTCTATCAAGATGTAAGTCGTTGGTTTGCTAGAGAGCATTGGTTCGTAGGAAAACTGACCGCGTGGGCGTCAGTTTACTAACTTAAGGATCTATACCCTTGTGAGTACCATTCTGCCGTGACAGGGGTCGATAATTTGTGTGAGTGACAACCCACATCCCTCTTCTTGCTATTTGAAACGTGGTGTCATTGGTATAGTGGCTATCATGACTGAATTCAAAAAAGAGTTCGAAACGCTTATACCTCAGCTGATGCAAAAATCCTTCGACTTAACAATCTGGGACAATGCTTTTCTGAGAATTAATGAGCCTGCAATCGAGGACATCTGATTGCATGAAACGGGAGATCTTTTATTCACAATCGGTTATGTCCGGTCTACTCTAACAAGTGGCGCAACGAAATGACTAGCGCCAGAATGCTCGCTCAAAAAACGAGCCACCTCTGAGGTTTGTTCTAAAGTTGCTGTAATCTTCTATGGCTGTAATCGTTCGGCATCGGGCAGCCTGTTGCGCAACGCAAAATCGATTATGAAACCGGCGACTGTCACCATCATTCTACTTGCATGCTGCGCAATCGCGCAGGCCCAAACGCAGCCGACGGAACTCAGCGATCGCGTGGACGCGCTCGCGAACAAAATGCTCTCGCGCCCGGTGGCCGGAATTTCTGTTGCCATAGCACGTAACGGACAGGTGGTGTTTGCGCGTGGCTATGGCATGGCTAATCTTGAGCACTCGGTTCCGGTGACGCCGGAGACGGTCTTTCACATCGACTCGATTTCCAAGAACATCTTATCCGCGGTCGTCCTGCAACTGGTTGACGAAAGCAAGCTGCGGCTCGACGACGACGTCGCGAAGTATGTGCCCGAGGCGCCGACACAGGGCCATCACGTCACTGTGGGCCAACTTCTTAATCATACTTCTGGCATCTACAGCTTCACCTCGCTGCCCAACGCAGCCAACAACGAGCGACTCGAACTGACGAACGAACAGGTACTCGGGCTGATCAAAGACAAGCCATTCGACTTCGAGCCGGGTACTCGTTGGCGCTATGACAACTCCGCATTCTACCTCGCGGGCATGGTCGTCGAGCGGGTCACGAAGCAGGAGTATGGCGCATACGTGCGCGAGCATGTTTTCAAACCGTTGGGGATGAGTTCGGCCTCACTGTGCTATGCGCGCACGATCGTGCCGCACCTCGCGTCGGGCTATGAGCTGGACGGCGGCGCGCTGGTCAACGCAGCATTCATGACTTGGAAGTTGCCTTTCGCCGGCGGCGCTGTCTGTGCAACGGCCAGCGACCTCTTGAAGTGGGAGGCCGCGCTGGATACGGGCCGCGTTCTCACTCCGTCATCACTGGCACTCATGCGCACACCTACCACGCTGGCTGATGGGATGAAGATAGACTACGGATTGGGCACGCGTTTGGGATCGCTCGATGGACATCGGGTGCTTGGGCATACCGGAAGCGGGGGCGGGTATCGCACGGTGTTGGCGTCGTTTCCGAATGACCATCTGACGATCGCGGTACTAATAAATACGGACGATGGATCAGCACCGCCTGCTGCTATGGCCTCAGAGATTGCGTGGGCCGCGCTTGGATTGAAGAAGAGTGCCCTGTTGGATCTACCCGTTCCTGGCGCAGAACTTGCGGCGCTGAGCGGAAAGTACGATTCGGACGAAGGAATAGTGGAGATTTTCGCCCGCGATGGAAAGCTGCATTTTCGAATTGCGGAGACGAAGACTGAAGGCGTGCTGCTAAGACAGGCAGAGAACGTGTATGCGATCGACGAGAACATAAAGGTTCACTTCGTTCTGAGCGGCCAGCGAGAGTGGTCTATGGTGTACCATGGCGGGGTATTTCTTGACGCCAAGTACCGGATCAATTGATTCGGCGTCGCCGAACAATCGTAGGACGCGAGCCGCGGAAGCGTGAATTCAATGCCGGTGGATCTGAACAGCTTCACTTACAACTACTGACCGGAGATTCTGAACCAGAAGTGCAAGTGTGAGAAGGCAACTTTCTTCAACCGCAAGTGTGGCTAATTGAAATTGTCTCAACGGAGGGGGGTCACCCCATAGTCGTGTGGCCAATTTGTGGACAAGTTTTTTGACTTACGGAATTAACTACTTTTTGCATTATCCCTATCTGCAAGAAACCCGCTTAAAAAGGAGAAAGGTTGAAAGCATTACTTACGGTGCCCAATTCTCGCGGGTTGGGAACAACCGAATGGAGTATGCTTCGACAAAGTAACACCGAATGACATCCGCCGCCGCCGCGGCGCCATTTCCTCATCGCTCATCATTCATCATTAACCTGCACTCTCCTTCCTCCAGCCAATTGTTTGGCGCAGGACTCGCTTCGGTCACGCGTTGCACCGCCCATTAGTGTGGTTGCGACGGCATCACCCCGATTTGTTGCAAGAGTCGAATCATATCTTTCTCTGACCACTTCTCCACCAGCTTGCCGTTGGCGATCCGATGAATGGTAATGGAAGTCATCTCCATCTCATTGCCCGTCCTCGGAGCGCCGGGAAGATCACCTTCATGTTTGCCAAACGAAGTGAGCCGCGTCACCACTTTGTCTCCCTCGGCGATTTGATCTTCAATTCGGTGATATCCGGGAGTTGCTTCCCAGAAGAGTTTAAAGGCCTGCTTCAGACCTTCCCGCCCAGGCGCGAATGGGAAAGGCGGCGGATTGTGGTCGATATAATCTTCAGCAACCAGTTCATCCATCGCGTCAAGATTGCCTTTGTCGATCTCTTCGTAAAAACGACGCACGATCGCCTTGTTTTCATCTGTTGACATCGAGGTCTCCTTCTTCAACTCTCAGGTTCGCCTCCGGTTCATTCATTCATTCCGTAACGCTATACTTGCAGACCTAATCCTATTCAAGAATATAGGTGGCGAACGACAAGAGTTGACGCGGTGGCACGATTTCATTCAAGCATTGCCGGCCCAGTCATCATACGAAGTATGCTCCAACGGTCCAACGGATTGTTATCCCGCCTGGGACAATGGTTACTGCTGTTCAAAAACGATGTGCCCCCGGTGGCGCGCGCGGAATGCGGCAAACTCTTCGGCCGAAAACGGCAACAGACGTTCACCCTCCTTGACGGTCAACTCGCGGTAGTAATCCGACACCATCTCCGGTTTAGGGAAGATGAAAAAGAGGCTCAAAGTCCGCGGGCCGGTGTTCTTGAGGCTGACGCGGGTGTTCGGCGGTATGTAAATCAGAGCTCCGGCGGTGACGGCTCTTTCCTCCGAGCCGAGCCGCGCGAGACCCTGCCCTTCGTGCACGATTAGAATCTCATCCGTGTTACCGTAAACACGAATGCGAACCTCGTCGGTCGTAATCGACCTGAAAGCTCAAATCATGCGAAGTGAAATCTGCAAGCACCTGCGGTTTTGTTCGCACGGTACCGCTTGGTCCTATACCGATGAAATCGTCGGCCGATAGTGAAGATTATTGACAACCCCACGATCGTTCCGGCAAACGCGAGCCAGCTATGCCACCGGCGCCGGCTACCGGAACGGGCGACACGGCATCGACGACGCGCGGCACTGCTAAAACGGGAGCAGCACTCAGGACGAAAACCAGCAACACAAAAGGCACGATCTGCCTTGTCAACTCAAACTCCTCCGAGCCTGCGACTACACAAACTGTACACTGAGGGGACGCAATCAGCGGGTTGCATACAATCGGGCAGCCGGCTGCGACCCTGGGTCGTGCCAGTAATGTACGGCAGAAGAGGCGGCTCAACTTATCGAATCCGACGCCGGCCTGCCTTACGTGGGACTCCAGTAGAAAAAGCTTCTGAGCGCGGAATTGCTCGGAACCGTGAGCTCTGTCACGAAATAAATCCTTTGTTTGTTTGGGACAGCTCTAGATATGAGGAGCCGTCGGCATCGACGCTTTGGCGGGTGTTGCAGCTTTGACTGAGGCGCGACTCTCGTGGGACTAACGCAAGATGTCTTACATGAAATAGTTTTCCACCGGTTCGTCAAACCTTGCCTCGCAATCGATCGGCTGGACCAGCGTCGGCGCGCCTTGCGACTCGCCGAGGTATTTCGATGTGGCGTCATCAGAAAGCGGCTTGGCAAAAAAGTAACCCTGGCTGTATTCGCAATTGAGCGCGCTCAGTTGTGACCACTGCGCGGCTGTTTCAACCCCTTCCGCCACCACGTCCAATCCAAGCGTATGGGCCAGTGACACGATCGTGCGCACGATCTCGCGATACTCCGCCGCCTCGTCCATCCGTCCCACAAAGGAACGATCCACCTTCAACGTGTTCACGGGCAGCCGATGCAAATAGGACAACGATGAATAGCCGGTGCCGAAATCGTCGATTCCGAGCTGCACGCCGAGCGTGCGCAGCCGTTTGAGCATCGAAATGGCCACTTCGGCGTTTTCCATCAGGATTGTCTCAGTGATCTCGAGCTTCAGACAGCGAGGCGGAAGACCGCTCTCCCGGAGCGCGCGCTCCACTACCTCAACCAGATCTCGCTGCGTGAATTGTTTGCCTGACAGGTTGACGCTGATGAATAGTTGCTCGTTACGCGGAAACTGGCGTTGCCACTGCTGGGCCTGATGGCAGGCCTTGCTAAGAACCCACTGACCCATCGCAATGATCAAATCCGTTTCTTCAGCTGCGGCGATAAATTCTGCCGGCGACGTCAGCCCGCGCTCGGGATGTTCCCACCTGATCAGCGCTTCAAAACCGGCCACCTCCCCTGATTCGGTCTTGACGATCGGCTGATAGAGAATGCGAAACTCTTCGTTTTCCACCGCGCGCCTCAGATCGTTTTCGAGTTTCAAAGCCGTGACAGCACGCGCGTGCATCACTTTATCAAATACTTCATAGCGGCCCGTTCCGATAGCTTTCGCGCGATACATCGCGGTATCGGCGTCGCGTAATAACTCATCGGCTTCGGTGTAACCCAACGAGGAGAGTGTAATGCCGACGCTCGCCGTCGTGAAAATCTCGTGATGGCCCAGAGTAAACGGCTGAGAGATCATCTGTTGAATGCGTTCCGCGGTGCGAATCACATCGATGGAGTTTTCAATGCTGTTCAGCAGGATGGCAAACTCGTCCCCGCCAAAACGAGCCACTGTGTCTTCCGGGCGAACACATTTTTGCAAGCGCTCGGACACGGCGAGCAGCAGTTGATCGCCGTGCGCATGGCCTAAGCTGTCGTTGACGTTCTTGAAGCGATCGAGGTCCATGAAAAGAACGCCGAAAAGATGATCGTCGTGGCGGCGCGCGCGTTCCATAGCCAGGCACAGGTGGTCGGTGAAGAGGGAGCGATTAGCTAGCCCGGTGAGAGAGTCGTGATAAGCGGCGTGCAGCAGTTGCCCTTCCGCTCGTTTCCGTTCGGTAACGTCCTGGATCTGGTAAACGAGACGCAATGGTTTTCCCTGCTCGTCGCGCACTAGCGAGGCACTCATTTGCGCCCAGAGGGTGTGACCTTCTTTATGAAGCAGCCGTACCTCGAGTGTTGAACTGCCATCTTCTTGACTGAGGTGATAGATCTGCGCCAGGTGTTCTCCCAATTGCTCCGGATGCATTACTGATTGCATGTCCAGCGCGAGCAATTCCTGTTCACTGTAACCGAGCATGACACATAACGAAGGATTGACTCCGAGCCATTTTCCGCTCGGCGACACGAGCGCCATCCCGATAGCCGCATTATCAAACGAACTGCGAAACTGTTCTTCGCTCTGGCGGAGTTCCTGGGTGATCGCGCGCTGCTCTTCCGCATGACGCTGGGCCTGTTCGGCCTGCGCCAGTGTTGCTTGTAACTGTTTGCGATACGACTGGTAAGTGAAATAGATGATGGCCAGAATCGGCGCGAGCGCGAGAAACGCATAGTAGCCGTTGCTTTGCAGCAATTTGCTGGTGACTCCTGCGGCAGAGGCGCCGGCGAAGTATGTGATCGAGGTCCAAAGGAAATGACTCTTCCAGGTCTCAAGAAACGGAAGATTGAGCTTGAAGGATTCACGTCGTGCCGCGAGGAAGGAGTTGACGGCGTATTGCAGACCGCCGATAAAACAGATAGCGGTGATGAAGTCGCCGGAGAGCGGCCCTTCGCTAAGCACCGGGATTGGTCCAAAAACGGCGGCAGTGATCGTGCCGGTCACAAACGTGGAAACAGCGAGTAGCCCGCCGTTGAAGAACCGCGTGCGCCAGAGTTTTGAAAAGCGCAGAGACGAGTAGAACGCTTCGGCGCCGGCCAGAAGCACTGCTAATTCCGTTCCGTAAAGCAGCAGCGTGAGAAAAATGAAAGTGTCGGAAACAGTGATCTGAATTTTGTGACTCGAGAAATCGATGCCGAGTCGGGAACCAAAGACAATCGTTACCGTAGCGATCACCAGAAACCGTACATCGATCAACGCAGTTGACAAGGTCAAGATGCAGTAGCCGGAAACGACCAAACCAAGCACACAAATGAGGCGCATGAATGGCTGGTGATACTTTTCTTTGCTGTGAGCCTGTATTTGCATCTTGCTGTTGGTGAGAATTTAGAAGGGCCGGACGCGTTCGGTTTACAAATAGACTTTGGCGAATATGCCGTGGAAACTCGCGCCACTACGACTATAGAACCGTTTGGCTCGCTCGTCGGAATTATCAATGAACGCGCAAAGTGATTTTTTCTTTGCCAAAAGGTTGGCTCTCAGTTCTGCGAAACACAAGCTTCCGTATCCCTTTTTCCTTTGCGCGGGATTCACCCAGAGACCTTCAAGATAGAACGCTGCGGCTGTTTCCGCCACGATATCGGCTTTGAAAACGAGCTCGCCATTTCTGATTAACACCCATACGTTGTTCCGATCGATACGGCGCCCGCAGCGCTCGCGGAACCCATCCGCATCTTCCTCGAGCGGGTTAACGCCCGTCTCCGCCAAAACCATCTGCGCGTGGACCGCCACTACTTGTTCCAGGTTTTCACGCGTCGCCGTGCGCAGCCCCGCGACGTCTTGGGCCAAGCCGGTAGTTCCGTTGAACTCGTACAGCAAATCATGATAGACCAAACGCGGCTTCCGGTTACTGCGAGCGAAGTGATGTAGCATCACTTCCATCTTTTCCTTTTCACCCATCACCATCCTGACCGTGTCGCAGGTCTCCGCCAGCTCCGCAAACTCATGCAGCGCCCGCTCATTTTGCGTTTCAAATAGCGTGGCCCGGCCGATCAATGCCACTCCGTCAAGCCGGCCGTCGCTGTCGAAGTAACCGTAGAACGTGCCTCGGTTGGCTTCGCTTATTATTCCACGCTCGTGGATCCAACCGGCCATAATGACTGTGCTGATTGGCCGGGCGGAAAGATAATTAAGCGCTGTCTGTTTATCACTCTCGTCCAGTACGCGGATCGGGGAACGGCCTGAGAGCGCCGCTTCCGGTAATGGCTCTTTTTGTAATGCTGGCATTGGGGTCAAAAGGTCTTCTCCACCTGGATGCTCTGAAGACGGTTGCGCGTCACTTCAACATGCAGGTTGTGTCGTCGCCGTATAGCAGTGCTGCGGTCGCCTGCATGGTTGCGTCAGAGACCATAATTCCATCCGACACCATGATGCCGTCAGAGACCATGATCCCATCCGACACCATGATGCCATCAGAGACCATGATGCCGTCCGCAAGCAGCAGCGCGTTGGGGAAGAAGTAATAACCGTTGCCGAGCATCGTACCGTCGGACACCATGATGCCGTCAGAGACCATGATTCCATCTGACACCATGATTCCGTCAGTGCTGACGGTCAGAAATTTGTCGAGAAAACCGTCGTTGAGCAGCGCGCCCAGATTGTAAGGCTTCTGATATTTACTAATCAGCGCTACGCCACGGGCAGTAGCGTGATTGACGACGATGCCTTGTGACCAAGTAAAGGTGTAGCCGGCGATCGTCGATTGCGGCGGCGGTAAGGTGGCGCTGGTCAAAAGCGGAGCACCGACGGACGTGTTAGTCGTCAGGTCCTGTCGCACCAATTTCGCTAATCTGATGGCGCCTTCAATGTTCAGCGATCCCGCACCCTGCTCGAAAGCATTGAATCCGCTGAGTGGTTGAGCGGTGTACATGAGGATCATTTTTACAAGACTTGGGGTCAGCTTCGGATTTGCCTGTAACAGTAGCGCTGCTGCGCCGGCTGCTACGGGAGCGGCCACGGACGATCCGTTGAGATACATCTGCTTCATATTGCTGGTGGGATACAGGCTGGCGTCCAACTGCGGATATAGACCGACAAGTCTGTTGGCTGCGGGTGAGGCAGACGAGTTGGAAGACTCTGCGAAGATGAGTTTGTTGCCGATGGCGACGAGATCTGGTTTGATCACATTATCGTAATGCTTTAGTCCGTAAGCGTCGGTCCAATAGCTCCGCGTTGGACCACGAGAGCTGTAGGTTGCTACTTTGTCATCCGCGCGCGAGTCAGTGCCGAAGCCATTGACAGCGCCGACGGTGATGGCCGAAGGCTCGTTGCCGGGTGAATGGATGTGTCCGTATACCTTGGCGCCTGACTGATCCTTGCCGTCGTTACCGGCAGCCGCAACAACCACAATTCCCGCATCAACCAGTTTGCGCACCGCCTGGCAGAGCGGGTCGTTCCGGTACGAAGTTAGAGCCGGAGTTCCTAAACTCATGTTCACGACTTTTATGTTGTAGGTGGTGTTATTGCGATTGGCGTAAATCCAGTCGAGTGCGGCGAGCACATAAGAGACCTTGCCCGTTCCGGACGAATTGAGCACTCTGAGATTTATGATTTTGGCGTTGGGCGCGATGCCGGTGTATTTATTGCTCCAGGCGTCGCCGTTACCGGCGGCAGCAGCGGCTACGAAGGTGCCGTGGCCGTAGACGTCGTCAACGCGTTTTTCTCCGGTGAAGTCCTGGCTATAGACGATGCGTGATTTTTTACTGTAGTCGTTGAATGCCTTGTGACCGACATAAAGGCCTGAGTCAAGGATCGCGATGCCGATGCCGGTACCATCGAGTTTGGCCGAGGTCCCGCTTTGGGTACGCATCTGCTCGGCACCAGTGGTGGTGGTCACGTGACCGAGGACCTGCGTATCGTTGTCGTTGTCAATAAACGAAACCTCGTCAAGCGCCGCCAGTTCAGCTACAACGCTCGCCGGAAGATCCAGCGCCATCGAACCGAGGCTTTCGAAATCGCCCTTCAGATGAACTCCGTTGCGGTTCAAGAGAGCGCGCAGTTTGCCGCTGGGTTGGTCGTTGAGCTGGATCAAAATGGATACTGTTTCGTCGAGCTTTGCGTTTACGCTGTTTTGTAACTCGGGCGAAATATTCTCCCGGTTCCCACGGGAATGCGGGTTATCTCGTTGGGCCAGAGAAGACTGCGCGGGGCTGAATAGAAATATGGCCGATGCGAAGCCGACGAGCAGCATTAGCAGCAGAAACCTGTTTACGTTGGGGGCTTTACAGTTTGTTGTCACGATCTACCGTCCTCGGATCTGTCGAGTCTCATCAAATATCCGCTCGTAAGTAACCAGCTTCATGTACTCGCTAAACCCAGAGCCTAAATATCAGAGCTCGAATATGGTGCTCACAAAGCAAGCAGGATCGCACTAGCGACTCGCATGCCATCAGAGCCGGTAGCTCGGGAGTCGAAAAATATGGACTTTAACGACGAGGCTGGACTGCATTTAGGAGGCGTCAAAGCAGTCTGAAAGAAAGAAATGTGGCAGGATGACTAAGTTGGTGCTTCAAAATGACCGGACGGTGCGAGTGATAATAGCAGGCGACTTTGATCGTTCGCGAGGTGCTGGAGAGATCGCTAATCGCTGGTGGATACCCTGAGCACTGGAAAAGTGGACCATCAGGGACCAGCAGTCGAGACGTCGAAAGCGCCGGCGACGTGGTTTAGATGTCGGTGACTACGGATTGTTGACAATTCGTGAGTGTGCTCATATATTTTCGTGAGCGCACTCATGGCTCAGTAGATGGCAACAAAATCCAGCTCAACATCGAGGACAAAGTCTCTCCGGCGCAAGACGAAGAAGCCTGCCCCCGGAAAGCGTGCGCAAAACAAGCAGGTAATCCGTCGCCGAATCGTCAAATCAGCCTTAAATCTCTTTCAGACAAAAGGCTTCGCCACCACTACTACCAAAGCAATCGCTCGCAAAGCCGGCATTGCTGAAGGCACCGTCTTCAATTACTTCAGATCAAAGGAAGATATCGCGCTTTCTTTCTTTGAAGAAGAAGTCGATCATGCCATCGCCGCCGTCCGTGATAATCCGAGACTGCGCAAAGCGCCGCTCGAAGAGAAACTCTTCACGCTGGTACACAGTCAACTGGAATATTTGGCGCCGTACGAACGCTTCATCGGCGCAGCCCTCATCCACGCACTCAATCCCGCCTCGCACCTTGGTCCATTCAGTCATCGTGCACAACAACTTCGTCATCGATACCTGGCGTTTGTAACGGAACTCGTCGAAGAGTCGGCGCCAAAGCAACAGCAAAGCACGATCTCGTGGTTAGTTCCGGAAGCTTTCTGGATCTATTACCTCGGTGTGTTGCTCTTCTGGCTTTACGATTCATCAGAAGATAAACAACACACGCTCGCGTTTCTCGATCGTTCATTGCACGTCGGCGTCGCCTTCCTGACAAATGGTCGACCCTAATGGCTGCTAAAGAGAACACACCGACACGGCGCGCACTGCGAATGGCTTCGATGGGAGCAGGTGCCGCCGGCAGCTATCTCAGTTACATACTGCAACGGGCATTTGTCGGAAAAACCGCGGGAGAGCGGAAACTAAAAAGCACCCACACGCGCGTAGCGCGCAGAATGCGCGACGAGATGCAGACGTTGCGTGGTCCGGCGATGAAGCTCGGTCAAACGCTGAGCTTGCAAACCGGAATTCTTCCTGACGAAACGGTCGCGGAACTGGCATCGCTGCAAATGGAAGCACCGGGCATGCATCCATCGCTCGTGCGGGTGCAGGTTAAGCGTAGCCTGGGTCGGGAACCTGAAGAGATCTTCGAGAAGTTCACGCCGGAACCATTTGCTGCCGCATCGCTGGGCCAGGTCCATGAAGCTACAACACGCGAGCACAAACGAGTGGCGGTGAAGATTCAGTATCCTGGAATCCGCCAAACAGTCGAGAACGATTTCAAATGGTTTCGCACCGTGACGAAACCGGCGCAAGCGTCCGGACACATTCCCAAAGCAGTTATCGACGAGATGGAACTGCAAATGCTCGCCGAGACTGACTATCGTCTTGAAGCTGACAACATAGACTTCTTTCGCGAGAAACTGTCTCCGCTGTCGTTTGTAGAAGTGCCGAGCGCTTTTCGTGAATATTCATCCGACAAGGTGCTGACGATGTCTTTTGTTCGGGGAGGTCACCTCGAGCAGCTCCTGGCGCAGAAACCCAGTCAGAAACTTCGCGACAAATTAGGCGCGAACCTCGTCGAGCTTTTCTATTTTCAATTGTTGAAGCTCGGCGCCTTTCACGCTGATCCGCACTGGGGCAATTATCTTTTCAACGACGATGCGACGATCGGTCTGGTTGATTTCGGATGCGCGAAGAAACTTACGCCGCAGGCACTCCGGTATTTGAAGGATGTGTTTCTGTATCCGGGTTCGCGGCACTCACCCGAGTTTCGCCGCATACTCGAAAGCAACTACGTAGCGCAAGGGAAGAAATTGCCGGCAGCCGCTTATCGCGCGCTGGTTAGCTTTGCAGAGAAGTTTTACCGCAACGTCTACCCGCCTGAACGCAATCAACAAGAACGTTTTGACTTCTCCGACAAAACATTTCTCACGGACTACATGCGCGAAGCCACCAAACTGTTTCGCACGAAGCACGTCATGCCCGAATACCTCTTCATGGCCCGCACCGAGATGGGCCTATATCATACGCTGCATGCTTTGAAGGCACGCGTCGCGATGAGCGACATCGTACGGAAGTATTTGTAAATCTTCGATGGGAACGGATGAAAACGCTTGAAATTCCTTGGTGGCTGCAACTTTCGAAAAGGCAAATACTTACGTTTTGCCGCGCCTATCATACCCGCGACGGTATTTCGTTTGAGACCCAACGCGACATCAATACTGGTTGAAGGTGCTTTCTCTCGTCGGTCACCAGCTCACTAGATCAGCTTCTTCAGTCGGTGTCACACCATCACTGCGGCACGCCGGTCCGCCTTATGAATTCCTGAAATCGCCGATCTCCGCGCAGGTCGTTCAAGCGAGGGTCAAAGCGGAGCGAGAGGGGCGAAAGCGACCGTTCACCGTAGGCCTTCTCGAGAAACTTGAGAGCTTGTTCCTTTTTGCCAAGCCCCGCATAAATTGCAGCTTTCTGGAAAGGCGAAATATATTTTTGATTTGAAAGCTCATCAAGCTTGCGCAGCGTATCTTCGGCATCGCCCAACTTTCCTGAGACCGCATAGATATGGCCGAGCGCTCCAAGGCCATCGATTCCCCCGGAGAGACTTACTGCTTTTTGAAATTCCTCTATTGCCTCGTCCGTACGTCCCTGCTCTTCATAGACCAACCCCCGCCACTCGTGCAGTGGCGCAGCGTTTGGTCTTGTTTCCAATTTCCGGTTGATAAGATCGAGTGCCCGATCATACTGGCCAATATAGTAGAAATGTTGGGCCATGCCGCTGCCTCCGTATAAAGGCAGGAAAGCTTCGAATTTCTGCTGTTCCGCTTCGGCCTCGGCGACGAGGTTTTGGAGCAGCAGCAAAGATGCGTACCAGTTATGGACCAGCTTCGGGTTCAGTTCCTTCGCCCGCGCGTATTCGCGCCCCGCCCGCGAAAAATCCCAATCGTACCTGAAAGCGATTCTTCCCAACATCGAATGCGCATAGGCAACTGTTTCGTCCAGCTCCAGAGCCTTCATTACAGCCGCTCGACTCCGCGGCAGATATTCAGCCGGGGCTTTGCCAGCCCGGTCCAGTCGCATGTAAGAATCGCTCAGGCCCGCATAAGCCATCGCGTACTTTGGATCCAGAGCTATGGCCTGCTGAAAATACTCGATGCTTTTTCCAATGTCCGGCCCCGTCAACTTGTTCATGAAGAAGTGCGCCTTGAGGAAAAGCTCGTAGGCTTGTTGATTGTTCGTATACCGCCTTTGCAAGCCTTGGGTCTCTTCGTGGTCGAGCGTGACCAGCAGGCTGTTCAGGACCTTGACGCTAAGCGAGTCTTCCAGCTGAAAGATGTCATCAAACTTCTCGTCGAAACTTTCAGCTAATAGCGCGACACCATCACGTACGCGGACTAAGTGTATCGACATGTGTTGCTCGGTTCGATCAATCTCTCCGTACAGAATGTAATCCACTTTCATCAAGCTGCCGATCTTCGTCGGATTCTGACTCACCTGATCGTGGTGAAGTGGATCTGTGATGGGAGTCACAGAGAGCTTTGTGCTGTTCTTCAGTCGGTTAACCAGAGCATCGGCGATCTCGAACCCGAGATACTCCTCATCCGGACTTGAAGTCCTGAATGGGAGAACCCCCACCGAGTTCGCGGCCGCCAGCGGGGTACGATCTTTCCAGCACAGTGGGATCCGAAGCTTGGAATTCACGTGACTTGAAGTCGCGGC
>JADMIO011851706.1_pt1 | contig 73280 bp, 78 predicted proteins | sample 8958161 | NCBI WGS metagenome assembly JADMIO01 (sample SAMN16585339, study PRJNA669376) | soil metagenome | isolation source: Crop rotation soil | place: USA: Cullars Rotation, Alabama | collected 2011
GCCGCGACTTCAAGTCACGTGAATTCCAAGCTTCGGATCCCACTGTGCTGGAAAGAATTATGCCCATTTCCATGGCAGTGACACCTGGATGGCGGTGCGCATCGGCGCAAGCGTCCTGGATAACAGGGCTTCGACCCTCGACGCCGTGCAAACCATTGAGCGCTCCTCTATCGACTTCTATGCGACCACGCGCAATTTCTATCGCCAAAGCCGCAACGCCAAGGTGAATGAGGGCAAATTTTTCGCTGCCAGCAATGAATTGCCCGATTTCTAGTTTCACGCAAAGGAGTAACAGATGAAATCGTCAGATGAATATCAAACAGCGCCCCTTACCGCTGCAGGCTGGCTCGCGCTGGTCGTATTAGTAGGATTCTTCTTCATTTCGCTCTGGTATGCGGTGAAGGTGTGGACTTCCATGGCCGGTGTGCAGATGAGCGGCTGGGGCTGGGGTTGGTTGGTAGTTGGGATCATCGTAACGACCGCCCTGGGTGGCGGATTGATGGCGCTGGTCTTCTATTCATCGCGCCACGATATGGATCGCTAGCAGCTGTGAGCACCTTCCACGCTTTGGAAAGGTGCCTCTCGGTTTTCCTGGATACGGACTATAGCAGAGGGGTCCTATCTATCCGGCAGTTCCAACCCAATCAGGGAAATTGCCATGAAAAACCAGCACATCGCTCTCATTACCGGCGCATCCACGGGTATTGGCGCCGTTTACGCCGACCGGCTTGCGAGGCGCGGATACGACCTTATCCTGGTCGCCCGCAACGCAGAGCGGCTGGTATCTCTTGCGACAAGGCTTGCCAAGGACACCGGGCGGACGGTCGAAACAGTAGTCGCCGATCTTACATCCGACGAGGGCGTTCGTCGGGTGGAGGCGGTCCTGCGGACCGATCCGCGCATTTCCCTGCTGGTCAATAATGCGGGGGTCGGCGCCGTCACCCCCCTCATCGAGGCCGATGTCGAAAAAATGGATGAGATGATCCGTCTCAATGTCCGCGCCTTGACCCGGCTGACTTATGCGGTGGCTCCGGGACTGGTCCAGCGCGGCGGCGGCACCATCATCAATATCGCTTCGGTTGTGGCCATTGCACCCGAAAGACTCAATGGCGTGTACGGTGCAACCAAGGCCTTTGTCCTGGCGCTGACGCAATCGCTGGATCACGAACTCCGGGACAAGAATGTCCGGGTGCAGGCGGTCCTGCCGGGCGCCACGGCTACGGAATTCTGGGACGTTGCGGGCAAGCCGATCAGCCAATTGCCATCGGAAATCGTCATGACGGCCGAGGACATGGTCGATGCGTCGCTAGCCGGCCTGGACCTTGGCGAAGTCGTCACCATTCCGGCGTTGCAGGACAAGGAAGACTGGGATCGTTACGAGGGCGCCCGCCGCGCCATGTCGAACAGGCTTTCCAATGCCGTTCCGGCGCCCCGCTATCGTGCGGCCGCGCCGAAGCAAGAAATCGCCTAATCACCACAGCTAAGGAGGATGCCGTCATGACCGAGAAATTGCTCTATACAGCCAAAACACATACGGCCGGCGGACGCGATGGCGTGTCCCGCAGCAATGATGGTCGGCTGGATGTCAAACTCTCCACCCCTGGCACAGCTGGCGCCGGCACCAATCCCGAGCAGCTTTTTGCCGCCGGCTGGTCGGCCTGCTTCGAAGGCGCCATGGCACGCGCGGCGCAGCAGCTGAAGGTTGTGCTTCCCGCCGACGTCGCCATCGACGCCGAGGTCGATTTGAATTTCGCCGAACAGGGCTTTTTTCTGCGGGCGCGCTTGAATGTCAGCGTGCCTGGCGTCGACCGCGAGGTGGCGCAGCGTGTCGTGGAAGCCGCACATCAGATCTGCCCCTATTCCAAGGCCACCCGCGGCAATATCGACGTTGTGATCAAAGTCGTCTGACAGGAGAGTCTCATGAGCACGTCCACCATTGCCGCCAAATCATCCAGCAACGCGAACTACGGTCACGCCTTCTGGGAGCATTTGTGGCGCACGGCTGGCATCCAGTCCGCCGGTCTTTTTGTTTTGGCGTCCATTCTTTACGCCCACCAGCCGCAGCTTGGGGCCTCGGCTGACGCGCTCGCCGCATTCTATGGTGGTCATCGCACGCGCATTTTGATCGCTTCAGTACTTGCCGGCATTGGAGTCCTGAATCTGATGTGGTTCGCAACTGCGATCAGGGCAAAGCTGGCGGATGCTGGCCAAGACGGATGGGGCGCCGCGGCGACCGCATCCAGCGCCGCAGTCGGTGGGTTGTTTCTTCTGCTACTCGCAATTGTTGCAGCACAGGCCCATTCGATCGCCGGATCCGGAAATTTGGCCTTCGCTGCGGGCCTGAACGACTTCGCCTGGTCCGGGTTCGTGCTGACCTCTTTCCCGCGCGCCATGCTGATCATGGCAGGGACGTTCGGGTTTTGGCGGGCAGGGCTAATCCCGAACGGTTTGTTTGCCGTGGGGGTGGCGGCGGTAATACTCGTCTTGGTCGGCGGCACGACCTGGGCGGCGGAAGGACTTTGGGCTCCGGATGGCGTCTATTCGCGGCTCGTCTCCCCCGTCATCAGCCTGGTTTGGATCGCCGCGGCGAGCGGTGTTTTGTTGCGCCGCACTCCCGCCTCACGCGCTGGATGGTAACGCCATATTGAGCTTGTCGCGGCGTGGAGAACCGTCGTCCAACAAGGAAAGAGCCGCGACCGGGGTGCTGCATAGCGCCAACTAGCGGCTCTTTTTTTCATAGAAGGGCGGTTTGCACTGCCGCAACCTTTGGCGCAACGCCGGCGTCGCCCAATCCAGAAACGCCCGTACCTTCAGCGGCATCAGACCCTGCTTTAGGTACAGCATGTGGATCGGCCTAACCGCGGTGGAATAATTTTCCAGGAGGGAAACGAGCTGACCAGACGTCAAATAGTCTCGAACCTGGTAATCGAGCGCTCGGGCAATGCCAACGCCGTTCACTGCGGCAGCAATCACCCCGGTGGCTGCGTCGACCCGCATGCGATAGTTAGGTTTGACATCGAAACGTTGCCCCTTTGACTCGTAGTACCAAGGAATCGCGCCAAGCCGCTTGAAAAAAATCGCATAGTGATTGTTGAGCTCGTCGGGATGCGAGGGGCAGCCATAGCGCTTCAAGTAAGCCGGGCTCGCGCATGTGACCAAGGTAATGTCACCCAGCTTGATGGCCGAAAGAGCGCTGTCCTCCAGATCGCCCACATGGATCGCGATATCGATATGTTCTTCAGCAAGCTGCACAATGCGATCGGTGAAGCTGATATTCAGCGAAATCCCCGGATGATCGTCCAGGAACGATGCGACGACCGGGTGAAATACAAATCGCCCGAATTCGACAGGCATGGTGATGGCAATTTCCCCGCGAGGCTGGTCGTACTCGCCTGCCGCGCGTGATTCCGCATCACTGAGCCGAGCCAAAATCTCCCTGGCCGCCTCGACATAATCGCGCCCGGCATCGGTGAGCTGAACATTGCGGCTGGTGCGGATGATGAGGCGCGTGCTGAGGTGGCGCTCGAGCTCCGCAACCTTGCGGCTGATGCTGGGAAGCGGCGCATTCATCGCGCGGCTTGCGGCCGACAGGCTGCCCGCATCGACCACAGCCACCAACACCTTCATTGCGTCGAGACGATCCATCGGACCCCTCAATCCCTTGGCGCCGTATCAATAGCGGCTTGGCCTTTGCTTGCCTAGGAGGGGGGCGTCCGGCAGGGCCGATTGCATTCGGGCGGAGAGGCAGCCTCTCACTATTACCGTCTGCCGCACGGATTACGGGCTTAGTAGATAGACGGTCATTCATCGATCCAAAACCCTTGGAGATACTAATGACCGCCGTCACGGCCCTGAAGCCCGTACAACCCAAACCGCTTCCGCTGCCCAACAGCGACTTCTACCAGATCACCGATCTGCTGAGCCCTGACGAGCGGGCAATCGTGAGGCAGGTGCGCGGCTTCATGGAAACGAAGGTCGCGCCCGTCATCAACAAATACTGGGTGGAAGACGCCTTTCCGTTCGAGTTGATCCCGGCCGTTCGGGAACTCAAGCTTGGCGGTCTGGGCATCGAAGGCTATGGGGCAAAAGGCGGCAGCCAATTGTTGAATGGCATGGTCGCCATGGAGATGGCCCGCGTCGATGCCTCCTTCATGACCTTCTACGGCGTCCATAACGGCCTAGCCATGATGTCGGTCTATCTCTGCGGTTCCGAAGAGCAGAAGCAGAAATGGTTGCCCCAGATGGCTCGGATGGACATCGTCGGCTGCTTTGCATTGACCGAGCCGCTGGTCGGCTCTGGAACTGGCGGAGGCCTGACCACCACCGCGAGACGCGACGGCGATAGCTGGGTACTTAACGGACAGAAGATGTGGATTGGCAACGCCCCTTGGTGCGATGTGTCGATCGTCTGGGCGCGCGACGTCGCCGACAACCAGGTTAAGGGCTTCATTGTCGAGAACAAGACCACGCCTGGCTTCAGTGTGGAGAAGATCCAGAACAAGTTTGCCCTCAAGGTCGTGCAAAACGGCCTGATCACCATGACCGAATGCCGTGTGCCGGAAGCCAACCGTCTGCAGTTGGCCAATTCCTTCCGCGACACTGCGAAGGTACTCCGTGTGACTCGTTCGGGCGTGGGTTGGATGGCAACAGGATTACAGATGGGCGCCTATGAAGCTGCGCTCAAATATACTCAGAAACGCCTGCAGTTCGGCAAGCCGATAGCCTCGTTCCAGCTTATTCAGGACCTTCTTGCAAAAATGTTGGCGAATGTCACCGCGTGTCAATCTATGATGGTGCGGCTGTCCCAAATCGAGCAGGAAGGTAAGCTTCTCGACCAGCAGGCTTCGCTCGCCAAAGCCTTTACCACGGCGAGGATGCGCGAGACGGTTGCTTGGGCCCGGGAAGTGTGTGGCGCCAACGGCATCATCGTCGACAACAATGTCGCGCGCTATTTCGCCGATGCCGAAGCGCTTTATTCCTACGAAGGCACTTTCCAAATGCAGAACCTGATCGTCGGCAAGGCGGTCACTGGCTTCAGCGCCTTCGTTTAGCGGCAAAAGAGACAGGAGACATTTTCATGACTTCCGCAATCGCGCAACTCACGGCTGAAGAACCCGATCTGGTGCCGGCCCCTTTCGAGAGTGTGCTTTACGCCAAGAAAGAGGGCATCGCTTACGTGACTTTCAATCGTCCGAAGGTCCTCAATGCCCTCAACAACGCGACTTGGACCGAGTTGCGCAAAGTATTCGAGGATGCGCGGGACGACGATCAGGTGCACGGCGTCATCCTGACCGGAGCAGGCGATAAGGCCTTCGTCGCCGGCGCCGACATCAACGAACTCGCCCAGGCATCTGCCGTCGAGGGGCAGCATTCCAGTCGCTTCGGGCAAGAAGTGCTCGATCTGATCGAAAATCTCGGCAAGCCGGTGATTGCCGCGGTCAATGGCTTCGCTTTGGGCGGCGGCTGCGAAACGGCGATGGCCTGCACCATCCGCATCGCCGTGGAGCAGGCGAAATTCGGCCTGCCGGAAGTCAAGCTTGGTGTGCTTCCCGGCTGCGGCGGCACCCAGCGGCTCCCCAGGCTGGTCGGGAAGGGCCGCGCGCTTCAACTCATTCTTTCTGGCGCGATGATCACCGCGCAAGAGGCCTACCGCATCGGTCTGGTCAATGAAGTCGTCCCGGTTGCCGATCTGAACTCGCGCGCGGAAGCGATCCTGAAGCAGATCGCCACGAACGCTCCGTTGTCGGTCCGCTATGCGCTCGACGCCGTCAACAAAGGATCCGACACCAGCCTGGGCGAAGGTTTGGCCCTGGAAGCCTCTTATTTCGGGCTGTGCGCGGGGACTCAGGACAAGACAGAGGGAACCGCTGCTTTCCTGGAAAAGCGGGCCGCTCATTTCAAGGGCCGTTGAATCGTAAATCACTTTTATCGGGACGCCGACGATGATCGCTTCTTCCCAATTCTCCTTTACCAGCGCCGATGGACTGCGCATTGCCAGCGCCCGCTGGGACGCTCAAGGCGAGGTGAAGGGTGTGGTCCAAATCGCCCATGGCGTTGGAGAGCACATGGGCCGATATCGCGAAACCATCCAGGCATTTACCGCTGCAGGCCTGACTGTCTATGCCAACGATCATCGCGGTCATGGCTTGACGGCGCCGTCGCCACAAGCCTTCGGGGAATTCGGCATCGGCGGTTTCAATCTCTTGGTGGACGATATGGTCCGCTTGAGCCAGATCGCGTGCGGGAAATATCCAGAAGTCCCTTTCTTTCTGCTCGGTCATGGCCTGGGGTCCTTTGCGGCACAGCAATTCGCGTTGGACCACAGCCAGAACATCGACGGCCTGATTCTGTCGGGAACCGGCGCGCTAGACGGGTTGGCGCGCGCCAGCCAGTGGTCAACGTCCTATGGCGACCTCTTGAATGCCAAATGGGACCCGGCGAGCACCCTGTTCGATTGGTTGAGCCGGGACCAAGACGTCGTGGATGACTTCATCCGTGATCCTCTTTGCTTTGCGGAGCTCAAGCCATCCGCCTTCCAGTCCCTGATGGCCGCAGCGCCACGCCTAGCCGATCCGATGGCGTTGCGCCGGGTCAGGCCCAACTTGCCCGTCTATTTGTTCTCGGGAAGCGACGACCCAATCGGCCAGCAGCTGGAAGGCGTGCAAGCCCTGATCGAGCGCTACCGCGAGGCGGGCCTCAACGACATTTCGCACGATTTCTATCCCGGTGGGCGCAATGAGATGTTGAACGAGATCAACCGAGCCGAAGTGCGCGCGCGCCTTTTGGACTGGATTTCAGAGGTCCTGAAGCTCCAGGAGGACCGGTCCAAAGCTGTTCTCAACCGCATCAATCTTGCCGTCGAATAGGAGATCATAATGGATACCGACAACATCTTTTCCGACTTGAAAGTGGTCGATCTGTCGAGCTTTGTGGCCGGCCCGAGTGCCGCAGTCATTCTGTCCGACTTCGGAGCCGACGTGATCAAGGTGGAACCGCCCGCGGGCGATCCCTGGAGGCATGGACACAAGGTTCCACCGCAGCCCCGAGCCGACCAGCCCTATCAGTTCCATCTCGCCAATCGCAATAAGCGGGGCATCGCGCTCGACCTCAAGTCGCCCAGCGCACACCAGGTTCTACGCAGGCTTGTCGCCTGGGCCGACGTGCTAATCGTCAATACACCGCACCCGGCGCGCAAAAAGCTACAGCTAGAATATGACGATGTCGTGCAATGGAATCCCCGGCTTATCTATGCCGATCTTACGGGATTTGGCGAAAAGGGGCCGGACGCGGACCTGCCAGGGTTCGATATCACCTCATACTGGGCGCGCAGCGGGTTATTGTCGATGACACGTGACGCGGACGTGCCGCCGACCTGGCCGGTAGGCGGAAGCGGCGACAATGCCACAGCCGTGGGTCTCTATTCCGCCATTGTCACCGCGCTTTACCGCCGCGAGCGTACCGGCAACGGGTCGTATGTGACCACCTCTCTCCTTGCCGAAGGCGTGTGGTCGGCAAGCGTTTCGATCCAGGCCGCGTTGGCCGGTGGGACATTTTACCCGCCGCATGACCGCAAGAATCCCGCGAATGCGGCCTTGAACGTGTATCGCGCCGCGGACGGAACATGGTTCCTTCTCGTCGTGGCGCCGGAGAAGTGGGTTGCCGTGGCGAACGCGATCGGGCGTCCTGATCTGTTGACGGACCCCCGCTTTTCCGACGTGGCCATGATGCTAGCGAATATGCCCGCGCTTACGGCCATTCTGGACGAGGTCTTTGCAGCCAAGCCGATGGAGCATTGGTACCAGGTTTTTAATGGCGTGCACGTCACTTTCGGCGCTGTGCGCGGCCCCCTGGACGTGATCAATGATCCGCAGCTCCAGGCAAACGACATTATCGTTCCGCTGGAAGGCGCAGGCGGCAAGCTGACCTCGACCATCAGCAGCCCAATTCAAATACATGGCGTCGTCAAGGCACCGGCCCGGCGCGGGCCAGACTTGGGCGAGCATGCTGAAGAGATTTTGAGGGAGTTGGGATTCGACGCTAAGGGCGTTGAGGGTCTCCGCGCAAGCGGCGCTATTCCCAAGGTACAGGATCGCGCGGCGTGACAGCCGAAACCGCGCAGGAAGGAGACAACAATGGACGACATTCTCTTTGAACGCTCCGACGGCATCCTGCGGGTCATATTGAATCGCCCAGCACGAAAAAATGCGATGACCAACGACATGTATGCGCGCTTCGCTGATGCGCTCCGGCAGGCGGCTAAAGACGAGGCCGTTCGTGCTGTGCTCTGGCACAGCGCCGGGGACGCGTTTTCCGCTGGAAACGATATCGGAGATTTTCTCAAGTCGGCGCCGACGCCAGACGAAAATCCGCAGGCCTGGTTGATGAATGCGTTCATGGAGTTCGACAAGCCGATTGTTGTGGCTGTGCAAGGCGTGGCGGTCGGGGGTGGCACGACCATGCTTACGCACTGCGATTTTGTCTATGCCGGCGAAAGCGCGCGATTCCAGACCCCCTTCATTGATCTCGGCCTCGTGCCAGAGTTTGGATCGAGCTACTCGGTTCCGGCGCGCCTGGGACATCTGCGAGCGGCGGAGCTGTTTTTGTTGGCGGAGCCTTTGACCGCATCGCGGGCGGGTGAGTTGGGCCTGGTGACCCGCGTGGTGCCAGACCGGGATGTACTTACGATCGCCGCCGCCACTGCACAAAAGCTCGCCGCAAAGCCGATCGATTCACTGCGCGCCAGCAAACGGCTGCTGAAGCAGGCTTCGATGGCCCAGCTGAAAGAGGCGGTGGAAAGCGAGAATCGGGAATTCTTTGAACGCCTGCAGTCCCCAGAGGTGAAGGAAATTCTAACCGCGTTTCTAAGGAAGCGTCCGCCCAATGTGGCGAAGCCAATCCTCGCCGCGGCCGAATAGGAGTGAAAGTCATGAACATTCATCCAAAGTCTATGGCAAAGGCGTCGCCGAGCGCTGTTGTTCTCCGCCGACTATTTTTTCTCGAGCTCAGTGGCGGCCGCATTCATGCCATGAATCCCGACGGTTCCGGTCATCAAGTTATCGTCAACGATTGCCGCCTGCCCGACGGCATCGCTGTGGACGCCGAGGCAGGCCATATCTACTGGACCAATATGGGTGTGCCCAGCCTCGACGACGGCTCCATCGAACGGGCTGACTTTGATGGCAGGAACCGCCGGGTCGTTGTTCCGGAAGGCATTACCCACACACCGAAGCAGATTCACCTCGATAAGGACGGCGGCAAGCTCTATTGGTGCGACCGGGAAGGGATGCGCGTGATGCGCTCTAATCTTGACGGCTCGGACGTCGAGACGCTGGTGCAAACCGGCTTCGGCGATGACGATCGCCGCGACCAGACAAGATGGTGCGTCGGCCTCACGCTCGATCCGGCGGCCAAGAAAATTTACTGGACGCAGAAGGGCCCGGACAATGGCGGACTGGGCCGCATTTTCCGCGCCGATCTCGACATACCAGCGGGCGAATCCCCGGACAACCGCAGCGATGTCGAACTTTTTCTTGACGGCCTGCCGGAACCCATAGACCTGGAATTAGACCGTGAGAGGCGGATTCTCTATTGGACCGATCGTGGCGATCCACCACGCGGCAACACGGTGAACCGCATCCGGATCGAAGCCGACGCGGAGTGGGACTTCACATCGCAGATCCTGTTTACCCACTTGATGGAAGGCATCGGTCTTGCCTTGGACCTGAAGCACAATCGCATGTTCATGACGGACTTTGGTGGATCCGTTTACAGCGCCAATCTGGACGGCTCCGACAACCGGGTCTTGCAATACGCCCAAGGCAATCTCACCGGCATCGCATTCGCGGAAATCTTTCAACGCACAGGAGAATCGACATGATTGAGACAGGTTTCATTCGCCGTATTGGCATCGTTGGGACGGGCGTGATCGGAGCAAGCTGGACGGCGCTTTTCCTCGCCAAAGGATTGAAGGTCGTTGCGACCGACGTTGCGCCGGATGCGGAAGCCATGCTCAGGAAATTCGTGGATGCCGCCTGGCCGGCGCTAGAGCGGTTAGGATTGTCCCTGGGGGCATCCCAGTCAAACTTGAAGTTCGCCGCGACTTTGCCGGAAGCGCTCGTTTCCGTCGATTTTGTCCAGGAGAACGGACCCGAACGGCTCGATTTCAAGCAGAAGCTCTATGGCGAACTCGATGCGCTGCTGCCGCCTGATGTCGTCATTGCCTCGAGCTCGTCCGGGCTCAAGATGAGCGACATTCAATCGGGTGCCCGGCTGCATCCTGAGCGCTGCGTCATCGGCCATCCCTTCAATCCTCCGCATTTGATCCCGTTGGTCGAAATTGTCGGAGGGACGAAGACCTCTGAGGAGACGATTCAAAAGGCAACGGAATTTTATGGCTCCATTGGAAAGCGGACGGTGCGCCTAAACAAAGAAATGCCGGGACACGTCGCCAACCGCCTGCAGGCCGCTTTGGCTCGAGAGGTGTACTATCTGGTTTCAGAAGGCGTGGTGAGTGCCGCTGATGTTGACGCCGCCCTCAGCTGGGGGCCGGGCCTGCGCTGGGGTATCATGGGGAACATGATGCTCAACCACCTTGGCGGCGGTCCGGGTGGCATCGAACACTTCTTCCATCAATTCGCCGGTCCGATGACTGCATCATGGAAAGCCCTGGGGACACCAGTGCTAACGCCGGAAATGCAAGAGAAGCTGATCGACAGCGTCCATGCAGAGGTCGGGCCGCGTAGCATTCAAGAACTTGAGGCGGAACGGGACGAGATCTTGCTGGGACTGCTCGAGTTGCGCCGCAAGCAACCAAACGGTACGCAAGTTCCCAAAAACGCTCAGCAGTAGAACTGAAGTACTTCCTAACAATCGAGCAGAAACAAGGAGAGCAGCCATGACCTTTGTGACGACCAAGGACGGGACGAATATTTTTTATAAGGATTGGGGACCGAGGGATGCCCAGCCCATCGTCTTCCATCACGGCTGGCCGCTCAGTTCGGACGACTGGGACGCGCAAATGCTGTTTTTCCTCGCCCAGGGCTACCGCGTTGTGGCCCATGACCGGCGCGGCCACGGCCGGTCTTCCCAGGTCAGCGACGGTCACGACATGGATCATTATGCCGCGATGCTGCAGCCGTAACAGAACATCTCGGTCTGAAGAACGCTGTCCACATCGGACATTCTACAGGGGGCGGGGAAGCTGCCCGCTATGTCGCCCAGTACGGTCAATCGCAGGGCCGCGTGGCTAAGTTGGTGCTGGTCAGCGCGGTTCCACCCCTCATGGTCAAGACCGGCGACAATCCCGGCGGCACCCCGATCGAAGTGTTCGACGAATTTCGGAAGGCCCTGGCCGCCAATCGGTCGCAGTTTTTTCTGGATGTGGCGTCGGGACCGTTTTACGGTTTCAACCGGCCGAATGCCAAAGGTTCTCAACCCGTCATCCAGAATTGGTGGCGCCAAGGCATGATGGGCAGCGCCAAGGCCCACTATGAAGGGATCAAGGCTTTTTCGGAGACCGATCAGACAGACGACCTGAAGGCCATCAAGGTGCCCACGCTGTGCATCCAAGGTGATGACGATCAGGTAGTGCCTTACAAGGATGCCGTTGAGTTGCAGGCCAAGCTGATCAAAAATAGCACACTCAAAGTCTATCCCGGTTTCTCTCACGGGATGCTGACTGTAAACGCGGAGGTCATCAACGCGGACCTGCTCGCTTTCATAAGGACTTGAATTCTCGCGCCACCTCCTCCTGTGGGGAGAAAGTAATGAGGTTGCCATGAGGCTCTATTACTCCCCTGGGACTTGTTCTCTCGCAGCTCACATCATTGCCGAAGAAGCCGGTATTGCAATTGAACTCGAGCGGGTCGACATCCGCAAGATGCCCCACGTGACGGCCAGCGGGGCCGACTTCAGTCAGGTCAATCCCAAGGGGTACGTGCCGGCACTGCAGCTCGACGATGGCTCGCTGTTAACCGAGGGCGCGGTCATTGTGCAGTATTTAGCCGACCTCAATCCCGAAAGCGGCCTCTTACCGCGGGCCGGTACGCTGGACCGTTATCGCATCCAATCCTGGCTCAACTTCATAGCCACGGAATTGCACAAAATGTACAGCCCGTGGCTATTCCATCCGGAGTACGGGGAGTCGATGCAACAGATCGCCCGCGAAAAGATTGCTGAGCGGCTTGCTTTGGCAGAAGACGCTCTGAAAGAAGGGGGTCCCTACTTGACGGGCGAACAGTTCACAGTCGCCGATGCTTATCTTTTTGTGATTGTTGGCTGGTCGCCATACGTCAAGGTGGATCTCGTGAACTTTCCGAACCTGCGCGCTTTCATGGAACGGGTTAGCAGCCGCCCCAAAGTAAGCGCCGCTAAAGCCTTGGAACGTATGAAAATTGCCGCTTAAGTGCCGCCAGGCGTGGTTGAAGCTTCTTATCGTTGCAAGGGTGCCTTCCGAATTTTCGAGCTATTGAAATAAGCGGGAAAGGCATAACTAAACCTCCAAGTTTTCTAGTTTGGCCAGTGAAAATCGAGGCCAGCTGAGGGAATATGGAAACGGTCCAGCAGTATCAATTTGCGCCAGACGAGCGGCCGATCATTCCGGGTGGCCCCTTTTCACCGTCTCATCCGCTTGTGCGCCGGCTGGGCTATGGGGCCGTCGGTATTGCCACCGGCCTGGCTGCTACTTTCCCCAACGGTCTGATCCAAACGAACGTGCCCAATCTTTCAGGACCGTTGGGGGTCTATGTTGCCCAGGCCGCCTTGTTACCGGCCATTTATGTGGCGATGAACGCCACCGCCAATCTCTCCCTGGTCAAGGCGCGCATCCAGTTTGGCATCCTCCCCGTGACCAATTCTCTTCTGACGTTCTACGCGGTCATGGGGTTGTTGCAACTTCTTATTCCGGGCTTTGCCATGGCGGTCCTGGTGCGCGCGGCCAGTGGTTTGACAGCCGCGAGTCTCATCCCTGTGTCGATCTACTACCTGCTGCAGGTCTTCACTCCGAAGACCAGGCCACTGGCGCTTGTCATAGTCATGGGCCTGCTGCAGCTGGGGCCCCCACTGGCACGGTTGGTACCCGTTGATGTCCTATCAGCCAACGGATGGTACGGGCTGCATTTGATCGAGCCCGCTGTCGCATTCCTTGTGCTGGCGCTGATCAACATCTTGCCCTTGCCGCCCAGCGAACGCGGAAGGGTCTTCGAGAAGCCTGATTTCCTTACGATCGGGCTGATCGTGCCCGCCATGCTTCTTGTCTGTGGCGTGCTCGGGGTGGGACGCTATTATTGGTGGAGCGATGCTCCCTGGTTGGGCTGGCTGCTGGCGGCGGCTATACCGCTTTTCGCTGCCGCGATCCTGATGGAAAGTCACCGCGCCAATCCGCTATTGCGAATCGACTGGCTGACCAGCGGCGACATCCTGCGCTTCGCCGGCGTGGCGTTGCTGGTGCGCCTGGCGCTCGCGGAACAAACCTATGGTTCGGTGGGACTGCTGACCCTAGGCGGGCTCGATAATGATCAATTACACACAATGTTTCTGTGGGTCGCATTGGCGATGGTGCTGGGCATTATTGCGGCGTGTCTGACACTGTCAGAGAAGCGGCTGAGACTGCAGGTGATGACGGCAGCCCTGATCATTGCCGCGGGTGCTTTCATCGACAGCGGCGCCACCAATGTCACGCGCCCGCCCGAACTCTATCTCAGCCAGGCCCTTATCGGTTTCGGCACTACTCTGTTCATCGGACCGGCCCTGGTCTACGGCTTCTTGCGCATGCTGGCCAAGGGCGCCAACCATTTCGTGACCCTTGTGGTGCTGTTCAGCACCACCCAGAACGTCGGCGGTCTTGCTGGCTCGGCGCTGCTTGGCAGTTATCAGATAATCCAATCGCGCATCCATGCCGCATCACTCCAGGATCACGTGCTGGCTGCCGATCCCCAGGTGGTGCAGCGTCTGCAGATCGGAACCGCAGCGGTGGCGGGTACGATCAGCGACCCCACCGTGCGAGGTGCGGAAGGCGCAGCCCTGCTGGGCCAGAAGCTGGTCGGGGAGGCCAACATCTTGGCCTACAATGACGTATTCCGCTTCGTCACCATCCTTGCCCTGGCGACAGCCACATATCTTTTTTACCGCATCATCTGGATAGCGATTTGCGACCGCCGAACTCAGGCCAAAGGAGCTACGTCATGACTGCCATCGACACCGATCATCCGGAAGTTCGCCAAGGTTGGCATTTGCCGCCGCTGCGTTGGCCTGTAGTTGTCACCGTCTTGGGTCTGGCGATGGCGGCGCTATTGTCGGTTTTGGCGGCGTTTGGCCTGACGCCGTTTCACTGGAATGTGGAAGCGACCGACAATGCCTATGTACGCGGGCGCTCCGCTGTGATCGCACCCCAGGTCAGCGGCTATGTCTCTGCGGTTCTGGTCCATGATTATGATCAAGTGCAGGCAGGTCAGGTGTTGGTGCGCATCGATGATAATATCTATCGCGCGCGTGTATCCCAAGCACAGGCCAATCTCGCCGCCCAGCTTGCCGCCCTCGCCAACAGCGACCAAGCTCATGCCGCGCGCAGCGCGGCCTTGCAAGGACAGGGCGCCGGTATCGCCAATGCTCGTGCCCAATTACTTAAAGCCCAGGCCGACATGGCACGGGTTAATTCCCTTGAAGGTCAGGGCGCCATCTCAAGACGTGACGCCGACCAAACCCGCGCGACTCTGGCCCAAACCGAAGCTCTGTTGCGCCAGGCTAACGCCAATAACGAAATCGCGCGCCAGGACGTGCGTACCGTAGATGTCGGGCGCGATGGGCTTAAGGCCCAGGTCGATGCCGCACGCGCACAGCTCCAATTGGCGCTGATCGATCTCGATCACACCGTAATCCGGGCCCCGGAAGGCGGCCAGCTAGGGGAGGTCGGCGTGCGCCGGGGGCAATATGTCACCAACGGGACGCAGCTTTTCACTCTGGTGCCGCCCGATCGCTGGGTCATTGCCAACTATAAGGAAGCGCAAACACGGCGCATGGTGCCTGGCGAACGGGCCTGGTTTACTGTCGACGCACTGGGGAGTGCACGGTTTGATGGGCACATCGAACGTCTCTCGCCTGCTGCCGGGTCGGAATTTTCGGTGCTCAAGCCTGACAACGCGACCGGAAATTTCGTCAAGGTCCCCCAGCGCATAGGCGTGCGCATTGTGCTTGATCCAAACCAATCCCAGGCCACGCAGCTGCGGCCCGGCATGTCGGTCGAGGTGCGAGTCGAGACCAAGGACAACTGATCGTTTCGCGCTTATTGGACAGTTATTGGGATGGGAAGAACTAGGCCAAGCAAATTATCTAAGCAGACCAAAGAGTTTCGGGACAAGAGAGATTGCATTTTCAGCCTTGCTCAGGCTGTAACCGGCTTGAAGAAAGCAGGGCGCGCTTGGCCGTCTTCATCCCAGTGATGTCCGCTTTTGACCCAAAGCAGATGGGGTGGATGGCTCCTGCTCACGGCATCAGAGTGCCAAAGTGTGGAAGCTATCATGCAACCACGAGCCAAAGGAGCCATCCGCCATGGAGATTACTACAGTTGGCCTTGACCTGGCGAAGAACGTTTTCCAGGTCCATGCGATTAGCGGCGCCAGCAAAGTTATATTGAGGAAGGCGTTGCGCCGTTCGCAGGTGCGAAGGTTTTTCGAGCAGCTCGATCCTTGTCTGGTTGGTATCGAGGCGTGCGCGACCAGCCACTACTGGGCTCGGGAGATCACCAAGTTGGGCCATGAAGTGCGCCTGATGCCGCCGGCCTATGTGAAGCCCTACGTCAAGCGCGGGAAGACGGATGCGAGCGATGCCGAGGCGATCTGCGAGGCGGTGACGCGACCCACGATGCGGTATGTCGCGATCAAGGCGCCCGAGCAGCAGGCGGCGCTGGCGTTGCACCGAACGCGGGACCTGGTCGTCAAACAGCGCACCCAACTGGTCAATATGATCCGCGGCCTGCTGGCGGAGTTCGGCATTGAGATCGGCCGTGGCGTTGAGCAGGCACTGAAGCTCGCTAAGCGCATCGCATCGGGCGACGTGCCAGAGATTCCGCCCCTCGCGGCAAAAGTGATCGCAGGCCTAGCTAGGCAGGTCCTGGATCTGCAGGCCCGGCTGGGTGAGATCGAACACGACCTGCTGGCCTGGCATCGATCGAACGACGTCGCCAAGCGGCTTGCAACGATCCCCGGGATCGGGACGGTGGGTGCCACAGCGCTTGCAGCCTCTGTCACCGACCCGCATCAGTTCCGTTCCGGACGACAGTTCGCCGCCTGGCTTGGCCTGACCCCCTTACAGCATTCCAGCGGCGGCAAAGAGCGGCTGGGAGGGATCTCGAAGATGGGCGATAAGTACCTGCGCCGGCTTCTCGTCGTCGGCATGACTTCCCTGATCCGGCGCGCCAAGTACAAGCCCGAGGCTGTCGATCCTTGGCTTGCTGACCTGTTGTCGCGCAAGCCAGCTCGTCTGGTCACCGTCGCGCTCGCCAACAAGGCAGCGCGGGTGGTCTGGGCGATCATGGTGCGCGGCGGCGTTTATCGCAGGCCAGCAGATGCGGGTGTCATGGCCCCTGTCTGACGACACGGTCAAGCAAACACCACCCAGAAGTTGTGAGGACGATGCGATGTGATGGCGAACCGGTCAGACTGGGGATGAGGACAACCCGCCAAATGTCCAGGGCGTCACAGCCCGATAAGCAGAATGGGACCTCATCCGTGCATACCATCAGGGCCAGCGGTCATGTGCACCGCACCAACAGGCCGAACACAAGACTGCACCCGACCACCACGCCACACCATCAAATCAACCCTTGCAATGCGGGAGCCATCCACACAGGACATTCAATTAGCCGCATGCTGCACCTCCAGATGGAGGAGATGCGGGCCGAAGGACCCTACCGGCTTTGCCAGCTGCGGCTGCGCCGCTTCAGCGATTTCGCCAAGGCGGCGTTCGAGGCTTCGCTAGGCCTTTTGGCCCTGGGCGTGGTCATCGCGGGCGGCATCATGGTGTGGAACGCCGCCCACAGCGAGACTCTAATCATCGAAGCTTTGACCGTGCCGCCCGACATGGCAGCGCGCGGTCTTTCCGGCCAGGCGCTCGCAAGCCAGATGTAGCTTTCGGGTCTTTCTTGTTAGGGCCTCTAGGCCGAGTTGGGTTGGCGCCTTACTAGTGTCTCGCTAAGGTCAGAAGGTCGATATTGGAGTCGCCCTGTACCGCTGCCACATATATGATGTCCCCCGTCTTAGGGTTCACCGCCATCCCGCTCTCCAGGCGCGTTTGCGTCTGTGCCCCCGGCGCGTAGCCCAGGATCCGATCCGCTCCTCCGGCCAGTGGCTGAGCCAGGATGCGCGGTCCACCCGCTGCGTAGAAATCGGGCACCAAAAGATCGTCGCCCAACAGCACCGGGGGCGGCGCCCAATCGTGGGGGTATTTGGCGGTCACCAGTCGCGGCACCTTGTCCAGCTGCCAAAATCCCGGCCGGAATGGCCGGGCGGCATAGGTGAGTCCGCCATGAAGAATAACGCCGCCCCAAAGTGGTGGTGCCGCCAGCGCGCGGCGAGCAGGATTTGTGACATCGACACGAACATAGGCCGCCAAGCGCCTGTCGAAATAGATCACCTGTTTGCTGTCCGGCGTCCAGGTGGGCGAACCGAACCCGAAGGTGGGTGAATGGAAGGAGGATACGGTCGCGCCATCCGCCGTTAAGATCGTGACGGTCAGACCGTCTTCCAGGGCAACAGGCATGGCGAGGTATTTTCCGTCAGGCGAGAATGCCAGGCGGAAGAGAGGCGTAAGGCCCCCGTCATATAGGAGTGACGGCGCGCCGCCCGGCTTGATGATCCAAACCGCATTGGTGCCGGACCGGTTGGAAAGAAAGGCCAGGCTGCCATCGGGCGCGAAGCTGGGCGACCAACTTGCGCCATTGGCCGGATCAATGATGTCCGGTTGCGCCCGTGGATGAGCGCTAGCACGCGCCAAATTCTGCCGGCGCGGATCGGTTTCAAGCGCCAGCAGGCCGCCCGGGCCGGCGGCCAGGTGGCTGACGTTGATAGTCGCCGCATAGACGTGATAAGACGCGCCGCCGTTGACCGGATGGGCGGTGATTTCACTGCCGATGCCACTGCCGGTCGCCGTCAGCACTTCGCGGGAGTCGGCCGACCAAGTCGCCGACCCGCCGATGACGATCTTCCCCATCACCTTTTCTGCACCGCTAACCAGGTCGCGGATCCTCAGCACATCGGTCGAGGCGCTTTCGCCGCCGATCATCAGAAGCGATTTTCCATCAGGCGAGCATTGCAAATGGGTCATCGTCAGAATGGTGTTCGAGCGATCCTTGGGGAGGATCAGTTTCTCTCCACTCGCAAGGTCAAGGCGGCCGACAATGTCGGTTATCCGTGACACGGCTGCAGCGCTGGTCAGGTTGCCGACATCCGCCAGCGGTAATCCATTGTCGTAATAATAAAGGTAGGAGGTTCCCGGCTGCCAGGAGATCGAAGTGATTTCGGCACGGGCACAGCGTCCGACCTGCCGGCTTTCTCCCGCGGGAACGCTTGTCACCATGATACGGCAGGGCTCCCCCGGTTTGACGGCGACATAGGCTATGCGGGTGCCGTCGGGCGACCAGGTGGGGGCGATATCGTCATACTCATCGTTTGTGATTTTGATGGCATTGCCGCCGGCAACATTGCGCACATGGATCTTGCGGAAATGCGGGTCCGCGCCGGATGTATAGGCCAGCATCTTGCCGTCTGGGGAAAAGGCGGGCTCTCCTTCCAATGCGAGCGTCGAGATGAAAGGCCGGCTGCTTTCCACGGTCCATTTGCGCTCCGGCCAAAACATCCAGCCGGCCGTGGACGATGCCGCGATGAGCAAAACTGCGGCGGCCATTGTGAAGTACGGCCATTTTCGACCGGGTGGCTCTCGATCAGCACGCGCAAAGGGTAGCAGACTTTCATCCCGGGCCCCGGATCGGACCATGCTAGCCAGGCCTTTAGCCAGCTCATCCAGTTTTGCTTCGGTATCGTCAAAGGCATTGATCCAGTTACGCGAGGCCAATTCGTAGAGAAAGGCGCCCTTGGGGGCGATGTTTTGCAGCCGGACGGGAACGATCAGTTTTTTCTCCAGGACCGCCGCCGCCAACTCTTTGGCGATGTCGCTGGATTGCGCCGCGTTCTCGGAAAACAGCAGCACGAAAATCCGGCTGTCCTCTAACGCCTTGGCGGTGGCAATACGCCAGTCCTCGCCGGCGCCGACATGGGCGTCGTACCAGGGCTCGACGCCCTGGGCGCGCAACTGGTCGTGCAGCCGTCGCGCCCAGACCTGGTCAACCCGCCGGTAGCTGATGAAGATTTCGCCCGCCATCAGGCCCTCAGCGCCAGGACTTAACCCACTTCCCAGTCGACATCGCCCCGCAATTCGGCGGCAATGGTGCACAGCTCCGCGTCCAGCCGCTCGCGCGTGCTGCGGCGGGGCAGGCGGAAGACGAATTCGATACGCTCCTTTTCGGCGGAACGATGCTCGGAGATGATGCTGCAGCCATGCGCCTTGAGCACTTCACGATAGGCGCGAGCACAATCCCAGGTGAGGCCCTTGGGCAGGCTTTCGATCCGGATACGGAAGGGCGGGCTGGTGTCGAAAAGATAGATCAGCACGAAGGCGAACAGGGTGATCATCACCGCGAAATGCAACAGGCCGAGACCCGCGATCAGCCCAGCCAAGGTGACGATGATCAGCCGAACCGTGTCGCGGGTGGAGTCGGTGGAAGAGCGGAAGCGGATCAATCCGCCGATGCCGAACACCACCACCCCGACCACCGTGCCGAATTCCCGTACCGCCACGCCGATGACCGCGCCGATCACTGCGTACATGACATAGACATGAGGCATGTCCGCCTCATGCAGCTTGTCGATCGTGCGCTTGGTCGCGGGGTGATAGCCGATCAAGGCGCCAAGCAGGGTGGCCAGCAACAGGATGCCAAGCGAGTTAAGGATAAACCGCAGGTCAAACAGGCCGGACCAGCCGAGCAGCGCGGTGGGCGCATGGGTCCCCTCGAACAGGGCCAGGCCCGTCCCGGCGTCCGCGTTCAAATGCGGCATGACATAAGGCCCCCGGACTTTTCCAGTCCAACCCCGCTGGACAGGTTAGCCAGGGCTGCTAGGCAAGGCAATGGCGCCGCCCGCATCGCGGTCATGGCAGGCAGGTCTTCAACATGTCGGACACGCCGGCGGGCGATCCGATCTGGTCGAAGAACTCCCCCAGATAGCTGGCGGCGCGCTTACGCGACCCATCGCTCAGTTGCGGCGTCTGGTCGACGATGCTCAGCAGAGCGGCTCGGCGCGGGAGCAGGCTGGCTGCAAAAGCCTGCGCCTGCTCATTATGGCGGCAAAAGCCGCGATAACGCCGCACCCGCACATTCGCGACGTTGATGCCATTGGGCGGCAGCGCATAAGGCGCATCGACCAGGCCGGAATAATCGAAATCATAAGGCACCGTGATCAGCCCGGTGCCAGCTTCCTTCACCCCGATCAGCCGGGAATTGTGACAGCATTCCCGCTCCCCGGCATTGGCCGTCATCGCCCAATCTAGGTTGCTGATCATATATTCAAACACCCCGAAACGCGCCGCCGCTTCCGGATCAAGCTGGGTTTGCGAAATCTTCTTGGTGGCCTTGAAGCGCGATTGTCCGTTGCGGCGCGCCAGATCGCTGATGTCTTCCAGGAAAAAGCCGTAGCGGGTGGTGATGGCATGGCCATCCTCGCTGACATAATCGACTTTGGCGAGGCGGGCGTTGAAACTTTGCGGCGTCAAGGCGCGGTACAGCCGATAGGCGGAGAATTCCAGAATCACGTCCTGCTGATAACGGTCCGAGGACTGGCAATGCGTGACGAGCTTGAGTTCTTTCTGTCCCCGGAACAGCGAATCCTTGCCCGGTTTGCCGGTGAAGGTGACGCGCAGGGGTGGGAAGGAACAGATCTGCGTCATCCGCCTGGTGATGCCCCGCGTCGACAAGGTCACAGGCAAGGTTTCCGGCGTGGCGCCATTCAGTTTCAGCGTGCCGGGAACCGGTGCCGCATCGGGTTTGCGCGAAATGCCGCTGATCGGCCCGCTGAGGGTGAAGGAGATGATGGCGTCACTGGCGAAAAGCGGCTTGGGATCTTCGGCGGCGAGAACGGAATAGGACAGGATGGTAAATAGCGAGGCGGCGGCGGCCGCGGTCAAAATGTTGCGCATCACGATGCTCCCTATTTCATTGGTGCTTGCGACCTTTCGACGACATGGGGGACGGGATTTCCGTCCAGGATTTCCAGATAAGAGACTTTGCCGCCATAGACGCTGGATATGCCGGTGTCGATCCGGGCGAGCCGTCCGTCATGGGACAGCGAAATTCCCGACAGGATCGGCGTGTGGCCGATCACGATACGTTTGGCGCCATAAGCGGACAGGATGGATTGCAGCTGCTGTTCAATGGGAGGCGATGACGTTTCTCCTTTGGCAAGGTCGGCGTCGGGACCGGTAAGGCCCCGATACCAGAGCGGTCCTTGAGGATCGTTGATGATCGATCGGGGGTCGGTGCTGTGCGCCAACAGCGCCGCCCGGAGCTGGCGGTTGATCTCGTCGATCGGCATATGAACGTAAGCGGGGCTGATCCCGCCATGCAGGAAAATGTTGCCGTCCAGCATTGCGATTGCAGGATTGCCGACGATCCATCGCCCAATGCTGCCATTGGGGGTCCATGCAACGCGATGCTCGATGCTGCCAAGCGGCGTGGCCGCAAGCCAGGCCTGTTTGATCGCATCGCCGCTCATGGCGGGATCGCGCTGGTGGTAAAAGCTTTCGATCAGCTTCTTGTTGGACTCATAGACATTCTCCCGGCGCAATTCCGACCGGTTGTCGATGTAAGCCGCGTAGTCGGCAGGCGACACATAGCGGAAATCGCCGCTGACATTCATCGCTTCGTGATTGCCAACCAGGGCGACCACCCGTCCCTTGCTGCGCGACGCCTCGCGCTGCAGCCGCATCAGGTCCTGGACGATTTTCAGGGAATCCGGGCCACGGTCGACGACATCGCCAGTCTGGACCAGGACGGCATCGCCTCCGATCCAGGCGCCTTTGCCATCGACAAGCTGCGCGGCGCGCGCGATGTCTCGCCAGGCCGCAAAATCGCCGTGCAAATCACCGACCGCGACAATCCGATGCAAAGGCGATGGAGCCGCCATGGCCGGCGTGGCCAAAGCCAGGACCGCCAGCAGGCAAGCGCGGCGCGTCCAGCCCAATCGCGAACCCCATTTCGCCCACGCGGTCATGTTGTCCGACCCCGGTTCGATATGCAAGCATTGCCCCGGTCGGGGCGCGCCGGCCGGCTGCCTCGGGCGCCGGGTGGCCGCAAAAATGAGGGGATCGGTCGCTGGTCATGCACAAAATCATGATCATCCGGCACGCGGAAAAGCACCTGCATGGACATGATCGCGGGGTCTCCGAAGACGGGCGCCCCGCCCATCATGAGCTGACGGTTCGCGGCTGGCAGCGGGCGGGCGCGCTGGTGAGCTACTTCGCCCCGCACAATGGCGTGCCCAAGGACTCCCCGATTCAGACACCCCGCTCGATTTTTGCATCCAACGCCACCAAGCAAAGTCCCAGCTTGCGCGCGATGCATACCGCCGGCCCCCTGGCGGCCGCGCTGGGAATCGTGGTCAATCACGACTTTGCGGAAGACCAGGAGTCCACGCTGGCCGCCGCGGTGACGGCCGCGCCATCTCCGGTTCTGATCGTGTGGCATCATGGCCATATCGCCCGCCTGGTGAAGGAGATTGCTGGCGATCAGGTCAAATGTCCGCTCCAGTGGCCGGACGAACGCTTCGACCTTGTCTGGATTTTGGAACGCCAACCGGCACACAGCAGCGGCTGGCGATTTTCGCAATGTACGCAATGCCTGTTGCCGGACGATCGCACCGACCTGCCTTAGTCTTCATTTTCTAAATTCTATTTCGTCGCCATCGAAACCAAGTGGAGCGATAACATGGATGCGCGTCGTGACCTGGCAAGCGCGGTGGCCAATCGCGACATCAATCCCTCGGAGCAGTTGGTCGCGGCCTATCCGGACGTGGCCTGCCTGATCCAGAATGAAGCTATCTCCCAGGCTTTTGCGGGGTATGAAAAATCCGCCGTACGCTGGAAACGCATCTACGTGTTTTTCGGCAGGTTATCCCTGATCGCAGTGATGCTCGCCATGGTCAGCTACGATTACCAGATCACCCTGAAGAATGTTTACGGTGCGCCGCCCATCCTGGTGGGGCTTGCCGCAACCTTCGCCGCCTGCGGCTTATTCTCCCAGGCGTTTCTGGGCTTCTCGCGCGCGAAGGACCGCTGGCTGGCCACCCGCTTCGGCGCCGAAAGGCTGCGCTGTTTCAAGTTCCAGCTTTTCACCGTGTTGGAGGAAACGGCGGATGCCGAAAGCCTGGCCCATAAGGTTAAGCAGCGCACCGCCGAGGGACTGGCGGCGCTGGAGCAGGAATTGATGGGTGGCCGGTCCGCCATCATGGAATTTTCGCCCTTCGATGTCCTGTCTCCGCCGCATCGCAAGGTGGCACACACCAGCAGGAAGCTGCTGGACGAGGCGGCGACCGCCTATGACATGCTGCGTTTTTCCGTCGAATCCCAGCACTTCGAAGACCGCTATCGCGATCATGACCGGGAAACCAAATTCCCCTCGCTGCTGAGCGAAATGAGTTTCCTGGCGGGCGCGGTACTGGCCTGCATAGGCATCCTCACCGCCATGCTCCCGGAAGGATGGCCTCTGGCGCGCTTCCTGACTAGGCCGGGCGTGATGGAGTGGGTGGATTTCCTCACCTGGATGCTGTTCGTATTGAGCGCCGTGGTCGCCATCTATGAAAGAGGCAGCGCCCATCAGCAGAATGCCGAGCGCTATGTGACGTTCGGCCGGGAAGTCCGCCGCATCCGCACCAATGCAATGACTCATATGCCGGCGAGTTTTTTCGAGGCGGTGCGGGAAATGGAGCATCTCATGCTGCGTGAGATCCAGGATTTCTGCCGGGACGTCAAACATTCTAACTATATTTTTTGAAGATGTTGGTCTTTGACCATGCTACCGGACAAGGATATGGAAACCGAGTCTCCCACGCTTGAGGATCTGGGCCATGTGTTGTGGGGCACCCATTGGCGGGAGGCGCTTGCCAAGGCGCTGGAGGTCACCCCGCAAGAAGTGGATGGCTGGGTGTCAGATCCTTCCACGAGGCCTGCCGACTTGCAAAACACCATCGAGAATCTTGGTGTGGTGCGGCTTGAGGAGATCGGACTCATTTTGGTGCAGATGAAGGAAGGGGGCCTCGCCGACGAATGATTTTTTGCACGCCCAGAAGGCCGCACCACCCTACCACCGCCCTGTTTACCAGGCGGTCGCCCCTATCGAGATCCTACCCCAAAACTAGAATGTTGAAATAGCGCTGCATTCCGCCCGAAATGCACCCTTGTTGCCACTTCGGTCCGTGTCTGGCTCAATACTCCCAGATAAAGGGTTGGGGAGCCCGATGGCGGGCGAAATCTTCATCAGCTACCGGCGCGCGGACGCGGCCTGGGCCAGGTTGCTTTACGACCAGCTCAAGGGCGAAGGGGTCGAGGCCTGGTACGATTCCTTGGTCGGACCCGGCCAAGACTGGCGCATCGCCACCGCGAAGGCGCTGGAGGCCAGCAGCATATTTGTGCTGCTGTTTTCCGAGAACGCCGCCCAGTCCAGCGACATCGCCAAGGAGCTGGCCGCCGCAGTACTGGAACGGAAGCTGATCATTCCGGTACGCTTGGAGAATATCGCGCCCAAAGGTGCGTTTCTCTACGAGCTGGCGTCGCGCAACTGGATCAACGCCTATGAAAATAGAGAAGGAAAGCTAGCCGAGCTGGCTCGGGGCCTCGCCCGACTGGTGCGCAGCGGCGCCCGCGATGAAAGCGTGCTCCCGTTCGAGCGTTCCGTAGCGCGCCAGCCGGCGCCGCGTGAGCGCAAGCTGGCGATCGCGGGCGCGGCCACCCTGGCCATCGTCGCGGCGCTCGGGGCCGCAGCCTGGGAGCTATGGCCTGAAAAGCACTGGACGGCCGAAAGCAGCCGCCGCTTCATTGGCACCCTGGCGGCCGAGGGGACGCCAGCTTTTTCTCCCGACGGCAAGATGCTGGCTTATATCGCCGCGCCTTATGGCGCGCCGCGCAAAATTTACGTCAAGAGCGTGGCCGGCGGCGACGAGATCAAGGTGACCGGCGATGCTTGGAGCGACGGCTCGCCAAGCTGGTCGTCGGACGGTACCCATCTGGCCTATCTGGGTCTGGAGCGGGGCAAGCCATGCCATGTGATGATCACCACCGTACCGGCGGGCGAAACGCGAGAGGTGGCCCGTTGCCATGAGTTCACGGGGTTCGGTACAGGGTCCGCGGTTTGGCGACCGAACAGCCCCTTCGTCTATTTCATGGATCAGAAGGGTGCGGCGGCGGGTCGTTATATCACCCAGCTGAACGTGGAAACCGGCGAGCGGTCGGAACTCAAGCGACCCACGCAATGGCTTTGGGGTCTGAGCGCATCGCCGAATGGCAAATCGCTGCTCTTCCTGGACATGGTCTCGCAAACGACCTACCGCGTTGTGGTACGCGACCTGGAGAGTGGCCAGGAGAAGCAACTCGGTGTGGCGACCGGCGATTTTGCTGGCGTCGCGGATGGCTGGTCTGAGGACTCCCGCGCGGCGTTGGTGGCGGTGGGCGGCAGCGGCAACCAAACTATCAGGGCCTATCCCGTGAATGGCGGCGCGCCCTACACCGTCTATTCTACCAGCACGAATATCTACAGCATGTCCGTGGGCGCCGCCGGGCGGCTGGCGCTGGAAACCGACCTTAGCCGGCGAAACCTGGCGCGCCTGCGTCCCGCACCTTCCTCGGAACCCGATATCGTTGATCCTGCCGGCGGCAATACCAGCTCTCCAACCTTTGCGCCCGACGGCACCCTGGGCTTTCTGTCCAACCGATCAGGCAGCGACGCGATCTGGTTAAAACACCCGGGGGCTGCGCCCATCCGGCTGTTGGACGGGCAGGGCAACTCGCTGCGCAAATTGCGCTTTTCACCCGACGGCAAGCGCCTCACCGTGACCAGGGTCACTGACAAATCGGCCATGATAAGGGTATTGACCGTGGACGGCACCGATCTGGCTGGCATCGAAACGGGCATTATGGGAATCGGATCGCCCACTTGGACACCGGACGGCAAATCGCTGGTTCTGCTCGACAGCGCCACCAATTGCTACGCGAAGGTAGACGTAGACCGGCCCGCTTCCCGAACCAAGTTAACCGCCATGCCCGCCACACCGAACGTGGCGTGCGACTGGGACGGCATTTCCTATCGCAGCAACGGCATTTTTGCTATCCGCAACGATAAGCCCGGCATTTGGCGACTAGATGAGTCGCCCCGCCTGATCAATGAAAAATATCCGGGCCGCAACGATGCGGCCATCGCGTTTCGCGGCGATGACGTCCTCGTGCCGGATCTGGGTGCTCCCGGTTCGGTTCCACGCATATTCGCGCAGCCGGCTGGTGGCGGGCCGGACAAGCTTCTCGGCTATGCGCCCAACGCGTTCATCAACGCCGGCATCGCGGCCAATCCGGTCAGCGGGGAAGTTCTCTACATCGCCGAAGTCGGCCGGGACAGCAATATCGATCTGCTGGCCTTGGTGCGACACTGACGTGGCCAGGAAGGTGGCGCCACGCGGCTCGGCGGGGTCGGCGAATGACCGCTTAAGGCGCAAAGCGGACGTTGGCGAATGACCGCTTTCGACCCAAGCGGACATTCATTTTCGCTCGCCATGGCGCGAGTTCGGCGCCGACACCACTCGCTTGAAACGATCAAGCTGCACCAAGTACCCACGCTAGATCGGCCGCCCGCCCTCTAGGCCCCTGAAATCCTGCAATATTTCCGTGAAGGGGAACTTTGTTGCCAGAAGAGGTCCCACCTGTCTCAATGATTTCGATTTGGGCTGCGGGGGCCTTGTGGCGGGTGAAATTTTCATCAGCTATCGGCGAACGGATGAAGCCTGGGCCAGGTTGCTGCACAGCCAGCTTCGGGCCCAGGGTGTAGAAGCTTGGTTTGATGCACAGATCGGCGCCGGCGAGGACTGGCGCGCGACGACCGCCAAAGCGTTGCAAGCATCGCGCATATTTGTGCTGCTGTTTTCGCAGGCCGCTTCCGAGTCGGAAGATATCGCCAAAGAGCTGGCGGCAGCGACTTTTTCTAAGAAGCTCGTCGTGCCAGTGAGGATAGAGAACATCCAGCCGACGGGCGCCTTTCTTTACGAACTGGCATCGCGCAACTGGGTCAATGCCTTCGAAAATACCGAAGCCAAGCTCATGGAATTGGCACAAGGTCTCGCCACATTGGTCCAGGGCGGGATTGCCGACGAAAGAATCATCCCATTCGATCGCAATTCCAGTGCAAAGGGGCCTGCGCAAAAGCGACGCGCGTGGGCGAGCAAGCCTGTCTTGATTGCGACTGCCGCGCTTGCCATCGCAGCTTCCTCCGTCGCGGCCTGGCTGCTGTGGCCGGCATCGCTCTGGCGAGTGGATAGCAGCCGCGCCTTCATCTCGACCTTGGCGCTGGAAGGCGAACCCGCCTTTTCGCCCGACGGCAAGATGCTGGCTTATAATTCCGGTACTGACCTGCATTCGCGTAAGATCCATGTGCGCAACTTGGCGGGGGGCAACGCCATCAAGATTGCCAACGACGCCTATGACGATGTTTCGCCCACTTGGTCACCGGACGGTACCCGCATCGCTTATGTCGCGGTCAAGCCGGGCGAGCCCTGCCGCATCATGGTGGCCACCGTTCCCGCCGGAGAGACAAGGCAAGTCGCGCGCTGCAAAAGGGAGCAATCCACTTTGCTGTCCTGGCAACCCGGTACGTCCTTTCTTTACTACTCCGATTCTATTCAGAACTACTTTGATGCTGTTGATTCAGGTGGATTCTTCATCTTCCGTCTCGATCTCGATAGCGGGGCGGTGGTGCAACTTCTTCGCAAGCCCCCGCAGCTCGTGACAGGCATAATGCATTTGCAATGCGCGCCGGATGGCAAGTCCCTGCTTTATGTGCGCCAAAGAAGTGCTGCGACCTATGCCATGGTGCTCCGTGATCTGGCCAACGGGAGCGAAAGGATATTGGGCACGCTGGTCGGTGGCTGGCTGGCCGCCTGGTCCGAGGATTCTCGCACCGTGCTGGTCAGCACGGCTCACGGCATCGGCAGTGAAATCACCGCCTATCCGGTCAACGGCGGCGCGCCCTATCGTGTCTATACGACCACACTCAATGTCAGCCATCTGGCGGCGGGTGCCGGCGGGCTCTTGGCGCTGGAAACCGACACCAGCCGGCAGAATCTGGCACGCCTGCGCTCAGAACCCGCAATTGGGCCCACGGCTGGGCCCGACATCATTGATCCCGTCAATGGCAAGACCTGGGCGCCCACTTTCGCGCCCGACGGCACGCTGGCCTTCCTGTCGAACCGGTCCGGCAACAATGCGGTGTGGATCACGAAGCCTGGGGCACCGCCGGCCGTGTTGTTCGATGCCGGTCTTGCGCCCCTGTTCCGCCTGCAATTCTCGCCCGACGGGACACGATTGGCCCTGGTGACCGCGGGCGTGAACATGAACGTCAAGATACTGACGGCAGATGGGGGAACTGTTGCCTCGTTTGATAGGCCGAGCATAGGGTTTGGCAATCCGACATGGATGCCGGACGGCAAGGCCATACTCCTGTACGACAGTCCGACCATGACAGATGTTCGCATCCCGATTGACGATCCTGCGCGGAGTACGCCCTTAGTCATGTTGGGGCCCTGGCAAGCGTTTGGATTTCATGACAACCGTATTTTCAGGGCCAGGGCGGACAAGGGTGGTATCTGGGAATTCGGCAAGGCACCGCGCCTGATCAACAGCAAATATCCCAGACAGTTCGCGCCACCGATAACATTCCGGGACGATGACGTGCTGATTCCGGAGTTCGACGCGCCGGACGGCGCACGCGTGCTGTCACAACCGCTGGCCGGCGGACCGGACCGGATATTGGGCTATGTCCCGGGCGCCGAAGTCCAGGATCGCTTCTTCGAAAGCAAGATGGCGGTGAACCCTAAGACGGGCGACGTCAACTATGTGGCTGCGGTGCAGGGCGACGCCAATATCGACCTGCTCACCTTGGCCAGACATTAGGGTGCTCATAGCGGCGAGATATCTGACCTGAAGCCGTCCGAAAAGTCGAAGTGGCGCGGCATTGAATGACCGCTATTGGCGCAAAGCGGACATTTCAACGATGATTTTCTATGCGATCTGATCAAAATAATCGCTTTGGCAGATCAAAGGCTTCGATGTTGAGTGCGAATTTGAGGACACCAAACCCCAACCCCGGCAGGACATAGCCAAAAATCCACCATGGCAGCAGAATGAACTGCGCCGCGAGACCGAGGCACATTCCCGCCATCACCTGGATTGCCAGCACAAGCGAGATCCAGTATCGCCTTTGTGCAGGGACTACCCGGTTTTCCGGAAGATAGGCATGAAGTTGCCTTGAAAGGACAGGAATACCCCGCAACAGGGAAAAACCGCCGATGGTCAAATTGATCAGGCTCGGAATCATCCCGGAAACGAGCAGCGTATAGGCCCACCAATGTTCCGGTTCAAACGAGTTCTCCCTAAGGCTCTTGAAGATGGCATGCAAAAGCGGAGCCACCGGCAAGATCGCGTCGCCGCCGCCCATCACAGCCATCAGATTGAGTGTCTGGATCGCGACCACCATGAGGCCGACAAGCAGGACCAGCACGAGGACTGCCATAGCGGCGTCAAGCAGCGCATAGAAATAGGGCCACCAGCCCCTGCGCTCTATGCCCAACCATAACAGCGCCCGGGTCAGCCCCACTGAGAACCACAAAAAAGGTGCGTTAAGCGCAGGCAACAAGCCGTAGAACAACAGTATGGGTCCGATGACTGGCCAGGCTTTTGACAGCGGCAACCAGCGCGCCAACCCTATGTAAGACACGATGGAAACGGCCAAAAATATCCACCAAAACAGATGGCTGAATCTCAGCCGGTTCCTGAGTCGCCGCCATCGGCTGCCCTCACCTCCGAACGCGCTTGCATAAAGGCCTATGGCGGCACAAGTCATGGACGCGGCGATTCCGGCGGTGAATTCACCGAAGTGGAGAGATAACAAGATTCCGATTGCCGCCGCCGCCGACCCGGAAATCATGGCGATAAGGACATCCCCTGCCACGGCGCCGACCACCGAACTCGAAACAATCACTGCTCCGCCCACGGCGCTGGGGCCTTTGCTCAGGAACAAATCCGTGATCAATCCCGCCACCGCTAAGACCAGGAACCACAGGCCAAACCGTAGCCGGCGGATCTGGGCGGGCTGTTGCAAGACGTGGTGATCGCGGCTGACAATCTTGCAGCATTTCGCGTATCCGATGGCGCTGGTAACCAGCGCACCGATGGCAATATAGCGGCGCAGGGGATCCGCTTCGGACACCAGGCCAAGAACGATCTCCGCCCGACCCGCCCGCCCTGACATGAGCCAGCCCAAAAACAACAGCGCCTGGGGGTAGATGAAGGCAAACAGTATGCACCGGTCTAGTGCGGGGGCTGTCCATAGCGCGGCCGGCTGGTCGAGGCCGATCACCTGCTGCATGGTGGATCGGCTGGTCACGCGCACTTCGCCGAAGAAGCGTTCGACCGTGTGGAGTGCGCTTTCCAGCCACTGGGCGTACAGACGGGCCGGCGTGCCTCCCGTGCTCAAGGATGCCCGCAACTTTTCATAAGCATGGCGGCGCGGAGAACCGCTGGAAGCCCCGCCGGCGCCAAGGATCTCGTAATAGTGGCGAAACACGAGATAACCGCCGGTGAGGACAAGCAGGACGCCCAGGAAAATTAGCGACAGATATCCGGGACTGACCACAGTGCTGAGTTTGCTGCGTTCGGACTCAAGGGCAAACGAGAGTATGACGCCGCCCAGCAAGAAGATGATGTCTTTCCCCAATTTCGTCGGCATCCATGCCCCCTGAGGCTGAAAAACCATCGCAAGCGTGGAGGCGCCCGAACCCATGCCCAACACTTTCGACGAAATCAACACGCGACAAGAACAAATGACTGGCGACGCGAATAAATGGCCATGGCAGCGCGCCGTTGGAGAATGATGCTTGAAGGCCAGCCGAGCACGTGTCAACATCAACTTGGGGCTTCAGATCACAAAATGGCAAATTCGATTCGCAAGCGCGAAGGTGCCGGATTTTCCCGCCGGCCCTGGTTCTTCGTTCTGGCCGCTTTTGCCGCCATTTTCAGCTTGTCATCGAGCCCGGGGTTAGCCGGTGGTTTCCTGAACCAGATCCAAAGCGCTGGTGCTGCGTCGGTTTCCACGGCGGGAGAGACCGCCGTCGCCGAGGACGCCCCGACGATCTATTACAATGCCGCCGGCATGACATCTCTCAAGCGTGCCGAGATTTCATTCACCATGCCGATCATATTTCTGTCAGGCAAATTCCAGAATGGCGGCACGACCGCCGGCCTGGGCGATCCGGCGCGCGGTTCGAGCGGCAACAAGGAACAGAATTTTCCGATACCGAGCCTCTTTGCGACCGTGCCATTGTCCGATCGCATCACTGCGGGTTTGGGCGTTTTTGTTCCCTTTGGTCAGTCCAATACGTACCCGGACGATTGGGTCGGGCGCTATCAGCTCCAGAGAATTTCGCTCAAGACGGTCGATATCGACCCCGCGATCGCCTATCGCGTGACGGACTCGCTCTCCGTGGGTGGGGGGATTGATATCCAATACGCCCACATTGTCCGGAATAATGCGCTCGATCTGGGCGCGCTCTGCATAGTGACCGTCGGGCCAGCACCTTGTTCTGGCCTGGGCCTTGGGCCTCAAGGCGCGGACGGCCGTCAACGCGTCGCCGCCGCCAACTGGGCGCTGGGATTCAATATCGGTCTGCTTTATGCGCTGGACGACGCTACACAAGTCGGTTTGAGCTACCGGTCCGCGGTGCGTCATAATTTCTCGGGCATGGCAACGTTTCAGGTTCCTCCGGCGGCCGCGCCATTGACGGCGGGCGGCCTGTTCCAGAACACGGCGTTGCATTCCCCGATGACCTTTCCGGAGGTCGTGGCGGCTGGAATTTCCCACAAGCTCAATGACCGCCTGATCATCCTGGCCGATTTGGATTGGACGGGATGGCACAGGCTCGGCCAACTTCGTCTCGATTTCGCCAATTTGGCTCAGCCGGATCAAACGCTGACATTGAATTGGAGCGATACGGTTCGCTTTGCGGTAGGTGGCGTTTATCAGCTTACCGAAAATGTCAGTCTGCGCGCGGGACTGTCATGGGACGAAACGCCGACTTCGAACGCCTTTCGCAGCGCGGAGCTTCCGGATGCTGATGAGATCATGGTTTCGGCAGGATTGGGTTATCGCCTCAACTCGCGATTTTCGATGATATTTTCCTATTCCTATGGCGATTACGCGGAGGCACCCGTCAATCTGTCATTGTTTGGCGCGGGTACTTTGGCGGGAACATTCCGTCGCAGCTCCAATGCTTTTGCCGTACAGGCGCGATTGGAGCTCTAGAGAGCAGGACGTGCGGCTGACCTGGAATTTAACGCCTGGCCGATTGACGAGGCAGCCGTTGGTTTTCGGAGAGGACTTATGGCCACCGTGGCGCAAAACGGACAAAGTTTATCTAGACTGAACTGGTTGGGAGTGAACCGTATTCGTAAGAAAAAGGTCGTTCCTGGTCGGCGTTCGATGATGATGAGGTTCGGCGTCGTCCTGTTGGGCGCCGGCATAATGCTTGCAGCGCCGGCCACCGCGCAGAGGATCATCAATATGGCGCCGAACAAATTCAGGCGGGATATCGCCTCTATGTCGGCCAGTGCCAGCTCTGCCACGGCTTCAATGGCGACGGCATAGCGCGCGTGAGTCTCTCCCGCCAGCAGTTTCCGCGCGCCGTCACCGATGATGATATCCGCAAGGCGATTACCACGGGCAATGCCGCGGGCATGCCGCCCTTCGCCTTGCAAGCGGAGGAGTTAAATGGCCTTGTCGCATTCATACGTTCCGGGATGGACCAGGTTGGCACCGGTTTCCGGCTGGGGGACGCCGCGCATGGCAAAACGATCTATGAAAGCGCCGGCTGCGCCACCTGCCCTCGCTTGGCCGGCAAAGGGCCGCGCATAGCTCCCCCCCTTGACGATATCGGTTTCGTACGCCGCCCCGGCCAGATCCTTACATCCCTTACCGATCCCGCCAAGGGCACTATGCCGATCAACCGCGAGGTCACCATCGTCACCGTGGACGGACGCACGATTCAAGGCCGGCGGTACAACGAGGACACCTTCTCTGTGCAGTTGATCGACCGGCAGGAGAATGTGCGCTCGATCCAAAAATCGAACATCCGCCGATTCGATGTCAACATGACATCCCAAATGCCCTCCTATAAGGGACGGCTGAATGATGCCGATTTGGCCGATCTCCTCGCCTATCTGGTTTCGTTGAGGGGGAAATAATGCTCCGTGCGATATCACTTCTGCTCGCGACTTTCGCCTTTGTCTTTGCGGCACGGGTCCCTGTCCAGGCCCAAATCACCTCGCCGCGGCTCGAGCGCGCGGCAAGCGAACCCCGCAACTGGATGACCTATGGTGGCGGCTATGACAATCAGCGCTATAGCGGCTTGCGCCAAATCACCCGCAGCAATGCGAAAAAGCTGCACCAAGTCTGGGTGGTTCAAAATCAAGTGCCGGGCGCCTGGGAATCCAATCCGCTGGTCGTAGACGGCATCATGTATGTGACGCAGCGGCCCAATGACGTCATGGCGCTGGATGCCAAGACCGGCCGGCTGTTCTGGATCTATCATTGGGCCCCCGACCCGGCTGCGCGCGTCTGCTGCGGCTCCAACAATCGCGGTGTGGCGATGTTGGGCAACACCTTGTTTATGGGCACGCTCGATGCCCATCTGATCGCCATCGATGCCAAGACCGGCAAGCCGTTGTGGAACACAGTCGTGGCCGATATGAACGGCGGCTATTCCATCACCATGGCCCCCCTGGTCGTGAAGGACCAGGTCTTGGTGGGCGTGGGCGGCGGGGAATACGGCATCCGCGGCTTTGTCGCAGCCTTCGATCCGCTATCGGGTAAGGAGACATGGCGGTTCAATGTGATACCCGGCCCGGGCGAGCCCGGCTTTGAAACCTGGAGCGGCGACGACTGGAAAACCGGTTGCGGGTCGGTTTGGACCATGGGCTCCTACGATCCTACTTTAAATCTTGTCTATTTCGGCACCGGCAATCCCGGTCCCGACTGGAATCCGGCGCAGCGGCCGGGCGACAATCTCTACACAGACAGCGTGGTGGCGCTGGACCCGGATACGGGAAAATTGAAATGGCATTTTCAGTTCACGCCCAATGACGGCAATGACTACGATTCCACGCAGGTGCCCGTTCTGGCGGACATGGATTGGAACGGCAAGCCGACCAAGGTGTTGTTGTTTGCGAACCGCAACGGATTTTTCTACGTCCTGGACAGGACAAATGGTCAGTTTCTGCGGGGATCGCCCTTTGTGAAGGTGAACTGGGCCGACGGGCTGGACAAGAATGGCCGCCCCGTGTTTGCGAAGCTTGCGCCCGAAGAGCCGGTCTTTCCCGGCAACCAAGGCGGGACCAATTGGTACCCTCCTGCCTATAGTCCCCGCACTGGCCTGTTTTATTTTTCGGCCTGGGAAAATTACGCCACCATCTATAGGCGCGAGGAAGCGGTATATCAGTCCGGCCGCGTTTTTGTGGGCGGTGCTCCTGCGGGAATTTCGCCCGCGCCTGGCGCGCCGACGGTGAGTATCGGCCGCCGTGGACCGATCGACTATTGGACCAACGAGGTCGGCAACGGCGCAACGGTGGCGATGGACCCGCGCACGGGGAAACGCGCCTGGAGCTTTACCCAGTACGATGTCACGGATGCCGGCATGTTGACCACCGTTACCGACCTGCTCTTTACCGGTGGGCGAGAGGGATATTTTTATGCCTTTGATGCTCGGAATGGCGAGGTGTTGTGGAAAACCAATCTGGGCGGCTCGATCGTTAATGCGCCAATCACCTACGAGGTCGACGGCAAGCAATATGTCTCGGTCATTTCGGGCAATATCCTGTCGACTTTCGCCTTGCAGGAATGAAGTTGCCGCTTCTAGCTGGGAATGCCGCGCTGCGGGGATTTCGGAATGTCCGCTTCTGGCGCAAAGCGGACATCTGAAGACCTCGCGCACCATTCGTACTGGCTTGCGAATTTGGGTTCTCTGGTTAATCCGCAGGAAGGTCGATTGTTTGATTTTTCAGCACAATAAAAAAGCTCGCGTTTCTTGGCCCTTATTGGGTTTTTCGGTTTTGACGAAGTCAACGCCCGTTTCAGGCCTTAGCACGTTGTTCAGGCGTTCGGGACAGAACCATGGCTTCGGGCGTTTCACGGCACTTATTGGACAAGAATTGGTCATGTACGCGCCCGCGCAAATGCAAATTCAATGAGATCAACACTCTAGTCGAACCAGCGGCGATTTATTTGGCCGTGATATAGCCCCAAGCACGAAGCTGCTGCTTCCAGAGTGCTTCCAGAAATTCTCGCGCAATGAAGTTGCAAGAGAAAAGGCCCGTTAACTGATTAAGCTAACGGGCTCTTTTGGTTGCGGGGATAAAGGCGGCAAACCTAAATATTTTTTCGGGGCAAGAAAACGTAGACGCAAGCGCTGCATTTAATAATCAATGGCTTGTGGCGGACAGAGAGGATTCGAATTCGGTTGCATTGCTCGGCCAGCCCATTTCAGGGCCACAGCGGGGCCGCTCCCCGCCCAAACACTGTCCAGGGTCCCCAATGCCGGAGATTATGACTTTGCCAGTATGGCAAGCGTGCACGCTTGCTAAATCGAATTCTGCCAGCAGGCCCAATCGCATCCCGCGTCGCTTATTGGACATTTCTTAGCCAGCCAGTCGACCAGACGCGCAAAAGTCTAACAATACGCGCTATTTCAGGAGTGCTTCTTCCCTTTTTAGTGCCTTGCTTGAGCAACAACCATTTCAACCAGTGGCTTTTCAACCGGAACCAACTTAGCAAAATTGAGCGGGTGATTGCTGAAAAGCGCCGGCTTTTCGTGATCGCGACTAAGACCACTTTCTGCGCTCTTTTTCCTTATGGGGAAAAATCAAACATGGTGGCGTTCTTTCCAAGAGGCATAATTGCCGGGATCGGCGTAGCCGTGCCGGCTCAGAACGATAGGATCGACCTTTGTGCCCGGAGCATCAGGCGCTGGGCCGTGCCGTTCTGTCGGCCACTTGCCCTTGCCGCGCTTGTAGAGCCAGCACCATGTGGCGGTGGCGCCGAATAGTTTGGCCAGCAGCTGATCTTCTATCGGGTGCTTTCTGCGGACTTCCGGGTTACCTCCATCCATTCGAGATATTCTTCGAGGCAGGCCCTAACCGTGTATGGGCCCGAGTTCGTGGGTAGGCCTGCCTGTTCGCGCCTCTTTTCCAGAAAGGCCTTGCGCGCCTTCGCCTGGGCCTGTGAGAAGGTAAGGATCAGGTCGCCGTCCGCGTCGATGACGTCATCAGCTGCCCCGAGTGATTCGACCCTGTACGCCTGGTCGCCCACATACCACCGCATGACCCACTTGCCGCCCGCATTTCCCTTCCGGTAACCGAGGTGGAGGCCAGCATCGATACAGCGGTAATAGGGCTTGCCAGATTTTTTCAGCCGTAGCCTGGCGGCGCGGGTGTCCAATATCGAATCTCGTACTGTTCTTGCCACGGCTGCAACCGCCCTCTTCGGGAACGCCTGTCCAATTTTTGTCCAATATCCGGGTGTGGAATCGGGTGGACAAGGATAGGCTGACTAGTCTAAATCTCCAGAGTTTTCGCGGCTTTTTTGGATGCGGGTGGGCAGCGGTAGAGCCCAAACAGGCCCTCTCAAGGCTGAAACAGGGGTTCGATTCCCCTTGGGAGCGCCACCGGCAACCGGGGCAGGGCGGAAAAGCGAGCTTTTGGGGACAGGGCTACTGTTCTTCCACTTCGCCGCGCAACCTGTTTTCGGACCGGTTTGGGGCGCGCACTACGGGGAATGACCAAGAAATGAAACTGACCCTGAAACGGCTTTTGCGACCCATATTGGAGGCGGTCCATCGCACCGAGGCGTCATTCTCGTCGCGCTGGGCTTCTGCGGCGCACAGGCGTCACATGTGGGCACAATGGTCATTGGGATCAAACCCCGAATTCTTCGACCATCACCAGGATCTGTATTTCCAATGGACCGCTACCCGAAATCCTTTATGGGTTGAACGCGGGGCGTTTGGAAGTTTGGCTCTTAAAGGCGGCGATGTACTGGAACTGGCCTGCGGAGACGGCTTTAACGCCAAGAATTTTTATTCCTTGCGCTCAAAAAGCGTGGTCGCTTGTGACTTCGATCCCGCGGCGATTGCTTTGGCAAAGCGAAAAAACGCCGCTCCCAATGTGACGCACATCCTGGCGGACATTCGGACTGCAATGCCGGCAGGCCGGTTTGAGAATGTCGTGTGGGATGCAGCGATAGAGCATTTTACGCCCGATGAGATCGCCAAGATCATGTCGGAGATTAAGAGCCGGCTGACTTCTGACGGCGTCTTGTCAGGCTACACGCTTGTCGAGAAAGAGGATGGATCTCATCATCTTCATCAGCATGAATATGAATTCAAGGATATGGAGGACCTGGCTCGGTTCCTGCGGCCGCATTTCAAGAATGTCCGCGTTTTCGAAACGGTATATCCGAGCCGCCACAACCTCTATTTTTGGGCATCCGATGGCGCGGTGCCGTTTGATCCCGGATGGAAGGGAATAGCACCGGCAAATTCGTGACCATGCCGCGAGAGCTCTTCGCCACTTTTCTTCCGTGCACTTCGTCCGATTGAGATGGTACCAACCCGGCGAAACTTGAATATTTCGCCCTCCGCGGATGTGATAAGCGCCACTCTAGGCCGTTCGCGCCGCTTCTGGCGGCAGGCCAGGCGCAGCATAAGTCAATCCGCCTTTGCCTTAGCCTTCGCCTTGGGCAGCGCAAATACATAGACCGCATGGCCCGAATAGGGGCGGTTGCGCTCATAGGCCAGCATGGTGACGGGCCGCACTTCTGGGCTGCCGCCATTATAGCCGGTGGGGACGGCGACGAACTGCTCGCCATCGACGCTGTAGGTCGTGGGAAAGCCCTGGGCCGTGGTGCCCAGCCGGGTGGTCCACAAGGTCTTGCCGCTTTTCAAATCGAAGGCCCTGAAGGTGCGGTCCCAGTCGCCGACAAAGCCCACGCCGCCAGCCGTCGTCATGGCGCTGGTGAGGAATGGTGCGCGCTGCTGAAAGGTCCAGACGGGTTTGAGATCCTTGGCGCGATAGGCGCTCATGCGCGCGATATATCCGTCCGACGCGGGCGCCTCGTAATTGCCGGCCATGGCCCCGGACGCCACGCAGATCTGATCCAGCGGCAGGATGATCAAGTCATTTTCCGGAACATAGCTGGCGGCAGGCCAATTCTTGCCGCCAGCGGGACTGGGGCAAGAGGGACGGGCGTCGCCCGGTTTCGCGGTGAGGATGTCGGGGCGGTAGGTGCCGCGTCCGGTGACGCGATCGATGCTGGTAAAGACATTCTGGAAAACCGCCGGGACATAATCCAGGAACTTGCCGCTATCGCGGTCGAGCTTCCACAGGATGCCCTTTTTCCCCGCCGAAAGCAGAGTCTTCTGCGAACCCTGATCCACCAGGATTTTCTCATAGACCTCATCGAGATCGAGATTCTCGTCGGGGGCCGGCTGGTGGTACCACTTCAGCTTTCCCGTCTCGACGTCCAGGGCAATCGTGGCGTTGCTGTAGAGCTGGTCACCGATGCCGCGGGCGCCCGATTTGGCCTGGCCGGTTCCCCAATAAGTGAGTTTCAGCTTCGGGTCATAGGTTCCCGCGATCCAGGCATCGGCCCCGGCGCGCTGGTCGTTGGTCAGCGTGCCCCAACTGTCGCCGCCCGGCTCGCCGGAATAGGCGACGGTCGAGAATTTCCAGATCTGGTGGCCGTCATTGACGTCATAGGCGGCGATGAAGCAGCGGTCGGCAAGCGCGCGTTCATCGCAGCGGCCCAGGCCCGCAATGATCTTGCCGTCGGCAATCATCAGTCCGCCGATCTTGTCGTTGCCATAGCTGGAAAATTTGAGCTTCCAGGCGATCTTGCCGGTGCGCGCATCCAGGGCATAGAGATTGGCGTCCGTCGCCGGATAAAACAGCTTGTCGCCATACAGCGCCATCGTCCTGGTGGCGTTCTGCTGCCCGGTGAGCCTGGGCCCCAGCGTGTTTTCCCAGATCAAATCGCCGGTCTTGGCGTTGAGCGCCTGCACCCGGTTGGTGACATTGTTGGAGAGGAACATCACGCCGTCATGCACCAGCGGCGTGATCTGCTGGCGTTCGCCTTCGTCCATCGACCAGACCCAGCGAAGCTGCAGATTCTCGACATTCTGGGCATTGATCTGCTTGAGCGGCGAATGGCTCCAACCCGCGTAATTCCCGTAATGCATCAGCCAGTCGGACGCGGGCGGATGCAGCATCATCTCTTCGGTGATGGGCCGGTACTTGGCCACCGTGCCGGCCACGGTGATGCCGATCCGGAACGGCACCACGCCCCGGCGCAGTTCCGCATCGGCGCTTTGCGGTCCGCCGCCTGCCGCGCCCGCTCCGTCCTGATCCGCGCTCGCGGCCCGGTTGCCAGGCTGTTGCCTCGGCGGGGCGGCCAAAATCGAATTAACGGCCACGGATGTGGTGGGGGTGAAAGCGCTTGTGCCCGCGGTCGCGCCATTGTTCTTCAGCAAATAAGCGACGATCGACGCCACACTGGTTTCGTTCAGCGTGCCGGGATTGTCGACCGGCATCGTATCCTTGATCCGGGCGTACAGGTCCCGCGTGGTGCGGCTTGCCCATACATTCACGAATCCGGCGCCCGACAGCGGCGGCGCTTCCCCGCTGTCATGACACCTGGCGCAATTCTGCGCATAAGCGGCGCGGCCGGCCTCGGCCTGGGTGTCGGTGAAGGGCCCCGCCGCCTGCGCCAGCCCATCGGACGCCCACAGTCCCAAAGAAGCGGCCGGGATGGCCGCCATAGCTGCCGCAGAAAGGAGGCGGACAAGTCGTTGCCGGTTTTTCATCATTTGCCCTACAGGTCCGAATTCGCAGGCCTAACCCTGCGGCTTTTTCTTGTTGTTGTCCTCGAGGAGGATATTGGGGATGTACCAATTGCCTTGCTGCGGCACGTTGGGTCCGACGGTCTTATGCGCCGGCTGGAACCAGCCCCAGAGATTGCCCTTGGGCGCCTTCTGGCTGTCCAGCAGGACATAGATCTTGCCCTGCTTCAGCGCGGCAACCTGCTCCGGCGTCAAGGTCACGCTGCCCGACACTTCCCCCTTCTGCGCAGGGGTTACAACAATTTCATGGATGATGGGGCCCACGCCCCCCATCACATTTCCCAGGCAGAGATGGGCCTGGGTGGCGGGCGTGGCCAGGCCCGAAAACGTCCCGTGGAGCGAAAATCTCTGCCCGTCAAGCGTGCCCAAGACGAAGCCCCGGCCCAGCACATTGGGCCGGTTCGATCCATCCAGGGGGATTGGCCCGATGTCGGTCTGGTATTTTTCGGCCGCCATGGCCGGGAGGGGAAGGCCCAGACCGGCCAGCAAGGCGAGCGTCGACCATCCTCTCGAAAACACCATCCACCCCTTCCAATGATCGGCGCGCGACCCGTCAATCCCCGAAATGCCACCCTAATGGAACCGCTTCAGCTTGTAAGCAGTCCATTCGCCCTACCTGCAGCTTGGCCACGAGACTCACTCTCGCGCGGCTCCGAGGCCGACGTTCCTCAGTTCCGGACCGCACGCCAGGCCAGGCACGCCGACCCGTCTCAGCGAATCTTCGTCCCCACCGCTCATGGCGTTAAGCATCCTTTGGCCCCAGGTTGCGGCCCGGAATTTTCGCATCCTGTGCGTGCCGCGCCCAAAAACCGGGCCAACAAAGGTTAGCGGGAACTGAGTGTGTGAGATCGGCTTAACCCGTTCTTAGCGCGCATTGCTTAAATTTGACCGGTTTTGAAGGTCTTCCGGCAGCAGGGGCGGGATGCCGCGTTTCAATAAGCAAAACAAGCGCGCCTGGGCGGATTTTTTCCCCATCATGGCGCTTATGTTCGCCGGCGCCGGGCTGTCGCTTGCCGTCTTCCTGGTCATGCGTGGCAGCTATATCAGCGCGGACCGGCGGCAATTCGAGGACGATGCCGCATACTACAGCGCGGCCTTCAAGAGCAATGTGGAACGCCATGTCACGTCCCTGGCCGCCATTCATGCCTTCGTGTCGACCTCTCACGACGTCAACCGCTGGGAATTCTCCGCTTTCGCGCACCAGATCCTGCCGCAAAATTCCGGCTTCAAGGCGGTGCTGTGGTTGCCGCAACTCAGTCAGGCGCAGCGTTCGGCTTTCGAGTCCGAGTTGCACCGGGATGGACTTTTCGGTTTGAAGCTGCGCGAAGTCACGCCAGGCGGAAAGCTGGTCAACGCGCCCAACAAGACCCATTACCTTCCGGTCGCCTATGTCGAGCCGTTTGAAAATAGCGGCGACCTGATTGGCGTCGATCTGCTCGATAATGGCGTTTATGGCCGGCTCTTCCGGGAGGCCGGCCAAAGCGGACGCCAGGAAGCCTCGGCGCCGGTGCCGCACGCCTTGGTCGAGGGTGCAAAACCGCCCATGGTTCTGGTGGCTTTTCCCCTGAACCGCCCGACGTCGCGCAGCAAGGCTTTGCAGCAAGCGCCGGAAGGCTATGTCCTGGGCGTGTTGCAGCTTCAAAGCGTGGTCGATGCCTCCTTCGGAAAGCGCGCACCGATCCAGGCCGCCATTGCTTACGGTCCTGCCGCGGCACCCGCGGTCTTTGTTGCCGGTGCGCCAGATCAGAAAATGCTGGCTTCCAGCCAATGGTTTTCCGATGCGGAATTCCATCGCCAGGTGCCGTTCCATGTGGCCAGGCAGAGCTTCTATTTGGTGCTGCGGTCCGCCGCGCATGGCAATCCGCTGACGCGTTTTTATGCTCCTTTGGGTGCCGCTTTTCTGGTGATGGCGCTGACCGCCTTGCTGGGCCAAAGCCTGGCCATCACCGCCTTGCGCAAACGCGAAGTGGAGAAGGCCGTGATCGAACGCACGGCGGAACTGCGGGCGGCCAACCAGGCCCTGAGCGAGGAAGTGGAACAGCGGCGGCAGATGGAAGCCGCGCTATTGACTGCCAAGGACAAGGCGGAAACCGCCAATCGCGCCAAGTCCGCCTTTCTCGCCACCATGAGCCATGAGCTGCGCACGCCGCTGAACGCCATTATCGGATTTTCCAGCGTCCTGATCGGCGGTGGAAAAGCCTTTAAGGCCAAAACCAACGAGTATGTTCTCGAGATCAACGGCAGCGGCGTCAGGCTGTTGGACCTGATCAACGATATTCTGGAAATCACCCAGATGGATGGCGCGGAAAAACAGAGCGGCGAACAGGTCTGTGTCCATGACCTTGTCGAGGCCGTGATGGCCAAGGTCCAGCCTCTCGCCGACAAAGCGGGTGTGACTTTGGACAGCGCGCTGGATTCCGCTTTGCCGCTGCTCAACGGTGACAGCAGGCGATTGCAGCGGGCGCTGTTCCACCTGCTTTCCAATGCGGTGAAGTTCAGCGCCCCAGGCGACCGGGCCTTGATCTCCGCCTGGCGCGACCGGGGGGAGTTGGTGATCGAAGTGTCCGACACCGGTCCCGGTATCGAGTCGGCGGACGGCATCATGGATTTCTTTTCCCAACAGGATGCCTATCTGGCCCGCAAGCATGAGGGCGTCGGCCTCGGCCTGACCTATGTCCGTCGGGCCGCGTGCCAGCATGACGCCACGGTCGAAATCGATTCCAAACCGGGTGAGGGGACCAGGGTAGCCCTGCGTTTCCCGGCCGGTCGCATGGCCAAAACCCTGGAGGTCGCATGATCCGGCGTGCCGTTGCCTTGGCCGGTCTATTGGCGTCAGTCCTGGGAGCTGCGTCCTGCTCGCACCATGCCCCAGTCCCAACCCCGGCCGTCGCATCCGCCCCCGCGCCGCCGGCTGTGGCGGTCCAGAGGCCCGTGTCCGTACCCGTGCCGCCGCCCGCGCCGGGCCTGATCACGGATCAACGAACGATCCTGGCCGCTCAACAGGCGCTCAGCGAGCTGGGCTACAACAGCGGAAAAGCCGATGGACGGAATGGGCGATCCACGCGTCGCGCCATCTTGGCCTTCCAAAAGGATCACGGCCTGGCGGAAGACGGCAGGCTGACCTTTGCCTTGGCGAAGATGCTCGCCAGCCAGGTGGCGCAATTGCCCAAATCCATGACGGTCACCGTCGCGGCCGGCGACAGTATTCTTTACAGCGACGGTTCGGTCGATAGCGACTCTCGCCAGCGTGTCGTGCAATGGGACCAGGACGGCAGCCGCGCCATTGTGGCGGTGCGTCCTTCCACGCGCGCCTGGCCGCCCGCCGCCCGGGCCGGGCTGGACTGGGCGACCACCCATGCGCTGGATGACAGCGGGAGCGCCCCGGTCCAATGGTCGAGCACCGGTGTGGATCAACAGTTCGAAATCCTTGTCTCTCCGGCCCTTTCGCCTCGCGAGGCCAGCTTGGCCGGGGCCGGGCCGGCATGCCGGCATTTCGAATTGCGCGGCGGTGGCGCCGTGAAGCGCTATCCCGGCTTGGCCTGCAAGGACGCCAAGGGCAATTGGTATCTGCCCCATACCAGCATCCAATTGGCGCGTCCCGCCACCGCTTTGGAAACCACCGCAGGGAGTTCGCCTCCCTGATGCACCCGCTTCATTCGGGCCGGTTGCAATTGGGCCCTCGCGTATAGCCGTTCATGCGCGCGATCCGCGCCCGAACCTGTTCGTCATGCGTGCAGTTGCTGCCGCCGGCCTTGATCTCGCCGCCGTCGCCCAGGAAATAGCCGATCACCATCCAGCGATCCTTTTCCAGGTCCAGCCAGACCGTTTCCGCACTTTCACTTTTGCCGGCAAAGCGGGAATGAAATTGCACCGCCGCATACTTTCCCGGCGGCAGGCCCGGTGCGGACTCCGCCAAGGTCACCATCGACAGCCGGCGCTCAAGGACGGCGCCCAGCGGTTCGCGCACCGGCGCGATCCTGGCTTGCAAAAGCGCGGCGTTGTTGCGCGCCTTGAACGGCTCGCCGGCCCGGCCCCAGCCCTTGGCATAGTCGGCGCCATCGATATAGGACAGCCATTGCCGGGCGGCGGCTTCGGGACTCGCGCCTTGGGCGAGGGACGCGAAGGCCGGGAATAGACACAGCGCAATCGCCAGCATGCCAGCGGCGAAATCGGGGGCGGCAGCGCGCACCGGGCGGCCGTCAATTTGCCGGCGGCTTGGCGGGCGCGGGCGGAGGAACATCGAATTTGTTGGGCGAAATGCAGTCGCCGGGACTCGGTTCGTCGGGGCCGACCGCGCCGGCCTTGGAGATTTTCTGCGAGTGAATGATCACCAGCAAGCCGCCTTGCTGGGTGCAACGCGCCTGGGCTTCTTCCAGGGTCAGCCGCGTCTGGCATCCCGCCAGCATTCCGGCTGCCGAAATCGCGGCAACAGCAATCAGTCTCACCGATCCCCCTGCCTGTTATTTCCTCGCGCTGGCGATGACGAGATCGGCGCGCGACATGCCTTCGACGGCCGCATCATGCTCGCAATTGAAGCCGTCCAGGATGGGAAACTGCATCGGCGGATATTTCTGGTCCAGCTGCTGGCAGACCAGGCGTGCGGCGACATGAATGCGCCGGCCCAGTTCTTCGGCATCCGGGTCCCTGGTCAGGTTCAGGTCGGAATAGGGGACCGGCATGGAAGCCGAGACGACAAAAGCCTGGCCCAGATGGGACGCCGACAGGACGATCCGGTAGTTCCTGGTGGGCGAAGCCGAAATGGTGATCGACTCCCGGGTCGGCACCCATTTCTGGGGGGCCTGCTGGGCGAAAGCCGGGCCGGCCGCCGCCGCCGAGAGCGAAAGGATTGAAGCAAGCGTCAAGTGGTGAAGCGCAATCTTTTTCATGGCGACCCCCTATCGAGTTTGCTGCCCGCTACTGCATGACGATCAAGGCCATCCGCTTATTCCTGGCCATTCTAATAGGAATCGCCTGTGGCTTGAAGCGGCGCGCGCGGGGCTATGGCCCCGGCGGGCCGCCAGGCCGCAAAACCGGCCCCGAACCGGCTGGGGTTCGGGGCGCAAAAGACGTCGCTCGGTTCAGGTCCAGGCGGGATAGCGGGCCGTGCGGCGCATCGCGTCATGGCCGGCTCCCTCGCCGGGGATCACTTCGACCGAGATTTCCAGGCCCAGGGGGAATTCCTGGAACAATGCAAACCGGGCCCCGGTGCCGTCGAAGACGATGCCGTCGCGAAAACTGCTGAAACGGAAGAATCCCAGCAGCCCCTGGGGCTGGTTGCCCTTGGAAAATGTCCCGGCCACCACTTCGCCCACGCCCCAGCGACGCTGAAGGTCGGAGGGGATCGCCGACACGATCAGCCTGGTGCCCGGCTTGAGGCAAACGGCCATGGAGGGATCGTTCGGCGCGATCAGGCCGACGGTGGCGTGAATGCCGATCCGGGCCGTTTTCAATTGATCGCCGGCAATCGCGTCGCGACGGGCAACGGATTCCAAGGAATAGTCGCACATGATGAAGGACCTCGTGGCGGTGAAGAACCCCCTTTCCCTTCGGTCGCATATCGCGGCGTCGCCGATCCTATCACAAGGGCGCATGGCGTGCGTGACACGTGCGAACAATTTGCGTTTCACGCAAATGCGTTGCGCGATAACAAATGATTGTTCGCGCCAAGGCGGCGCGCGGCTCGCTACTTTTTGGCGGCGTTCACGATCACGGTCTGGAACACGATCTTGCCGTCGCGGGTGACGAAGACGTCATAACCGGAAATTTCCTTGGGCGTGCCCTTATATTGCACCCAATGCATGATCGAGGTGTCGGGGCCGACATTCTGGTAGCGCGTCTGCATGGTCTTGTTGCCCGGCAGGTTGTCCTTGTTGGTCAGGAAGCGGAACAGGGTGCGGGTCTCCGAGCCCACGAACACCCCATCGGGCGTGACCATGCCGGCGGGCACCACGACCACGGAATAAGGGGCGTAGTCCGACAACACCTGCTCCAAGTTTCCGGCCTTCATGTTTGCGACGTGATGATCCAGCACCTTGGTGTCGGCGGCGGCGATAGCGGGCAGCGCGCCGGCCGCGGTCAGCAGGGTGGACAGAATGGCGGCGTGCATGGTCTTGTGCATGGCGTTCCCCGGTTTTCTTGTGCCGGGGGAGGCTAGAACAGGCCGAAAAAGGCCGCAACCGGGATGGGGACAAGTTTGAACCGCCGCTGGACCGTGCTGCTGCCGGTCATCTTCGTCAGCTACAGCCTGTCCTATCTCGACCGCGCCAATTTCAGCTTTGGTGCCGCGGCCGGCATGGCCACCGACCTCCACATCTCGGCGGCCGAGAATTCGTTGCTGGGCTCGCTGTTTTTCCTGGGCTATTTCCTGTTCCAGATTCCCGGCGCCATCTATGCCCAGAAATACAGCGCCAAGCGGCTGATCTTTTTCGGCCTGATCGGCTGGGGACTGCTGGCCAGCGCAACCGGCCTGATCAGCAACCTCACCTTGCTTTACATCGACCGCTTCTTCCTGGGGGTTGTGGAAAGCGCCGTCCTGCCCGCCATGCTGATCCTGCAGTCGCGCTGGTACACGAGCGCCGAACGGGCCCGCGCCAACGCGCTTCTGGTCCTGGGCAACCCGGCCACCATGCTGTGGATGTCGTTGCTGTCGGGCTATCTGGTGCAGGCGGCGGGCTGGCGCTGGATGTTCATTATCGAGGGCCTGCCGCCCGTGTTATGGGCCTTTGTCTGGTGGTGGCAGGTGGCGGACCATCCGCGCGAGGCGGCCTGGATGCCGCGCGCCGACCAGGAGGCGTTGGACGCCAAGCTGGCCGAGGAGCAGAAGGGCATTCCGCCGCTGCGCAACTATGCTGCCGCTTTCAAGAGTCCGCTTGTGATCGCCTTGTCCGCGCAATATTTCCTGTGGAGCATCGGCGTCTATGGTTTTGTGATCTGGCTCCCCTCCATCCTCAAGACTCGCGACATGGGGATGGTCGAGCTCGGTTTTCTCTCGGCGGCGCCTTACCTTGTGGCGGTGATCGCCGAAGTATCGATCGCCGCCTGGTCGGACTTTTCACGGCGGCGCATGGCCCTGGTCTGGCCCTGTTTTGTGATCGCGGCGGCCGCCTTTTATGCCTCCTACCTGTTGGGGGGGACGAATTTCTGGGCCAGCTTCGTGCTGCTGGTGATCGCCGGCGCCATGATGTACGCGCCCTATGGTCCCTATTTCGCGTTTCTGGCGGAAAGCCTGCCGCGCAATGTCGCCGGCGGCGCCATCGCCTTGATCAATAGCATGGGGGCGCTGGGATCCTTTGTCGGCGCCTATGGCGTGGGGCGGCTGAACGCGATCACGGGCTCACCCGGCGCGTCCTATGTGATGATGGCGGCGGCGCTGATCGTCTCCGCCGCCATTACTTATTCGTTGAGTAGACCGCTACCTCCCCCCGCGCGCGCGTGAGCGCGCTTGCATAGGGGGAGGTGGCCGTAGCATCGCTTGCGATGCGTAGGCCGGAGGGGCAATCAGGGTTTGACCTCGGCAGGCGTGCCGTCCAGCGGGCAGTCCATGAAGATGGCCACGGTGCCGTCGCCGGTCTCGGGCTTGGCGCCGTCATAATGCACGCCCTTCACCAGGTCGGTCAGCACCGAGCCCTTCGGGAAGGGCAGGGTATTGTGCTCGGGGTCATAGACATTGCTGGTGGAAACCCACCAGGTGCCGTCGATCACGACCGCATAGCGGGCATGGCTGTGATAATGCGGATGGCTGAAATGGTTGGGATGCCATTTGATCAATTCCAGGCAGAGGCCCGGCTTGGTGGGATCGCCGATCGGCCAGGCGGTGTCGCTGGCTTCGCCTTTCTTCCATTGGATCTGGTCGGGCGTCAGCCCGATGGCATGGGTGGGATCCAATGTGGCGGCGCCGAAGGCGCGAATGGAGGCGCCCAGGATGACGGACGCCAATAGCAGCTTCTTGATCATGAACGTCTCCCTTTATTGAGGGGCGGTCCGGCTCACGCCTAACGCCCCTTTGGTTATTTCAATTCCATCATGATGCCGGACTGTTGGCCCTTGACCAGCTCTTCGGAGTGGCTGCGGTTGGCGACATTGAAGACGATGTCGCCGGGATTGTGGTGGTTGATGGTCTTCTTGCCGTCCGGCGTGGTGGAAGCGACATCGCCATCGCCCAGATAGGTCACCACCACTTCGGTATTGTGGAAGTGCATGGGCGTCGGCTTGCCCGGCTGCCAGGCATAATTCCACACCCGCACCTTGTCGTTCTCGAACACTTTCTTGGAGCCCGGCCGCGGGAAGGCGGGCGGCAGGCCGGTGGTGTTCGGCACCGTCTTGGAGGGCGCGTCCTTCAAGTCGACGATGAGTTCATGGGCGGTGCCGGCGGTGGCGGTGTCGCTGCTCGTGCCGCCATGGCCGAAAAAAGCGCTGCCATCGGCATGCGTGGCCGTCTTGCCATTGGCGGAACGGATGGCGCCGCCTTTGACATACAACACCACATAATCGCCGGCATGGGAGAGGACGGGCGCGGCCTTGCCTTGTTCCAGCTGGATGTCGTGTACCGTGACCCGCTCATTGTCGATCACCGGCGCGGGCATTTGAGCCAGGACCGGAAAGGTCAACAGGGGCGTGGCCAGCATGGCGACGCAAATCGGGCGCTTGGTCATGGTCCGTCCAGGGGGTGTTTTCTGATTTCGCTGCGGGAAACTCTAGCAGAAACGGACGCTTGGGACAGGGTGAGAATGGCTTGTTTGGGGCTCCCCGGCCCTGTAGGTTCGCCCGGCTTTTTGAAAAGGCCCCATGCCCATGCCGCTGCTGCGGTTCATCCCCGAGACCACCAATGTCGACTTCGTCAAATACCGCTTCTGGGCCTTCGGCCTGGACGGGCTGCTGGTGGTGATTTCCATCCTGTCCATCTGGCTGCACGGCTTCAGCCTGGGCATCGATTTCACGGGCGGCGTGCTGATGGAAGTGAAATCGGCCCAGGTGATCGATATCGGCAAGATGCGCCAGGAGGTGAACAGCCTGGGCTTTCCCGAATCCCAGCTGCAATATTTCGGCGGCGGCGAATGCGAGCGGCCGGTCAACAGCTGCGTGATGATCCGCATCCAGCCCCGCTCGGCGGAAAAGGGCATCGACCAGAATGATGCCGGCCAGGCGGTGACGCGCGAGATCAAGGCCAAGCTGGGACCGGCCTATCAATATCGCCGCACCGAAGTGGTGGGACCCAAAGTCTCGAACGAGCTTTTGAACGACGGCATCCTCGCCACCATCCTGGCGGTGGCGATGATCTCGATCTATGTCGCGGTGCGGTTCGAGTGGCAGTATGGCGTGGGCGCCCTTATCGCTACCGGCCATGACGTGTTCGTCACCGCGGGCTTTTATTCCTTCCTCAGCTGGATCGGCTATGCCATCGACTTCAACATCAACACGGTGGCGGCGCTGCTGCTGCTGGCGGGCTATTCGATCAACGACACGGTGGTGGTGTTCGACCGCCTGCGCGAGAACCGGCGCAAATACAAGCGCATGTCGCTGGTCGACATGATCAACCTGTCGACCAACCAGATCGCCACCCGCACCACCCTGGTGTCGGCGGCGACCGCTTTGTCGGTCATCCCGCTTCTGTTCGGCGGCGCGGTGCTTCTGAACTTCAGCATCGCCATCCTGTTCGGGATTGTGGTGGGGACGTTCTCGTCCACCTATGTGGCGGCGATGCTGCTGCTGTATCTGCCGGCAGTGGGCGGACACGTAGACCCGAAAGCTGAGCAAGCACCAGCTTAGCTGGCGCGCATTTCCTCTCCCCTTGTGGGAGAGGGCGAAAAATCATTGGGTTAGCGGCGCGGCAGCGACGCTCAACCCATTGATTTTTCGGGTGAGGGGTGAGCGGAGCGAAGGACGCACCCCTCACCAGCAAAATCTAAGCACTTAGCTCCGCATGCGCTCCGCTAAGTGCAAGATTTTGCGTCCTCTCCCACAAGGGGAGAGGGGAACGGCGCATCAATTCGATAACAACCGCTCAATGTCGCGGCTAGAGCGGAAACCAGTCTCGGCGATCAGAGTAGACTTGGTAATGCGCATTCACGCCCGCGCGCAGGCCAACGCCATTGCGGATGGGCGCCAAGGTCACGCCGCCGCTGCGCTGATAGTTCACGCCCAGTCCCGCCACCAGGTAGAAGCTGCCTTCCACGCCGGGCATGCGTTGGAACAGGCGGCGGTCTTCCCGCAGGTTGTAGATCAGGGTGAAGCATTTGGAGGCGTCCGCGCCGACGTCGAAGCCGACCGAGGGGCCCTTCCAATACACCCGCTTGGGTTCGCGAGTCTTGCGGATCAGCCAGCCCGAGCCATACCGCAAACCCACCACAAAGGCGCCCGAGCCTTCCTCACCCTTGATGTAAGCGTCCGGCTCGCCCAGGTCACCGAAGATGCGCTGTACGGCCTTGGCCATGGCTTCGGTGGTGATGCCGAAGAAATCCGACCCCGCCTGCGTGATCTCGTTGGCGGTGTATTTGAGGTCGTGAGCGGTGTCTTCCGCGGCATTGGCGGGAAGAATGTTGAGCAGCGAGCCCGTGGCCGCCGGAACCGTCCCAAGTGCCACCAGGCCGGAGATAAATTTCTTGCGATCCATTTCGCGACATCCCTTCTTGGGGCGTTTCCCCTGTCTCTTGGGAAACGAATCAACCGCCTGGAATCTTTACGCCGATTGGGGCTTTTTTGCAGGGGAAATGCGTCTAGGATCGGATTTTGCAGATGAACGCCCCCGAAAAAGACGGGAATACGCGGCTGTCCGCCGCCGGCTGGATCGCGCTGGCGATCCTGGTGGCGTTTTTCTTTGTCTCGCTCTGGTATGCAGTCAAGGTCTGGACCTCCATGGCCGGGGTGCATATGAGCGGCTGGGGCTGGCTGTTCCTGGTGCTGGGGATCGTGGTCACCATCGGGCTCGGCGCCGGTTTGATGGCGCTGGTCTTCTACTCATCCCGCCACGATATGGATCAGTAGCGGCACTGATCGAATGTTAGATGCGACCGCGCGCGATGAACGGCCCATTGCGAAAGCCAGGCTTGCCATACAGGAATGGCGTGCCGTCCCAATTGGTGACGGTTCCGCCGGCGGCCCGCAGCACGGCATGGCCGGCGGCCGTGTCCCATTCCATGGTTTCGCCCGCGCGGGGATAGATGTCGGCCTCTCCTGCCGCCACCAGGCAGAATTTCAGGGATGATCCGGCATTGGTGTGGCCCTTGATGGGCAGGGTCTTGAGCAGTTCATCGGTCCTGGCGTCGGGATGCGAGCGGCTCGACACCGCCACCATACCGTCCGCGGCCGGCGCGCGGCAGGCAATGTCGCGCATCACGTCCTGGGAAAGTTCATAAGCCCCTTCGCCGGCCGCGCCCACGAACAGTCGGCCGATGGCCGGGGCCAGCACCACGCCGCTGGCGGGCTCGCCATTCACGATCTCCCCGATATTGACCGTGAACTCGCCGCCGCGCTTGACGAATTCCTTGGTTCCGTCCACCGGGTCCACCAGGAAGAAGCGCGTTCCGACGGTGGAAATGCGCCCCGCCGCGGCTTCCTCTTCCGCCACCACCGGCACAGCGGGAAAAGCCGCAGCCAGCCGGGCGAGGATCAGCTTTTCGGCCTCTTCATCGGCGTCGGTGACCGGCGAACGATCCGGTTTCACGCGGGCGTCGCATCCGGCTTCATAATGGCGCATCACCACCTCTCCCGCGGCTTGCGCGATGCGGACCAGGGTTTCAAGCCGGGGCGAAAGCGTTGCCTTCATATTAAGAATTCCTTAAGACCCACCAGCCCGTTAACCGATTTCTAACCAGTCAGGCTGCATTGGGTTCTCCCATGACAGAGATCGAATTCGCCGCTTTGCTGGTCAGCCGTGTGTGCCATGACCTTGTCGGGCCTTTGGGCGCCGTGGTCAACGGGATGGAGGTGCTCGAGGACGAGCGCGATCCCACCATGCGCGCCGACGCCATAAAGCTGGTGACCATGAGCGCCGACCAGGCGCTCGCCCGCATCCAATTCATGCGCATCGCCTTCGGTGCCGCCGGTTCGGCCGGGGCGGAGCTGGATTTGGGCGAGATTGGCCGGCTGACGGGCGAGCTGCTTAAGGGCGGCAAGATCCAGCTGGTCTGGAATGCGCAGCGTCTCTATTGGGCCAAGGACTGGGCCAAGCTGCTGATGAACGCCACCCTGCTGGCGGCAGACTGTCTGCCGCGCGGCGGTGTGGTGACGGTGGAGAGCGGCTCGGACTCCCTGGCGCCATCTTTCTTTATTCGCGCCCAGGGAACCAATGCCCGGGTGACCGAGGAAGTCGCCCAGGCGTTGAAGGGCGAGGCGCTGAATGTGGATGCGCGCCATGTCCAGCCTTTCCTCACCCACAAGCTGTCGCGCTCGGCCAATACCGCGCTTGCCGTCACGCCCCTGGAGGGCGCGGTCGAGCTGAAGGCCGGCTGGCCTGCCTAGGCCAGCCTCTCGCCCCGAAGCCGTTCCAGCACTTTGATCGGCGCGCGTTCCGGCGCTGCCATCTCGCTGACATCCAGGTGGAAGGTCTGCTCCAGGGCGAATTCCCCGCCCAGAGCGGCATGCAACACCTGATCGGTAAAGACCAGCCAGCAGCAGCCCGGCGGAAAGGTGACGGCCTGGTGCGGGCTGTTTTGTTGAAAACCGGAATCCAGCTTGCCGGCATCGTGCAAGGACAGCATCAACTCGTCATAGCGGCTGCGGCGGCCATGCGTGACGCCCAGTTTTTCGTACAGCCACGACTTGCCGGGCAGATGCGGTCCCACTTTGGGCAGGAAGGCGCGGGCGAAATCCTCGAAAGGCTGGCCGACATGCCAATGGCGTGACGAGGCGGGCGCCACATTGGCGAAGAAGCGCAGGATGCGGCGGCCGCGCATGGGCCGCGACGGAAAGGCATCGATGTGCAGCAGCCGGTCGTCGCTGATCTTGGAATAGTGCCGACCTTTCACTTCGACCGGCCGGAAGGAGGTGCGCGCGCGCTCGACATTGCGATAGGGCAAGAGCTCGTGCACCAGCTGCGTGGCCTGGCTGCCGAAGCGCTCAATCATCGCCGCCAGCGCGGCGGCCTTGTCGCCGGTCAGCGAGCTTGCCTGCAATTTGCCGGTGGTGTGATCCAGGGAAATATTCTTGGCCTTGCCGTCGGAAACGCCGGCATCCAGGAATTGCTTTTCGGCCTCCGACAGCGGGAAGGCCAGTTTGGGGAAAAACAGCACTGCGCCGCATTCCAGCGCCGACAAAGCGCGCGCCTTCTGGCCCGGCTCATAGGGGCCTGTCCAACTGTCCAGGGCCAAAGTCTCAAGCATCCGTCATCGCACCATAGACCAGGCTGCGCAGGTCGCGGCGCAACCGCACCCGGCGCGCCGTGTCGGTGATCACCTGGGTCATGAATACCACCGCCATGTCTTCCTGGGGATCCACGAAAAACGCGGTCGAGGCCATGCCGCCCCAGGCGAATTCTCCAGCCGTGCCGGGAATGCCGACCCGCACAGGGTCCAAAGTCACGGCCACCCCCAGGCCAAAGCCAATGCCGCGATAGCCGCTTTCATTGAAGGCATCGGAAACCGGCGACAGGTCGGCGATCTCTTTTCCGCCTGGCAGGTGGTTGCTGGTCATCAGCGCGACGGTCTTGGGCGACAGGAGGCGCGCGCCGTCCAGTTCGCCATTGTTCAGCAGCATCCGGCAAAAGCGCAGATAGTCGTCCGCTGTGCCGGCCAGGCCGCCGCCACCGGATTCCAGCTTGGGCGCCGCGAACCAGGGAGACTGTGCGGGATCGTCGAACAGGTCGAGCTTGCCGTCCTTGAGCGCATAGCAGGCCGCGAACCGTTGGCGCTTCTCCTCAGGCACCAGGAAATCGGTATCGGCCATCTGCAACGGATGCAGGATTTTTTCGCGCACAAAAGAAGCGAAGGACTGGCCGGAGACGCGCTCGACCAGATAACCCGCGACATCGATGGCCACGGAATAGATCCAGGCATCGCCCGGCGCATATTCCAGCGGCAGGGACTCCAGCTGGGCGATCATGGCGGCAAGACCGCCCTCGGTATCGAACTCCGCAATGCGCAGCCGCCGGTAGGCGGCGTCGATCGGCGTGCGGTTGTGGAAGCCATAGGTGAAGCCGGCGGTATGGCGCAAAAGATCCAGCACGGTCATGGCGCGCGGCGGCGTCTCGCCGGTGCGGACCTTCAGGCGTGCGAAGCCGGGAATGAAGCGGGCTACGGAATCGTCCAACGCGATGCGGCCTTCTTCCATCATCATCAGCAGCGCCACCACCGTGACGGGCTTGGTCATGGAATAGAGGCGGAAGATGGCATCCGCGCGCATGGGCGTGGCGCGGCTCAAGTCCATCTGGCCAACCAGGCTTGCATGCGCGATCCGGCCACGCCGCCAGATCAGAGTCAGCGCGCCCGGCAATTGGCCCTGGTCCACCTGGTCCTGCAGGAAGCGCGGGATGCGCGCAAGTCTTTCTTCGGAAAATCCGGCTGGCACGGTCATGCCCGGGGTTATACTAAGACTGGATATGAATGACAGGCATAAAAACCGGCCCGCGCTTTCGCTTGCCGAGGCGCACGCCCGGCTGACCGCGCCGGGCGCGGCCTTCGAAACCACCGAAATAACGGTGCGCGGTGTGCCCATGCTGGTGTGGAAACATGCGCCGGCCACGGCGGCGGAAGCCTTTGCGCGGGCAAGGCGTCATGGCGGGTGCGAGTTCCTGGTCTATCAGGACGAAAGGATCAGCTATGAGGGATTTGCCCGCGCCAGTCTCGTGGTTGCCCGCTTGCTCGCGACGCGGGGAATCGCAAAGGGCGATCGCGTGGCGCTGGCAATGCGCAACCTGCCCGAATGGCCGGTGGTGTTCATGGGCGCGCTGCTGGCAGGCGCGATTGCCGTGCCGCTTAATGCCTGGTGGAGCGGACCGGAACTGGAATTCGCGCTGCGCGACAGCGGCGCGCGGTTTCTGTTCGCCGATCCGGAAAGCCTGGCGCGCATCAAGTATCCTGTCGCCGAACAAATCTTCGCCGAACAAATCTTTGTCAGCCGCGCCGGCAATCCGCCGCCGGGCGCAACGCAGTTGGAAGAGGTGATCGGCGTCTCAAGCCAATGGCAGGACCTGCCAGATCGTCCGATGCCGGCCGTGACACTCTCGCCGGAAGATGATGCCACGATTTTCTATACCTCCGGCACCACGGGCGCGACCAAGGGCGCGCTGGGCACCCATCGTTCGCTGACCACCAACATTTTCGCCATGCCCTTCTCGAATGCGCGCAACGCGCTGCGTTGGGGAAGCGAAATCGCGAAAGGGCAAAGAACGACTTTGCTCGCGGTACCCTTCTTTCATGTTATCGGCAGCCTGTCAGTCCTGCTGCCCAACATGGCGGCGGGCGGCAAGCTGGTGCTGATTCGCAAGTTCGAGCCGCGCGAAGCCTTGGCCCTGATTGCGCGCGAAAAAGTGACCGTCACGGGCGGCGTGCCCGCGGTGGCGCTATCGCTGCTGGAAGCAGCCTGCGACCAGGACCTGTCGTCCCTGCAGCTTGTCACTTATGGCGGCGCGCCATCGCCCGCCTCTTTGCCGGAAGCGATTCGAACGCGCTTCGGCGCCATGCCGGGACAGGGCTGGGGCATGACCGAGACCTCGGCCACCTGCACCAGCCATTCCGGCGAAGATTATCTCCGGCGTCCAACCAGTTGCGGCCCCGCTTTGCCAGTCAGCCGGATCAAGATCATGAAGAACGGTATCGAGCAGCCGCCCGGCATGGCAGGCGAGCTATGGGCTTTCGGGCCCAATGTGGTGAAGGGCTATTGGAATCGCCCTGACGCCACGGCGGAGATTTTCCAGCATGGCTGGGTCAAGACGGGCGATATCGCCCTGCTGGATGAGGAAGGCTTTTGCACCATCCTGGACCGGGCGCAGGACATGCTGATCCGGGGCGGCGAGAACATCTATTGCCCCGAAGTCGAACATGTCCTGGTCCAGCATCCGGCGGTGGCGGATGCGGCCCTGGTCGGCCTGCCGCATCCCGTGTTGGGCGAAGTGCCGGCCGCCCTGGTCTGGCTGCGGCCAGGCATGGCGCTCAGCGAAAAGACGTTGCAAGATTTCGCCGCGCAGCGGCTGGCGGCGTTCAAGGTGCCGGTCAAGGTCCATGTTTCGCGGGCGGCATTGCCGCGCAATGACGGAGGCAAGCTGGTGAAGACGGGGCTGCGCAAGATCTTCGACACGGAGATTTCGGCATGAGTTTGCAGGTCACGCCGCGCATCGTCATTCCCGACGACGAGCTGGTGGAACGCTTCATCCGCAGTTCCGGCCCCGGCGGGCAGAATGTGAACAAGGTGGCGAGCGCGGTCCAGCTGCGCTTTGACGTGCGCCATTCGCCCAGCCTGACCGAATTGGCGCGTTCGGCGCTGCTGCTGGGGGGCGGGCTGACCAGGGACGGCGTGCTGGTCATCACCGCCCAGCGGTTTCGCGAACAGGAACGAAACCGCGCCGATGCGCGCGCCCGGCTGGTGGAAATATTGCGCCGGGCGGCGACGCCCAAAAAGCCGCGCCGCGCCACCAAAGTGCCCAAGGCCAGCAGGCAAAAGCGGCTGGACAACAAAAAGCGTCGCGCCGAAATCAAGCGCGGCCGCGGCACACCCGATTGATTTTTTTTGGGCTAACCTCTTACGAATTCCAGTCAATCTGTCATGGCCCACCACCCCGGTCCGCGCGAAGCGCGGCCGGAGTGTAAACTCCATGTGGGCCATCCAGAGGGGTTCGCGACCATTCTTAAAGTGAAACGCTGGCGTCATCTGGATGGCCCGCATTTGCGGGCCATGACAAGCTGTTGAATTTCTTGTTTGGGAATCCCTTGGCCTACGGTCGCGCCAGCATGTCCACCACCAGATCGCACATCCGGTCGGGGTCGAAGGGCTTGATCAAGGTGCGGATCTCGCGCGCCTTCAGCGCCGCCGGCGGCGGACGCTCGGCGGCATAGGCGGTCATCATCAGGATCTTCAATTCGGGCCGCAGCTTGAGCGAAGCCTCGACCAGCTCATAGCCGTTCATGTTGGGCATCACGATGTCGGACAAGAGCAGGGCAGCCCCGGGATCGTCCTTCAGGCATTGCAAGGCCTGGGCCCCGTCCGCCGCCTCGGTCACGCTGACCCCCCGGTCGGACAGCATGGAGGTGATCAGCCGGCGCAGCTGAGACTCATCCTCGGCGAGAATCACCTGACTCATGAATATCGGCCCCCTCGGTGCAGATTCGATTTCTGCCCGCGTTACCTGCGTCAACTCCAGCCCTATTGGCTTGAAATACTATGCAAAATCAGGCCCGTCGCCGCAAACGGAACGCGCTGTTGCATTCCGGCCACCCCTTGTCCGCGCGAGAACCTCTCCAATCACCTCATCCTCGACCGATCCGGGGCTCGGGACCGAGGTGAGGGTCGTGGTAAGCCATTCGCCGCGTTATCGAATCGTCGCATTCGGCGCTATGATGGGGAGATGCGGGAATCGTATGCGCGGTTGAGCGCCCTGGCCTGGCCTCTGATCGTCGGCGCAATTGCCGGCGGGGCGGTGGTGCTGATCGCAGGCCCCGGCCTGTTCTGGGCTTTGGTGGCCACGGGCCTGGCGGCGGGCCTGATTTCCCGATTCGTCTCTTTCCAGGAACCCATTCTTCGGGCTCCCGAACCTGCGAGCGACGATCCGCTGGCCGCGCTGCCCCCTCTGACGCGGGTGCTGATGGACCAGTTGCCCATTCCCGTGATGCTGCTGGACGATGACGAGCGCGTGCTGTTCGTCAACCGCTCGATGCGCGACGTGCTGGGGCCCGGCCTGGACCGCAAGCGCGCCTCCCAGGTTCTGCGCAATCCCCATGTGCTGGGGGCGATCGCCGAAGCCCGCCGCGGCTTTGCCACCAATGTGCCCTTCAGCCTGCCGGTGCCCATCGAACGCCATTACCAGGCCTATGCCGCGCGCATCAGCCTGTCGCCGTCGGTGACGGCGCTGCTGCTGCACGATCTCACTATGGTCAAGCGCAGCGAACAATTGCGCGCCGACTTCATCGCCAATGCCAGCCATGAATTGCGCACGCCGCTTGCGGCGGTGACCGGCTTTATCGAAACCTTGCGCGGCCATGCCCGCGAGGATGAGGTGGCCCGCGACCAGTTCCTGGACATTATGGCCATCGAGGCTGCGCGCATGCGCCGCCTGATCGACGACCTGCTGTCGCTCAGCCGGATCGAGATGAACGAGCATGTCCGCCCTGAAGGCCGCATTGGCGTTGAAAGCGTGGTGCGCCAGGCCGTCGCCGCGCTCAAGCCGCTGGCGGCGCAGGACGGCATCAGTGTCACGGTGAAGGCGGACCCCGATGTGCCGCAAGTGACCGGGGATCATGATGAGCTGGTCCAGCTGTTCCAGAACCTCGTCCACAACGCCATCAAATACGGCCGGGAAAAGGGCAAGGTCGAGATCGCCATCGGCTCTGCCGAGGGCCAGGTTGTCGCCGCCATCCGTGATGACGGCGAGGGCATCGCACCCAACGCCATCCCCCGGCTGACCGAACGTTTCTACCGGGTGGACGTGAAGCGCAGCCGGGAAAAGGGGGGGACGGGGTTGGGCCTGGCCATCGTCAAGCACATAATCAGCCGCCACCAGGGCCGGCTGGCTATCGAGAGCAAGCCGGGAGAGGGCAGCACATTCAGCGTCTTTTTGCCCGCCGCCCGCCCGGAAATGGCGGCAAAGTCGGCCATGCCCGAGCCTGTCACGGAAATGTTATAAAACAGTCGCATAGGAGTGGCGTGAACCGCTTAAGCCGGGCACGCAGACTGGGCCCTTGATGGGAAAAACCGTGCGATGACAGAACATACCGTCAAGTCCTTCGGGGAACAGCTGGAAGCCTTGTCCGCGCTGGTGGCGCAGATGGGCGGCCTTGCGGAGGCGCAGTTCGCCGCGGCCATCGAAGCCATCGCGCGGCGCGACAGCGTGGCGGCGGAACGCGCCGTCGGCGGCGATAACCGCATCGATGAAGTGCAGCAGGAGATCGAGGACCGCGCCTTGAAGTTGCTGGCTTTGCGCCAGCCCATGGCGGTGGATTTGCGCGAGACCCTGGCCGCGATCAAGACGGCGGGCGAACTGGAACGCATCGGCGATCTCGCCAAGAACATCGCCAAGCGCGCCTTGGTGCTCAATCGCGAGCCGCCCATCCGTCTGACCCAGAGCCTGGCCCGCATGGGCAAGGCGGCGCAGAACCAGTTGAAAGAAGTGCTCGACGCCTTCACCAGCCGCAATGCCGAGGAAGCCGAGGCGGTGTGGAATCGCGACGGCGAGATCGACGAAATCTATAACAGCCTGTTCCGCGAACTTCTCACCTATATGATGGAAGATCCGCGCACCATCGGCTTGTGCACCCACCTGTTGTTCGTCGCCAAGAATATCGAGCGCTGCGGCGACCATTGCACCAACATCGCCGAGGTCGTGTACCACATGGTGCGCGCCGGCCACCTGACTGCGAACCGCCCCAAGGCGGACACCACCAGCGAAACATCGGTTCCCTACGAGACACACGCATGAGCAAACCCACCGTTCTGGTTGCCGAAGACGAAAGCGCTTTGGTGACCCTGTTGCGTTACAATCTGGAGCGCGAGGGTTACCGGGTGCTGGAAGCCCGCGACGGCGAGGAAGCGCTGCTGGTCGCCGCCGAGGAACAGCCCGATCTGGTGGTGCTGGACTGGATGCTGCCGCAGCTGTCGGGCATCGAAGTCTGCCGCCGGCTGCGTGGCAGGCAGGAGACCCGCAACGTCCCCATCATCATGCTCACCGCCCGCGGCGAGGAAAGCGACCGCATCCGCGGGTTGGATACCGGTGCCGACGACTATCTCACCAAGCCCTTCTCCATGACCGAATTGCTGGCGCGGTTGCGGGCCGTGTTGCGCCGCATCCGTCCCAGCCTGGCGGAAGACGTGGTCAGTGTGGGCGATATCGAAATGGACCGCGCCGCCCATCGGGTGCGCCGCGCCGGCACGGAAGTGCATCTGGGCCCCACCGAATACCGCCTGCTGGACCATCTGATCCAGCATCCAGGCCGGGTATTCAGCCGCGAGCAGCTGTTGGACGCGGTCTGGGGCAGCGATGTCTATGTCGAGGCCCGCACCGTGGACGTGCATGTCGGCCGTCTGCGCAAGGCTTTGAACATCGAGGGCGCGCCGGATCCGATTCGGACGGTGCGCTCGGCCGGATATTCACTCGACGCCGCCAATGTCGGTGCCACGACGGCTGCTTAAAGCAATTTCCGAATAGGCTTTTCCAGCTCTTCCGGTTTCGTCTGCGGTGCGTAGCGCGCCACCGGCTTGCCGCTGCGGTCGACCAGGAATTTGGTGAAATTCCACTTGATCGCTTCGGTCCCCAAAATTCCCGGCTTTTCGTGCGTCAGGTAGCGATAGAGCGGATGGGCCTTGGGGCCCTTCACCGTGACCTTGGCGAACATGGGAAAGGTGGGCCCGAAATTTTCCCGGCAGAACACGGCGATCTCGGCTTCGGTGCCGGGCTCCTGGGCGCCGAACTGGTTGCAGGGAAACCCAAGCACGGTGAAGCCTTGCGGCTCCAGCTGCTCGTACAGGCGCTGCAATCCGGCATATTGCGGGGTGAAGCCGCACTGGCTGGCGGTGTTGACGATCAGGAGAACGCGCCCGTGCCACTTGCCCAACGAGACACGCTCGCCTGAAAGGCTGGTCGCGTTGAACTCAAAGACGGACAAGATTGCTCCTTATGGCTTCACTGGCAGAAGCAATCTACGCCGGGATTACGTCAGGATCAGGGTCAGCTTGCGAGCCGTCCCTTGCCGTCCTTGCCCTCGCGGCGCGCCTGTTGGGGCTGATAGGCCTTGCGGGCATGCGCCTCGCAATAGGGCGAACCCGGCTTGGGCGAGTGGCCGCAGAAATGGAATTCCGACGCGGCGGGATCGCCGATGGGCCAGCGGCACATGCGGTCGCTGATGGTCAAGACGGTGGCGTGGCTTCCATCCGCCAGCTGCAAAGGGTCCTCCTCCACCACCGGGACGGCCGGCACGTGGCTGCGCACGCTGGGGGCCTTGGGCGCCATGGGCAGGCGCGGACGGTCGCTGCGCGACGGGCTGGCGCGGCCCGCCAGGCCCAGCCGGTGCACCTTGCCGATCACCGCATTGCGGGTGACGCCGCCCAGGGCACGGGCGATCTGGCTGGCCGACAGGCCTTCAGTCCATAAAGTCTTGAGCTGCTCAACCCGGTCGTCCGACCAATTTGCCTGTGTCATGGCTCTCGCTCCTGGCTGCCAGGGTGGGCTCCAGCGACCCCCCAACCGATACAGTCACTAGATACAGTATTCCTGCGGCCCTGCCGCACAAGCTTTACGGGGCTCGTCTAGAGCCTTGTCCACATGATTCGGGAAGTGTGCTGTTGGCAAACCCAGGCCCAGGACTTGTGGAAAAACGTCCCGATTAACAAAAGAGGGAACGGTTCTTCCAAAGCTGCGTTTGCCCAATATCAAAGGGGAGCGACATGGAAGCGGCTGATCCGAAACAAGATTATTGGGCCAAGGCCAGAGAGGCCGAGCAACACGCGGCCGAAACCACCGACAGCGTCATGCGCAACACATGGCTCAGGATCACCCAGAGCTACCGCGACTTGGCTTTGTTCGTCCAAAGCAAATCGAGCAAGGGCCTTTCTTGGGAGTTGCGGTCGCAATCGCCCGATTCGACGGCTTCCACGCGCAACAACTAGGCCCGCTAGCGGATCGTCTTCCAAGTGCGGTCCGCGTCTGAAAGCTCATTCCGGCGGAAAGAACGCAATGGCGCGCCTATTTTTGCAGCGCAGGCTGCGAGGCCGGCGGAGGCGCTTGCCGCTCTAGAGGCGCAGGTCTTGTTACACTCCGCACCATCGTTTCGGCCAATTCGTAATAGGCTTGAGAAATCTGCAGCCATTCCTGTTTGACCGAGGGGTCGACAACAAGGGCGGCCCAGCCTTCGGCTTCAATGGCTTTCATCACGAACTCTTGAATTTTCAGGTCCTGCGTCACGGCGTGCTGTCCCTCTTTGCGAACTGGCCAGGTAACGGTGCCGCCTGGCGGCTTGGCGAGCCGGCCCGGCGGATGGAATGAGGGGCCTTGGCGGGCTGCCGTCATTCCGGATTGCCTTGGGGAAGAGGGCGAGCTCCGGACGCCCGGTTCGAGCGAAACCGTACGATTATCCTGCAGAGGCGGGCCATAACATCGGTCATAACCGCCGAGTTTTTGTCAGCAATAAAATTGCGTTCTGCGCCATTTTTGGCCCACCCCCATATCTTGGGGCGGGGCTCAGCGGGTCCGTTCCGAAAACGGGGCGGGGCTGCGATGCCGCAGGCGGGGTTGTAGGAGCGTCATGGAAAGCAGATAAACGCTGCTTCCTCACGGTGCTTTGTATTTTTATTTCAACCAGAGCACCCATAACAGAGAAGGAGTTCGCGTCGTGTTCCCGGCTTTGCTTCCCACCTATAACCGGACGGATGTCGCCTTCGTCCGTGGCGAGGGTTCCTACCTTTTCGCCGAGGATGGCAAGCGATACCTGGATTTCGGGGCGGGCATCGCCGTCAACGCCTTCGGGCACGCCAATTCCAGGCTGGTAAAGGCGCTCACCGACCAGGCGGGCAAGTTGTGGCACACCTCCAACCTGTACCGGGTGCCGGGACAGGAGAGCCTGTCCAAGAAACTGGTTGCCAGCACCTTTGCCGACACTTGCTTTTTCACCAATTCGGGCACCGAGGCGATCGAGCTCGCCATCAAGATGGCGCGGCGCTACCAGTTCGTCAGCGGCCATCCCGAGCGCTTTCACATCATCAGTTTCGAGGGCGCCTTCCACGGCCGCACCTATGCCGCCATCAATGCCGGCGGCAATGAGAAATACCTGGAAGGCTTCGGTCCGCGGATGCCGGGCTTTGTCCAGTTCGCCGCGGGCGACCTGGACGCTGTGAAAAAAGCCATTGGCCCTGAGACCGCCGCCATCATCATCGAGCCGATGCAAGGCGAGGGCGGCGTCCGGGTCATGGCGCCGGAATTCCTGCGGGGCCTGCGCAAGCTGTGCGACGACAATGGCCTGTTGTTGATTTTCGACGAAATCCAGACCGGGCTCGGCCGTACCGGCAAATTCTTCGCTTATGACTGGCTGGGCTTCACCCCCGACATCATGACGGTGGCCAAGGCCCTGGGCGGCGGCTTTCCCGTGGGCGCGGTGCTGGCCACGGCCGAAGCCGCCAAGGGCATGACGGTGGGCACGCATGGCACCACCTATGGCGGCAATCCGCTGGGCATGGCGGTGGCCAATGAAGCCATCGACATGATCCTGGAAGACGGCTTCCTGGATCACGTCAACAAGATCGCCAATTACCTGCACCAGCAGCTGGGCGCGCTGGTGGCGGCGCATCCCGCGATGTTCGAAAGCGTGCGCGGGCAGGGGCTGATGATCGGCCTCAAGATGAAGCCGCCCAGCGCCGACTTCATCGCCGCGGCGCGCGCCAACGGACTGGTGGTGCTGCCCGCGGGCGACAATGTGGTGCGCCTGCTGCCGCCGCTCACCTTGAGCGAAGCCGAAGCCCGCGAGGGCATTGAACTCTTGAACAAGACCGCGTCCCAGCTGGAAGCGGAGAAGGCGGCCGCCCAATGAACGCCCCCCTGATCAACAAGCCCCGGCATTTCCTGGACCTGTCGGACCATGACAGCGCCACCCTGAAGGCCATGATCGCCGATGCCCGCCGGCGCAAGCAGGCGCGCAGCGGACTGCCCAAGGGGAAGGCCGATGCCGACCAGCCGTTGAGCGGCAAGGTGCTGGCGATGATTTTCGACAAGCAGTCCACCCGCACCCGCATCTCCTTCGACATGGCGGCACGGCAGCTGGGCGGCGGCGTGCTGATGCTGACCGGCAACGAAATGCAGCTGGCGCGGGAGGAGACCATCGCAGACACGGCGCGGGTGATTTCGCGCTATGTCGATGCGGTGATGATCAGGCTGTTGGACCATGAGATGGTGGAGGAGTTGGCGGCCAATGCCACCATTCCCGTGATCAACGGCCTGACCAAATGGTCCCATCCCTGCCAGGTGATGGCGGATGTGATGACGTATGAAGAGCATAAGGGCGCCATCGCCGGCGCCACCGTGGCCTGGACGGGCGACGGCAACAATGTGCTGACCAGCTGGGTGCATGCGGCGGTGCGTTTCGGTTTCAGGCTCAACGTTGCTTCGCCCCGGGAACTCACGGTGGACCAGGAGACCCGCGACTGGGCTGCGTCCAGCGGGCTGGTGAGCTTCACCACCGAGGCGCAGGCCGCGGTGGAAGGCGCCGATTGCGTCGTCACCGACACCTGGGTGTCGATGGGCGACGACAATGCCACCAAGCGCCAGAACCTGCTCAAGCCTTATCAGGTGAATGCCGCGCTGATGGGACTGGCCAAGAAGGATGCCATCTTCATGCACTGCCTGCCCGCCCACCGCGTCGAGGAAGTCACCGACGATGTGATCGACGGGCCGCAATCGGTGGTGTTCGACGAGGCGGAAAACCGCTTGCACGCACAGAAGGCGATCCTGGCTTGGGCTTTGGCTTGAAAGAGCCCCGCCGATCGCCATATTGACGGGTTATGCCTGACAAATTGGACCTCGATCCATCGCCCTATGGCGATTTCGTCCTGCCGTTCGACATCGCCAAAAGCGGGGTGCGCGGCCGGCTGGTGCGGCTGGACGCGGCTAGCGCCCGCGCTTTGGGCGCCCATGTGTTGCCGGAACCCGCCGCGCGCGTGACGGGCGAGCTGGTGGCGTTGGGCGCCTTGCTGGGAACCGCGCTGAAGCTGGACGGGCGATTGACCATCCAGACCAAGGGCGACGGGCCGCTGGATCTTGTCACCGCCGATTATTATGGCGCGGATCAAGCGCGCGATCGCGGCGTGCGCGGCTATGCCCGGCTGGATGCCGGCCGATTTGCGAGCCTCGAGGCGCCAGGCTTCGACCGGCTGGCAGGCAAGGGCGCGCTGGCCATCACCATCGAGCCGCGGGTCGGCGGCAAGACCTATCAAGGCATTGTCGAATTGTCGCCCGACGGGATTGGCGCGTCGGCGGAAACTTATTTCGCGCAAAGCGAGCAGCTTCCCACCGTGATCCGGCTGGCGGCGGCGCCGCTTTATGTCGCCGGCGATCCCAAACCGCATTGGCGTGCGGCGGGCATGATGCTGCAGATGACGCCCGAGACTGCCAAACAGGGCAATGAGACCCGCTCGGATGACTGGGACCGGCTGTCGCTGTTGCTCAAGACCGTCGAGGATCTGGAACTGGTCGATACCAGCCTCAATCCGGAAACCTTGTTGTGGCGGCTGTTTCATGAAGACGAAGTGCGGGTCTTGCCGCCGGAGCGGGTGATCTTCCGCTGCGATTGCGACACCAGCCGCATCACCCAAATTCTGCGGCGCTACACGCCGCAAGAGCGCGAAGGCCTGGCCGATCCGGATGGCATCATTCGCGCCCGCTGCGAATTTTGCGGCAAGAGTCACGAGATCGGGCCGGACGCCCTTACCTGACTCACCATGGGCGGCCTTGAGCCGCCCATCCATCGCCGCGCGATAGCGCGGCATTCAAAAAGTTGGATGGCCGGGTCAAGCCCGGCCATGGTGAGTCAATTGGAAGCCCGCGCAATCACCTTCCGCAAAAAGCTCTCACACGCCTCCAACTCGCTCAGCGCGCAGAACTCATCCGGCCGGTGTGCCTGTTCGATATTGCCGGGACCGCAGATCACCGCGGGAATGCCGTAGGCCTGGAAATGGCCCGCTTCCGTGCCATAGGCCACGGCCTCCACCTGGTTGGCGCCGGTCAATTCCCGCGCCAGGCGGATCGCGGGCGAGTCTTCGTCCATGGTCAGGCCGGGATAATGAGCATGCAGCACGGTGTCGAGCGCGGCTTCGGGGGCCCGGCGCCGGTATTTGGGCAGGATTTCGGCTGCCGCGCGCGCCTTGACGCGTTCCACGATCCGGCTTGGATCGCGGTCGGGCAGACAGCGATATTCCCAGGTCACTTCGGCATCGCGCGCCAGGATATTCACCGCCGTGCCGCCATGAATGACCGTGGCCTGCACGGTGGAATGAGGCGGATCGAACCGCGAATCGGCATCGGCGCGCAATTCGTCCCATACGCTGTCCAGCAGGGCGACGAATTCGCCCGCCATCATCACGGCATTGGCGCCTTTTTCCGGGCCGCTGGAATGATGCTCGCGCCCGCAACAGCTGGTCACCAGCTTGGCGCCGCCTTTGTGCGCGCCCACGATGCGCATTTCGGTGGGTTCGCCGATGATGGCCAAAGCCGGTTTGAGATTTTGCGCCTTCAAATCGTCCAGCAGCCCCTTGACCCCGACGCAGCCCACTTCTTCGTCATAAGACAAAGCGAAATGAACCGGCTGCTTCAGCCGGGCCTTGGCGATGTCCGGCACCAGCGCCAGCGCCGTGCCGATGAAACCTTTCATGTCGCAGGCGCCGCGGCCGTACAGCAAGCCGTTGCGCACCTGTGGCTTGAATGGATCGGACGACCAGTCCTGGCCGTCCACCGGCACCACATCGGTGTGTCCCGAAAGGACAAAACCGCCATCGCCGTCGGGCCCGAAAGTGGCGAACAGGTTGGCCTTTTCCCCGCTCGCGTCATAGGTGCGGCGGCAGCGCGCGCCGGCCTTTTCCAGCAGTGCCTGGGCATAATCGATCAGCGCAAGATTGGAATCGCGGCTGGTCGTATCGAACCCGATCAGCTCCCGGACAAGATCGAGGGCCGTGGCCGCCATTATCCGACTTCGCGATTGGCGGGATTGCCGATGATATTGAGGAATTCGCGCCTGGTGTCGGAATTGTCCCGGAAGGCGCCCAGCATGGTCGAGGTCACCATGGTGACGCCCGTCTTGTGCACGCCGCGGGTGGTCATGCATTGATGCGCCGCCTCGATCACCACCGCGACGCCTTTGGGCTCCAGCACCCGCTGGATGCAATGCGCGATCTGGGCATTCATTTTTTCCTGAACCTGCAAGCGGCGGGAAAAGGCCTCCACCACCCGCGCCAGCTTGGAAATGCCCACCACCTTGTTGGTGGGCAGATAGCCGACATGGACGCGGCCGATGATCGGCGCCAGGTGATGCTCGCAATGGCTCTCGAAACGGATGTCCCGCAGGATCACCATATCGTCATAGCCGGCCACCTCTTCAAAGGTGCGCGCCAGGTAACCTTCCGGGTCCTTGTCATAGCCGCTGAACCATTCCTCGAACGCCTTGGCGACGCGGGCCGGCGTGTCGGCCAGGCCTTCGCGCGAGGGATCGTCGCCCGCCCAGCGCAGCAAAGTGCGGATCGCCTGTTCCGCTTCCTCCCGCGAGGGGCGATCGGGGATGGTCCGGGTGCAGGGATTGGTATAGTCGGTCTTGGCCATGTCTCGTCCGCTGGCGGAAAGTGCGGATTAAACCCGTCTTGCAGGACGGCTTTCAACCACAAGAATTTAGGGCTTTTGCCGGCCGCTAATGGATCTGCCGGCGCTCGTAGGGGCTTTCCAGCAAAAAGGCCGGGATTTCCGCCTCAAAGCTTTCACCGGAGGCGCTCATCATTTGGTAGCGGCCGCTCATGGTGCCCGACGCCGTCTCCAGCGGGCAACCGCTGGTATATTGAAAGCTCTCTCCCGGCGCGATCACCGGCTGGGCACCGACCACGCCGGCGCCGCGCACTTCCTGCACCCGGCCCTGGCCATCGATGATGTTCCAATAGCGCGACAAGAGCTTAACCGGCTCCTTACCGCGGTTCTCGATGGTGACCGTGTAAGACCAGACATAGCGGTCGTCTTCGGGATCGGACTGGTCGTGCAGATAGGCCGGCCTGACCGAAACGCGAATGCGCCGCGTTTCCAGTTCATACTGGTAGGCCGCTTCTTCGGGAGTTTGTTCCAGTTCGTACATCACTGGCAGTATCGGACCGGCAGGGGTTCCGCGCAAGCGGCAAATGGGCGCTGGGCCTTTACGTTAACCTGCGTGGGCCGCGTTCAGCTTTGTGGTTCGATTGTGACCTGGGTCTTCACGGAATTGGCGATGAAGCAGGCCTCGTGCGCCAGATGATGAAGTTGTGCAAGCATTTGCGCGTCGGCAGCGATCGCCACTTTCGGCCGCAAGATCACGCGCGCGATCCAGAATTTCTTGCCGTCATTTTCCAGAAAGCCCACCGCATGGTCCTGGTAAGACTCCACCATGAGCTTCTTTTTGCAGGCGATGGCCAGGAAACTCAGCATGTGGCAGGAGGACAGGGCCGCCACCAGCAAATCCTCGGGATCGGGTTTGCCTTCATCGCCCCGGTATGCGGGTGAGGCGGAGGCGGTCAGGATTTCCCGGCCGTTCTTGAAGGCAATGGTGTGATTGCGCGGATAGGCCTCAAAGGTGAAAGGCGCGGCACCTTTCTCCCAAGTCAGCGCGATATGGTGTTCCGCCATCAATGGCTCCCGGGTCTACGCGACCTTCAGCGCTTGATCCAAATCCTCGCAAAGATCTTCCGCATCCTCCAGGCCCACGGAAACCCGCATCAAGCCTTCGGAAATGCCGAGCGCGGCACGCTCTTCCGGCGCCACTTTGGAATGGGTGGTTGTCGCGGGATGGGTGATCAGGCTTTTGGCGTCGCCCAGATTGTTGGAAACGTCGATCAGCTTGAGCGCATTGGCGAATTTGAAGGCGGGGGCCTTGCCGCCCACAACTTCGAACGCCACCACGCCGCCGCCGCCATCCATCTGGGTGCGCGCGAGATTGTGCTGCGGATGATCGGGGCGGAACGGATAAAGCACCCGCGTCACTTTCTTGTGGCCGGCGAGAAAATCCGCGACCCGCTGGGCATTTTCGCAATGCTGCTTCATGCGCAGTTCCAGTGTCTCCAGGCTCTTCAAGTGCAGCCAGGCATTGAAAGGGCTGATGCTGGGCCCGGTGTTGCGAATGAAGACCTGCAGGTATTGATCCAGGAATTCCTTGTCGCACAACACCACGCCGCCCAGGGCGCGGCCTTGGCCGTCGATATATTTGGTGGAGGAGTGGATCACGAGATGGGCGCCGAGTTCGATCGGGCGCTGCAAGGCGGGGCTGGCAAAGGCATTGTCCACTGCCAGGCGCGCGCCATGGGCGCTGGCGATCTTGGCCACCGCCGCGATGTCCACAAGGGCCAGTGTCGGGTTGGAGGGCGTCTCCAGGAACAGGAGCTTCGTCTCAGGCCGCATCGCCTTTTCCCAGGCGGCAGTGTCGGCGCCGTCGACCAGCGTATAGGTGATGCCGAAACGCGGCAGGATTTGCTCCACCACATGCAGGCACGACCCGAACATGGCCCGCGCCGCCACGACATGGTCGCCGGTGCGCAAGCTTGACAGGAAGACCGCCGACACCGCTGCCATGCCGGTCGCTGTGGCGCGGCCGACCTGGGCGCCTTCCAAGAGCGCCATGCGTTCTTCGAACATGGAAACGGTGGGATTGCCGAAGCGGGAATATTGAAAGCCGCCGGTCTCGCCCTTGAAGCGGGCCTCCGCCTCCTCGGCATTCTCATAGGCATAGCCCGAGGTCATGAACAGGGCTTCGGAGGTCTCCTGGAAGGGCGAGCGCATGGTCCCGCCACGCACCGCCAAGGTGCGCTTGCGCCATGTCCCGGTTTTCTTGTTCGTGGCCATAAGTCTTTGTCCCTGCAGACCGGATTCAGCTGCCGGCCCAACGCCTTTGGCGTCTTGTCGCGCGGTTGCCCCTTGGGGGTCAAGAACATAAGCTTTATGCGGGATTCGGGGGGCTCCCGAGGTGCCGTCTGCAACCATGAAAGACGCCTCATGAAACGGCTGTTTTTGCTGCGGCACGCCAAGGCGGTCCCCGCGGAATCGGGGGTGGAAGATTTCGACCGCACGCTGATGCTGAGCGGCATGCAGGATGCCGGTGCCATGGCGCGCTACCTGCGCAAAAGCGACTATGCGGTGGGACTGATCCTCTGCTCCAGCGCCGCCCGCACTGCGCAGACCGGCGAGTTGGTGGTGCAGCAGCTGGAATGCGAAATCGAGTTTCGCGACGCGCTCTACCTGGCCGAGCCGGCGAAACTCTTGGCGGCAGTCCGGGGCGCGCCCGCTGCCGTGTCGGCCCTGATGATGGTGGGACACAATCCGGGATTGGAAGCCTTGGCGGCGCTGTTGGCGCGCGAGCCGGTGCGCCGCAAGGAGCGCGCACGGCATGAAGCCCTGGAGGAGAAATTTCCCACCTGTGCGTTGGCGATATTGGATTTCGATGTCGGGCGCTGGCGCGACGTGACGGCGGGTACGGGAAAGCTGGTGGAATTCGTCCGGCCCAAGGACTTATAGGAATGGCGCAAAGTTCCACGGCTTAAAAGCGCAAAAAATCCATCTAAAAACCTGACGCGCCCGCCAAGGATTGGTTTGCACAAGGGGCGCTAAAATCGCCGCCATGGATCGTGCCGTACGCGAGGAAAGGCGGCTTCGCTGCCGCCACTGCTTCCGCACAGGGACCGCAGCCTGGGAAAGGACCAAGTCTGGACCCAAGGTGCTTTTGACCTTGTCGGAGGGCTTTCACCGGCGGCCGCGCTTTCCCCTGAACCTGCCGCCGGAAGTGGTCTGCGATTGCGGCACCGCACAGCCCGACCACGATTGATCCGTCAGGATTGACCGGAACCCGATTGGATCGGTCTTGTCTGCCTGCGGGCGGTAAGCCGCGTCCAGCCGAAGCCGATTTCCGGCGTCAGCTCGCCCATCAGCCGGGTGGTGCGGGTGGCGACCCGGCGGCCGCCCATTGCCTCATAGAAGAAGCAAGCATTGTTGCGGGCATGCGCCCAGATCAGGCAGGAGCGCAACTTGCGCTCCTTGAGGGCGTCGAAGGCGCCGCACAGCAAGGCGCGTCCGATTCCGCGGCCCAGAAAAGCGGGGTCGACATACAGCGTGTAAACTTCGCCTTCGAAACCCAAGGCGCGGTCGCGGGCGCGGCCCAGGCTGCACAGCCCCACCGGACCATAGCCCGGCTCTTCCGCCACCAGCACCACACCGCCATGCCGGTCCATGCCCTTGATGGTGGCCTGCCAGCGGGCGGCATGCGATTTCCGCGACATGGCGCCGAGAAGGGCGTGGGAAATCACGCCCGCATAAGTGTCCTGCCAGGATTCGATATAGATGCGCGCCAGGTCTGCGGCATCTTCAGGCCGCGCGGTGCGAACAGTTAAGCCGCGATGGTCGCCCATGGATGGAAACGTGAGGCAATCCGCAACGCGCCGCAAGAGTCTTTTCGCCGCCCCGCAAAAGTTTTTGCGTCGCGCAAGGTCGGCGCGCGCAATCTGTAATACCGCGTGAGACCGATCGCCCAGAAAACCCTCATCCGCTAACCCAGGACGGGCTTTTCCTGCACCCGCGCCAGGAATTTGGCGTTCTGCTCGCCGCCCTGGCCGTAATGCTTTGCCGTCGTCCAGTCACAGATTTCCCCAAAATACGCCGCGATGTCGTCGGCCGTAGCGCCATGACCCAGATTGACGCCGTCGGTTTCCACCAATTGCGCCGCGGCATAGACGCCGGCCGCGGCGGTGAGGATCATGCCGGTTGGCGCGTCCTCCGACGCCAGGTAAGCCACCGCCGGCGAAACGAATTCCGGCTTCAACATTTCCAATATGGCGGGCGGCATCAGGGCTTCGGTCATGCGGGTGGCCGCCACCGGGCATATGGCATTGACCTTGATATTGTCGCGCGCGCCTTCCAGCTTGAGGGAATTCATGAATCCCACCAGCGACAGCTTGGCCGCGCCATAATTGGTCTGGCCGAAATTGCCCTTTCCAGCACATTGGGATCCTAAGCTTAGAATTCCACGTGGACAAGTTGTCGCGGCCGCTTCTATAGTGTCACCTAAATACTAGTGACTCCAGCGTAACTGGACTGGCCACAGTTAGGCCGCAAATGTAATCACACTGGCTCACCTTCGGGTGGGCCTTTCTGCGTTCGCGAGTGGACCCGATAAGCTCATGGAGCGGCGTAACCGTCGCACAGGAAGGACAGAGAAAGCGCGGATCTGGGAAGTGACGGACAGAACGGTCAGGACCTGGATTGGGGAGGCGGTTGCCGCCGCTGCTGCTGACGGTGTGACGTTCTCTGTTCCGGTCACACCACATACGTTCCGCCATTCCTATGCGATGCACATGCTGTATGCCGGTATACCGCTGAAAGTTCTGCAAAGCCTGATGGGACATAAGTCCATCAGTTCAACGGAAGTCTACACGAAGGTTTTTGCGCTGGATGTGGCTGCCCGGCACCGGGTGCAGTTTGCGATGCCGGAGTCTGATGCGGTTGCGATGCTGAAACAATTATCCTGAGAATAAATGCCTTGGCCTTTATATGGAAATGTGGAACTGAGTGGATATGCTGTTTTTGTCTGTTAAACAGAGAAGCTGGCTGTTATCCACTGAGAAGCGAACGAAACAGTCGGGAAAATCTCCCATTATCGTAGAGATCCGCATTATTAATCTCAGGAGCCTGTGTAGCGTTTATAGGAAGTAGTGTTCTGTCATGATGCCTGCAAGCGGTAACGAAAACGATTTGAATATGCCTTCAGGAACAATAGAAATCTTCGTGCGGTGTTACGTTGAAGTGGAGCGGATTATGTCAGCAATGGACAGAACAACCTAATGAACACAGAACCATGATGTGGTCTGTCCTTTTACAGCCAGTAGTGCTCGCCGCAGTCGAGCGACAGGGCGAAGCCCTCGGCTGGTTGCCCTCGCCGCTGGGCTGGCGGCCGTCTATGGCCCTGCAAACGCGCCAGAAACGCCGTCGAAGCCGTGTGCGAGACACCGCGGCCGGCCGCCGGCGTTGTGGATACCTCGCGGAAAACTTGGCCCTCACTGACAGATGAGGGGCGGACGTTGACACTTGAGGGGCCGACTCACCCGGCGCGGCGTTGACAGATGAGGGGCAGGCTCGATTTCGGCCGGCGACGTGGAGCTGGCCAGGGAAAG
>JADMIO010703152.1_pt1 | contig 73255 bp, 69 predicted proteins | sample 8958161 | NCBI WGS metagenome assembly JADMIO01 (sample SAMN16585339, study PRJNA669376) | soil metagenome | isolation source: Crop rotation soil | place: USA: Cullars Rotation, Alabama | collected 2011
GGCCGCGACTTCAAGTCACGTGAATTCCAAGCTTCGGATCCCACTGTGCTGGAAATTGATCAAAATGCCGAGGCGCGCGGCGGCGGAAAGCGCGGCCACCATCGCCGTGGGCGTGGCGAGCACGAACGCGCACGGACAGGCCACGATGAACACCGCGATCACGCGGCTCAGGTCCTGCGTGAAGGCCCACACCAGCGCACCGATGACCAGCACGAGCGGCGTGTAGAAAACCATGTATTGGTCCACGATGCGCATGATGGGCAGCCGGGTTTTCTCGGCGGCGAGAATCAATTCGCGCACGCGGCCCAGCGTCGTGTCCGTGCCGGCCCGGCTCACTTTGATTTCGAGCACGCCGGTCAGGTTCTGCGTGCCGGCGAAAACGTCGTCGCCGGTTTTCTTGTCCACGGGCAACGATTCGCCGGTGATGTTCGCCTGATTGAAGCTGCCCTGTCCCGCGACAATCACGCCGTCCGCCGCCACGTTGTCGCCGGGGCGGACGCGAATCACGTCGCCGATGGCGAGGTCTTTCACCGCGACTTCTTCCTCTTTGCCGCCGCTAATGCGCCGCGCCTTGGTGGGCGTGAGCTTGATGAGCGATTCGATGGACATGCGCGCGCCCTCCGCCGTGCGCGTCTCGATGATCTCGCCGATGAGCATGAAGAACGCGACCACGCCCGCCTCCTGATAATGCCCGGACGCGAACGACGCCGTGACCGCGAGCGCCACGAGTTCGTTCGTGCTCAACACGCCGCGCCGCAAGTCCTTGAAGGCCGTGATGAGAATCGGGATGCCCAGCACGAGCGCGCCCAGCGCCGCGCTGATGGCCGCGACGGGATTGCCCAGCGTCGGGTCCACCGCGACCAGTTGCCGGTCGAGAATCCATTCCACGAGGAAGGAGTTCACGATCAGCACCACGCCCAGCACTGTGCGCTTGAGATTGAACGTGGTGTGCGAATGGTCGTCGCCGCAACTAACGCAGCCTTCATGGTCGTGATCGTGTTCGTGCGCCTCTGCGCGGCTGAGGAGTGATGAGACGTTCATAGTGTCAAAGTAGTTGAAGGGTCAAGGCACAGGTAGGGCGCGGCGTCCTCACGCGCCGTGACCGAGCATTGAGGCGATGTTCAAGGAATCTCATGTCACACCTTACGTTTTTCATCCAAGAGCTGTAAGCAGGCTTTCACTTTGGCAGCAAACCCATCCTCCACACCGTATTCACTCATCTTCTTGATCGCCCAATGGAAAACCGGAAGTGCGGTGCCTGTTTCAGGATCGAGAAGTGATGAATCCCAGTAAGGCCAGTCGAGTCGCCAGACCAGCCTTGGTTGCGCTGCACGTAAAACATGACTCAATGCAGCACCAAATTCGCAAGTGATGGCGACGTAATCGTTGGTAAACTCGGAAGGATCAGACCGTGTGATCAGGTGGTGAATGCTCTGGCGATCGTAGTGACAATCGAATGCATCTATCCAACTCAAGTCAATGTCACCCTCGACTGACAAGTAAGTCGGCCAATCATAACGAGTGGCGTTAACCATGCCGTCAATGGTCGCCAATACCTCCTGTTGTCCTTCAGGGTTTATGCAGCTTGCCTCTGCTTGCGTAAGAGCAAGGAAAGAGTCGTGTTGCAAAAAATCAGGGAGCGTCGCCTTGAAACCCCGTCGCTGACGGCCGCGTTCGTCGTACCACGGATCGAAGAACCGCAAGAACAAGTCATCGCAATGGGGCAATTCTTGCGTCATGCCTAATGCTTATCCTCCTTCGGCGCTTCCTGCGCGGGCTTTTGCTTGAGCGGTTCGCGGCTCAGTTCCATGCGAACGGTGCGCGGACGGCCATCGGCGCGCTCGGGGATGAAAATTCGTTCCTGCGCGTTGGTGAAGACGCGCTGCACGATCTTCACCTGCTGGCTTAATGGTGGTGAAACATTCATGCCTAACTGAATTCATTAATGCACATCCTTTACCGGCTCCGGAGGCGGCTTGGGTTTCAAGGGCATCCGGCTTACGTCGAGGCGGTCCTGCATGTAACCAGGGCGGAACCACGGGTCTTGCGCGTTCTGGAAGATGCGCTGGACGACTTCGGCCTGGCGCGTGCGCATGAACAAATCCGGATTGGCGCGGTATTGCGGAAGCACGTCGGTGAAAAATTTCGCTTCGGCGGCGACGGCTTCAATCAGGCGATTGCGTTCGCTCTCGGCGACGCCACGGCGTGAGGCCGCTTCACCATTGGCTTTGCTCAAGGTGTCAATTGCGTACGCCTGCGCTTCGCTGATGAGGCGCCCGCCGCGCTGCGAGGCTTCGGACGCCGCGCGGAATTTATCGGCCAGCCAGCCCGGCTCTTTGGTTGTGAGCGTGACCTGCTCGACAGTGATGCCGAGACGCTGTTGCGTGGCGAGAGCATCGACGCGGCGTTCGATGCGTTCGCGAAACGCGGTTTGATTGCGCGTCAGCGCGTCATCAACGTTGAATTGCGCCGCGGCGAAATAAAGCGCGTTGTTCAGCGCGTTGGTGACGGCGGCGGCAGCGTTGGTGAATCCAAAGATGTAGCGCAGCGGATCGGTGATGCGGTAGCGCACTGTCGCACGCGCGTGAATGATGTTCGCGTCGCCGGTCAGCACGTAGCTGTCGCGCTTGGGATCGAGCCGCTCGTTCGGCGGCGGTCCCTTCCGCGTGAGTTCCTCTGCAGGCGTGCTCGCATACCAGCCGACGGTGGAATCGGCGGACTGCACTTCGCTGAAGGGAATTTTCACGACGGAATCGATCGGCGCGGGAAAGGCCCAGTGAAATCCAGGACCAAGCAGCGCCTTCTCGCCTTCGCCAACAGGCTTGCCGAAACGCAACAGCACAGCGCGTTGCTGCGGGCCGACGGTGAACATGCCGGACAAAAAGAAATACAACACGAGCACGGCCATGAGCACCTTCACGATCCAGAAGCTGCTGCTGAGCGCTTCGGAAAGCGCGCGTGAGCCGGTGTCGTCGGGCACCAACGGTGTGGGCGCGGGCGGAGCGTCGGACGAGTGCGAGTGATTTTGGTCGTGTGTACTCATCAACTTGGAAAAAAAGAATTAACCGCAGAGACGCAGAGACGCAGAGATGAAAAGGAGATGAACGAAGTGATTTTATTTCTTCGCTTCTCTGCGCCTCTGCGCCTCTGCGGTGAAAAAGATTTTGGATTCATTTCTTCGGCGCGATAGGCTTCAGCAATTGCAGCGGCGGCGTGTTGTCATCGAGAATCAACGTGGTGCGCTCGTTGCCTAAAAACTTTTCCAGTCCGGTCAACTGAAGGAGGAACTTTGCCAGCTCTGGCTCCTGGTTCATCGTGCGCAATGACTCCGCTGATTTCGATTCCGCTTCGCCGCGGATGCGCAACGCGTCAGCCTCGGCATCGCTGACGAGCTTGGCGGCGCGCGTATTGGCCTCGGCGCGAATCGCTTCCGCGCGCACGGTGCCGTTCGATTCAATCGCCGAGACCAGGACCTGCCGCTCGGCTTCCATGCGCTTGAAAACTTCCGTCGTGACGCTTTCCGGCAGACCGAGCTTCTTGATGCCGAGGAATGCGATGTCGATGCCGTAGTTGTTCGTCTGCAACCGGCTTTGCACGCGCACCAGCATGTTGCTTTCGATTTCGGCGAACTTCAGCTCCTGCGCGTTCACGGAAATAAACTGGTTGAACGGATGCTCGCCAACGACGGCGCTCTTGGCGTCGCGGATGATTTCCTGGAGCGCGCGCTCTGCTTCCGACATTGAGCCGCCCGCGAATTTCGGGAAGAACGTCGCCGGCTCACTGATGCGCCAGCCGGCATAGACGGCCACGAGCAGGTTGTAGCCGTCGGGCGTGAACGCTTCGTCGAACTTGCTCTCGAAATTCTGGATGCGCTTGTCGAGCTTGTGGACTTTCTGGATGGGCCACGGCCACTTTGCGTAAAGGCCTGGCTCGGTGATTTGCCGTGCCGGCTTGCCGAACGTCGTCACCACTGCGACATCCGTCGTGCGCACCTGAAACAAAAACAGCAGCAGCGCGAAGATAACGATGAGCACCGCGCCCACGGCCATGTTAAGGGGATTTGTTTTCATGTGATAAAATTTGAGATGCTTCGCGTCCGTCAGAATAACCAACGCTAAATCCTTGAAACCTCGTGATCGATAATTGCCCGGGCTTGTATTCGTCACCGTCGAGACGTTTGAACGCGGCCTCGTAATCGTAATCCGACAACTTCTCGACTACCACTTCCGCACTTCGCAATTCCAAATAGCGGGATGAAGTCGGCGGCCGGAACTTGTTCCAAGCGTCTCGCACCCAGGCAAACGCGGCGGGAAGTTTTTTTGGCGCCGTCTTCCAACGCACGACAAATCGTCTTGGCTCTCCATCTGCGGGCACATGCATTTGGAATTCGGACACCCGACCCGAGGACCAGCGATCGAAGCCCAATCGCTTCAAAAATATATTGCTGAGGGTCGAGTTAAAGCTGGGCGATTCCGACTCAAGACTCCATGCGCCCTCCCGCTTCTTCTCCACCCCAAGCCACATCCATGCAATCCCAGGAAAATTATTGAGTCCCGGTTGGAAAAGCACGACCCCTTCGTTTCCATTCGAAAGACACAATGAAGCAAGCCCATGCGTTTTCTGGCCTGAGTAGGCGGGTCGCACTTTGGTGACTAGCAACGACGGCGGCTGCGGTTGCCGTACTGGCTGCCAGGAGACCGAGCGGTCGATCGACCAAATACCGCCGACAAGAAACAGGACGACCGCAATAGCGATCATTAATGGTCGTTTGTGCGAAGTGTGTTTCACGGAGATGCCGCAGGTTGAGCCACAAAGGAGCCGACAGAATCTATTTGGACAATTTGCCAGCCTTCAGAAGATTTCTTGAGACGATACGTGGACGCGGTTGCCACAGTGTGATCCGTTCCGGTCCTGACTTCGACAGACGCATTGGTTTCCGCGCGGATGCTGACAATCTGCTCCGACCAGCGCTGGCGAATCGCGGCTGGGAGCCATCGAATGCTGTCCCAGGATAGATCGGGCAGCAGCGGCTCCGCTTGTCTCATGGTAGTGCGAACGATTTGGCTGACCTCTGAAATATCGCGTGAGGAAAGGTTGCCCTGAATCTCAGGCTTCGGATTCGGCAAACAAACAACGACTACACCAACCACAAAGACGACCGCAACCGTTGCCACGACGACCTGCTTACGATTGATGTGCCTAATGTTCATCACGGCGTTTTCTTCGGCACTGGCACATCCACATCGAGCAGGCTGCGCTCGTATTTTTCTTCGAGGTTGTATTGCACGGTTCCAATCGTGTTCGTGGTGAGCACGACGTACTTGCGCGTCTTCGCGCCATTCTTCGCGAGCGTTTGCTGATAGGCGCGCTCTGTGTAAATGCCCGGCGCGGCGCGGTAGGCGGGAAGCTGGTTCGTGAATGACGCCGCGCGGGCGAGCGCAACGGACAACGCGCGCGCGGCTTCCGCTTCAGCGTTCAGTGTCGTGCGCAGCGCGAGTGAACCGGCGGCGGCATTGGTGGTCGTGGCGTAGGCGCGGGCAGCGTTGACTTTCGCTTCGGCGGATTGCCGCGCGCCGACCACTTTTTCATAAGCACCAGCCACATTCACCGGCGGATGAATGTCCTGCAATCCGACGAACACGATGCGAGCACCGAGTTGCCGCTGGTCCGCCGCAGACTGAATGCGCATGCGCAATCCCTCCGCCGCCGCGCTGCGACCGCTGGACATCAATTCGTTCAGGTCAGCATTCACGAGGTAGAGCACCACTTCGCGCGTGGCGATTTTTTCCAGCAATTCATCCGGCTGCGTGTTGTTGTAAGCCCACGCCGCGAGGTTCGTAATTTGGAACTGCACGGGGATGCTGACGGAGAGCAAATTCACCGGCGGACTTTTTCGCGTCGTGTCCGCGGTCGCCACGGGTTCCCTGCTGGCGACGAGCAAATTAAACTCCTCCTTCGCGTGGCTCACTGTCCAGAGCACGGTATTTTCCTTCTCCGCGTTCTCGTCGTGTTCCAGGCCGACGCTGAAGGACTGAATTTTCTCGGTACGGTAGCGATGGATTTTGTCGATGGGCCACGGAAGTTTGACATGCCAGCCGGGATTGAGAATCGCGCGTGCAGCGACGGGCTTGCCGAAGCGTTCGAGCAACGCCTGCTCGCCAGTCTCGATGACCACGAACGTTGTCGAGAGAACGAGAATCGCGAGTTGGCCAAGAACAATCCACGCGAACGAGCGCTGGAGAAATTGAAAAGCCCACGTATCCGAAACTTTGAAACCAAATTGGTAATCGAGCACGTGCGCCGCCGTTGTGAAGAGGCTCTCCGGCTGCGAGATCAGGCTGATAATGCGGCTGTGATAGAGCAACCGCGTCTCCCGGCCTTTCACGCGCGGGCGATAAACCTCCAGAACGAGCGTCAGCAGCGTTTCCAACGCGAGCAGGCCGAGCAGGATCACCAGCGCGCGCGCGATGTAAAGATCGGCGCGTGGAACATCGAAGTAGGCGAAGCCAACGGCAATGACGGAGATGAATGCGAAGTACGCACCAGCCAAAACGGAAACTGCGACCGGCTCCAGCAATCGTTGCTTCTCCATTCGCGTGAGTGAAACCGAGAAACGGCCGAGAACAAAAAACACCAGCGTGACGAAACCGAAAATGACGAGTGCGAAAAGCGGTTGCGTAACCGGCCCAGTGGATTTGCTCAACCAGCGCCAAAGAAAAAACGTGCCGGCAATCTCCGCGAGCATGAGCGCCGCGGTGAAGCCTGGCACAAAAAACTTCTCAAACTGTTCACGGGAACGGTGTGCCGGCAACGCAGAGATTTCGTCTTTGTTGAAGAGTGCCGAGGCGGATGGCGACTTGGTCAGTTCATCATATTCCATCTGCTCCTGCCGTTCACGCTCGGTGAGCCGCATCTGGAAGTAACTCACTAGCGCGACAAGAAAGCCGATGCCGAAAAAACACACAGCAACCTGCGCCGACAATGCGTGTGATGCTCGCGCGACAGCGAGGCCCACCAGGCCGCCGATGAGGAGCGCGAGCGAGTTCAGGATCGTCAGTTTGGTTCGATTCTGTTCCATCAGCGGTTCATCCCTTATGCCAGTTCCCGATCTTCAAAAAGACACAACGCGACCGCGAGCGCCGCGCCGACGTAGCACACCGTATAGGCGAAGGATGAGCCGATATAACCCGTCCACGCGAGCGGCTTGTTGCCGATCAGAGCATCGCCTCCCCAGAAAAGTTGCCAGTTTGGCAGCACTGCATAAGGAATGTTCGCCCACCACACACCGTCACGGACGCGCGTGCCAAAAACGTAGTCAGACATTAACCCCAGAAGAAAAAACCCGGAACAAATAGCCAATGTTGAAATCATCTCCAACCGTGTCGAACACGCGAGTGCCAGGCCAGCGAGAATCCACAGGGCAAACAAAATCAGAATCGACGCGGGAATGATTCGCCAGTCTGTCACGCCGCCGGCTGCAGCGTCGGAATTGTTCTTCGGCAACGCATTAATGATCAGAAACGAGAGCGAAACCATCAGCGTCACGGCAAAGAGTGCGTCCGATACGAAAGGGCGCCGCAAAAAATAATTCGCGAAACCGCCCGCCGCGTAAGCGATCGCCAGCGCGCCGAAGAAAATAGCCAGAGCGCGCAGGTCCGCGGAGCCATAAGCATCGAACGTCATGCGACTGGCCGTGAGCGCGGCGACCATATTGATGTAATTCAGCACGGTCAGTGCCGCAGCGAGTCCCGTGTATTTTGCGAGCAGAAACTGCGTTCGACTGATCGGTTTCGCGAGCACCGAGAGCGCAGTGCCAGTGCGAATTTCACGCGCCAGCGTGTTGCTCGCGCTCAATACAGCGCCGAGCAACCCAACCAGCAGCATGATGGCGAGCACGGATTGCTTCACCAAAATCGGGTCATCCCCGAACCCAAAGTAAGGAATGCTCGCGAGGAAGACTGAGAACATGGCAGACGCCGTCGCCAGCAGTAGAAAAATCGGCTGCCGGATCAGCTCCATGAACGTATTGGTCGCAATCGTGACGAACTGCCGCATGAATTTGAGCGCGGAATTTAGAAGTAAGATGCCCGGTTGCCAATGGATATTCCCGGAGTGCCGCGAAAGAACCGCCGCGCCGCGATGAGCGGAGAAATATCGCGTGCCGTCCCCTTTCATGGTTTCCTTGTTCATCATGAGCTTGCGGTGGAGTCTGGCGTTGCTGGGTGCGTGTTCGTTTTGCGCGGCCGCGGACTGGCCGCAGTTTCTCGGGCCCAATCGCAATGGCATTGCTCCGGAAACTAATCTGGCGCTGGCGTGGCCCAGGGAGGGGCCGAAGACCTTGTGGAAAATGAAAGTCGGCGCGGGCTGGAGCGGTCCAGTGATTTCATCAAACCGCCTCGTGCTCTTTCATCGGTTGGACGACAACGAAGTGGTGGAAGTTCTCAACGCGACCAACGGCGTGCGTTTGTGGCGCCAGGAATATGCGAGCGGATATCGCGACGATTTTGGGTTCGATGAAGGGCCTCGCGCGACACCGGTGGTTGATGGCAGTCGATTAATTACCTTTGGCGCGAACGGAATTCTGAACTGTTGGGATTTCTCGTCCGGGACCAATCGCTGGCGGGTCGATACGCGCCAACAGTTCAAGGGCGAAAAGCCTTACTTCGGTATCGCTTGTTCGCCGCTCGTGGAAGGCAATGCGGTCATATTGAACATCGGTGGCGGCGATGGCGCGGGCATTGTCGCGTTTGATGTTGCGACTGGAAAAACTCTTTGGAAAACCGGCAATGATGAGGCGAGTCACTCATCACCGGTCGCCGCCAATGTCCAGGGCCGGCGCTGCGTTTTTGTGCTGGCGCGCAAAGGACTTGCGGCGTTGGAGCCGGGCGGAAAGCTGCTGTGGGAATTTCCCTGGAAGCCGCGCATCGAAGCATCGGTGAGCGCAGCGACGCCGCTGATCATTGGCGATCAGATATTTATTTCCGCCAGCTACGGCGCGGGTGCGGCGCTTCTGCGTTTCAATGCGTCCAAGCCTGAAGTGATTTGGAGCGGCGACGACATTCTCTCGAACCACTACTCAACGAGCGTGCATCACAACGGTTTTCTTTACGGCTTCGACGGGCGTCAGGAACAGCGCTGTAACTTGCGGTGTGTGGAATTGAAGACCGGCAAGATTCGCTGGAGCCAGGATCATTTCGGCGCGGGGACGTTGATGGCAGTCGGCGACAAACTTTTGATTCTCACCGAGCGCGGCGAACTCATCGCTGCCCCAGCAACGCCGGAAAAGTTTTCGCCAGGCGGGCGTTCGCAAATCATCGGCAGCGATGCGCGCGCGCATCCAGCGCTGGCGCACGGCTTGTTCTACGCCCGAGATAAGAGTTCGCTGGTGTGCGTTGATTTGCGCGGCGTGAAATGAGACAACCGCCGCATGAATCCCATCCTCACTTCACCGGTCAGCGGCCCCATCGCGGCCACGCCTGAGACGCGCCGGATTTTATCCGTCGATGCGTTGCGTGGGTTTGACATGTTCTGGATTCTGGGTGGAGACGCGCTGGCCCAGGCGTTGAAGAAAATGTCCGCGGGCGGAAACAGCGTGGTAAGTTCCGCCGGCGGTTTCTTCGGCGACCAACTCGATCACGTGGAATGGGAAGGCTTCCGCTTTTACGATCTTATCTTTCCACTGTTCGTGTTCATCGTCGGAGTCTCGATTGTGTTCTCGCTGACCAAACTGGTGGAGCGCGAAGGCAAACCCGCGGCCCACAAGCGCGTCCTGCGGAGATTCGGACTTTTGTTTGTGCTGGCGCTGATTTACTCCGGCGGTGTGAGCAGGGAATGGCCGGACATTCGTTTGCTCGGCGTGCTCAACCGTATTGCGTTGTGTTATCTCTTCGCGTCGCTGCTCTTTCTCAACTTTCGTCTGCGTGGCCTGATTGTTTCCTGCGCGGTGCTGCTCATCGGCTATTGGGCGCTGATGACTTTTGTGTCTTTCCCCGATGTGCGCCGAGTCGATGCCACGGGACAATTGGTCGATCCGGCGATGAGCATCACGAATGCAAGCAGCACGGCGCAACTCAACTGGGGGACGACGAATGAAGTTCGCGGTGTATTTGGCCCCGGCCTCAACCTCGCCAACTACCTCGACGCCAAATATCTGCCCGGCAAGAAGTGGGACAGGATTTGGGACCCGGAAGGCCTGTTAAGCACGCTGCCCGCGATTGCGACCTGTTTGCTCGGTGTGTTCGCGGGCTTGTTGTTGAGGAACGCGCGCGTTGAAGGACAGCGCAAATCGCTCTGGCTGATCGGTGCCGGTGTCCTGATGGTCGCCGCTGGTTTCCTGTGGGGACTGCAATTTCCCGTCATTAAAAAAATTTGGACTTCGTCGTATGTGCTGGTGGCGGGCGGATTCAGCGCAATTCTGCTCGGCATCTTTCATCAAGTCATCGACGTGTGGAAGTATCAGCGCTGGGCCACGGTGTTCGTCTGGATTGGGGCGAACGCGATCACGCTCTACTTCATAGAGAACATTGTGAACTACGAACGACTGGCCGGGCGATTGGTGGGTGGGGACGTGGCCAGATGGTTCAACGGGCATTGGGTCGATGGTGCAGGAAATCTGCTCGCGGCGTGTGTGGGATTGATGCTGGCGATCACCCTGGCGGGATTTCTCTATCGGCGGAAAATTTTTCTGCGCGTCTAACGCGCCGCCAGCATCTTGCTGGCCCCGAACATGAATTCGCCAGCAGGATGCTGGCGGCACGTTATAGCTTGGCCGGCTCCTGCATCAGCGTGCCAATGCGCTGGAGCAATCTTCCTGCGGCACCGCCATCGAGCACACGATGGTCGAAGCTGAGCGTGAGATAACATTCCATGATCGGCACGAACTGTTGCTTCGCTTCATCCCAATTCGGCACTCGCCGGCCCGCGCCCATTCCCAGGACCAGTGTTTGTTCCGGCAAGGGAATCGGCGTGGCCCAGGTGAGACCGAAGGTTCCGTAATTTGTGATCGTGGCAATGGACCCGCCCGTTGCATCCATGGGCACTTTGCGTTCGCGCGCCAGTTCCACGAGTTCGTTGTAGCGCTGCACCAAATCCTTAAGCCCCTTCTTGTCCGCGCCCCGCAACACGGGGACGAGCACGCCGTCCTCAGCTTCGACAGCTACGCCAATATCAATCGCGGGCGGATGAACAATTTTGCTTCCGACCAGGCGCCCTGCGACGGCGCTATTCTCAGCCAGCGCGATGGCCAGCGCGCGCAAAGCGTAAAGTGCGGGACCAGGTCTTGGGTTAGCCAATTTGCGGTGAGCAAGCACGGCGTCAAGAAGCACCGGCAAACCGACGGTCGCGAGCGGACGCGTCCAACTGCGCCGCATCGCATCCGCAACCGCGACGCGCATCGTGGAGGCCTCAGTGAGCTTGTGTTTGTCGAGATTCGCGATGTATTTCTCGAGGTCTTCGATGGTGACGCGACCCGCCGCACCGCTGCCCGCGATGCCTGCCATGTCCGCGGCGTGCAACCCGAGCTCGTTCATCCGCGCTTTCATGCGCGGCGACATGTAACTCGCACCCGCCGCGTGGGCTGGGACCGGCAAACCGCGCACGGTCGGTTCTACACCATGTGACTTTGGTGAAGTGTTGCTGCCATTTCCTTTTCCCTCGGCCTGGCCGGTTTGTTGCGGCGCCGGCGCATCAAGGCCGAGCCGCTCGGCTTCTTCCGCCGTCACTTCCAACTGGCCCAACACTTCGCCCACGGCGTAGCTCTCATCGCGCTTGGCGACCCATGCCTGAACTTTGCCGCGCGCGGGGCTGGAAACATTCATCGTCGCTTTGTTCGTCTCGACTTCCACGACGTCTTGATCGGCTTCAACCGTATCGCCCACGTTCGCGAGAAAGCCAATGACGGTAGCCTCGGCGATCGATTCGCCGAGCTGTGGCATGATGATGGGAATTTGCGGCATGGCTAAAAGAAACACCAAAGTCCAAGCTCCAAACACCAAACAAACACCAAGCTCCAAGCACCTAACCGCAACTTACTGCACCGAGCGTCGGTTGAAGTTTGATTTTTGGGCTTTGTCTGGTGTTTGGTGTTTGGTGTTTGGTGTTTTTTCATCACATCCTCAAAAGATTTCGCGCGGCATCGACGATGGAGCGCGCGGTGGGGCGGTGCGCGGCCCACAAATTTGGATGATACGGCACTGGGGTGTCCTTGGCGTTTAACCGTTGCGGCGGCGCGTCGAGCATTCCAAACGCTTCCGTCGCGACGCGCGCGATGACTTCCGCGGTCACGCCGCCCCACGGCCAGGCCTCTCCCACGCAGAGCAATCGACCGGTCCGCGCGACCGACGCAATCACGGTGTCTGTATCAAGCGGCTTCACGGAGCGCAGATCGACGACCTCGATTTCCCAGCCATCGGATTGCAGTTCCTCTGCGGCGGCGAGCGCTTCATGGACCATCGCGCTGTAGGCCACGATGGTCATGTCGCGTCCAGCGCGAGCGATGCGCGCCTTGCCGGTGGGCAACGCTTCCGTCGGCAATTTCTCTGCCTTGAGATGGTAATAAAGAAACTTGTGCTCGCAGAAAATGACCGGGTCATCGATGACGACCGCTTCGAGCAACATGCTGTAAGCGTCTTCCACGGTGGCGGGCGTCATCACCACCAGACCGGGATAGTGCGCGTAAATCGCTTCGAGCGTCTGGCTGTGAAACGGGCCGCCGCCCGAAGTGCCGCCAGCGGGCAATCGCACGACGATGGGGCAGGGGACATTGGTGCGCCAATACATCGCCGCCGCCTGGTTCACAATCTGATTGAAGCCCACGGTGGAAAAATCCGCGAACTGCATCTCGATGATGGGCCGCATTCCATGCAGCGCCGCGCCGACGGCGGAGCCGACCATGGCGTCTTCGCTGATGGGCGAATCAAGGACGCGCCCGGGAAATTCCTGCGCCAGATGTTTCGTGGCCTTGAACGCGCCGCCAAACGGCCCGACGTCCTGCCCGTAAATATAGACGCGGGGATCTTCGCGCAGGGCCTTGGCCTGCGCTTCGCGAATTGCCTCCAGGTACGTAATGCTCATCTGAGCTGAGTGACGGCGCAGTTTTGCGGAACGCGCGTGTGGTGTGCAAATGTTTCTTGGCTCCACTCTGCCGTCGCGTTCGACATGATTGCCAACAGGGACTTCACTTTGCCCTTGTTTCGCGGGAGCGCCAGCGTCTGATTACCGTCCATAGAACTGAAACAACCTGGCGGCAACCACTCCGGCCGCGAGGTGTTTTGGACATTATGAAAATACTGCGCACGTTCTGGCTGCTAACGCTTGGATTCAGTCTCGCCACCAGGGCTTACTTCGTGGGGCCGCCGCTTTCCTTGGAGAAACTCGCCGCCGAAGCAGACTTCATTTTCAAAGGCACAGCACTCGGTACGGAACAGGTCAGAGATGACTCGTTCAAATCCGTATCGGGATTCGCGGCCTGCGAAACCAAATTCAAAGTCATCTCGGCCCTCAAAGGCGGCGACGTGGGCGAGACAATTTCATTCCGTCACTACCAGAGCACACCCACTCAGATGTGGGGCGGGTATGAACCGCAGCACTATCACTTCGACGCCGGACAAACCTACCTCGTTTTCGCCAAAGAGAGCGGTTTAGGAGCGAACGTGTCCCGGCAAATATCCCCGAGTCACACCATGAAATGGGATCAAGGCGTGCTGCGCTGTCCGGACGCGAAACCGGCCTTTGGCTCGACCGTGCCTGAGGTCTTTTGGAACGAGTTGACCAACATGCTCCGCAACGTCGTCTCAACAAATGTTACTTACGCCATCGATCAAATGGATCAAATGAGCAGCGACTCTAATGTCTTTGGTGCGCTGAAAGACTTTGACCGCAAGGAAGTGCTGGCTCGCGTCCACGACCTGATGAACCACCCCGACACGGACGTAGCTCAAAAGGCCCTCCAGGTTATTGGCTCAAGAAATCCTTATCTTTTTGAACGGGACGCGCCCTTCTGGCTGGCAGCGGTGGGGCGCGGCAAGGTGGTCGGCCTTGTTCCCAGGGACACCAAACGGAAAAATCTCGGCGGCGAATTGTATTGGCGGGATTTGGAAGCGATGGCCAGCGGTCCGCGCCCGGCCGAAGTGCGCGCTGGGGCTATTCGCGCGCTGGGGCGGGTAAACCAGCCCGAACTCCAGCCTTCGATCTATCGCTGGCTCAAAGATACCAATAACCTTGTCCGCGCTTCCGCTACAGTGCTGCTGGCCGATATTTCTGGACCCGAGGCCACGCAGTCCCTCGTTGCGCTGACCAGCGACAGCGCGCCGGAAGTCCGCGCCTGCGCGGCCTACGCCATCGGGTATAGCCAGCGCTCGAACTCGGGAGCTTCTTCGCTGGAAAAACTTCTAACGGACAAGGACCAGAGCGTGCGCAAGGCGGCAGCCATGAGCCTGCTGTCGTTTTCTCTCAACGAGAAAAATGTCGCTGATATCTTCCGCGTCAACCTCACGAACGAGGAGTTTCATCCCCTGTTCCTGAACGCCCTGGCTCAGGAAGATCCCAAAGGACACCTCGAAGGTTTGGCCGAGGCTGTCGAGGCCAGGGCCGATCCGAAGAACTGGTGGGGCGGACAGACACCCGCCTTCACTTCGTGGAAAATTCTTTTCAAATACATCCAGAACCAGCCGGCGGAAGTGGTGCGCTCGGGCAAACTCGACCGCTACCTCGATGCGCTGGAAAAAGTGGGCAACTACTCTTCAGGGGAACCGCGCGATATTTACGCCCTCTACGTGCAACGCGGCCTCAACGAGCGCGCTAAGAAGTACCGCGCCGCAGCCGCCAAGACCGTCAGCTACAACCTCGATTACTATTTCGACCAGGTGGATCGGTATCCATCGCACTACCTTCTCGAGTAGCCACACATCGTTGGCGGCAATTCATGGCAAGGTTCAACGAGCCACGGCCGTTTGGAGTTTCCGCGCCTTCTCCTCACTCGGCGGCTCAGTCCGATACGCGCCGAAATCTCCGAACCAATGCTTCTTCGCGAGACGATACATCCAGTGTTTCTCCGGCACTTCTTCGCCGGGCAGCCATTGGCTGAAGCGTGGTGTCATCGCGTCGAGTTCGGCGAGCGCCGTGCCGCGCACCGTGGTGTCGCGCGCGTTGTGTTTCAGCACGAGTTCTTTGACGAGGTCGGGACGTTCCATGACGACACAACCGCGTGTGGCGCGACCGGAGAGTTCACGAAAATCTTTCAGGAATTCCGAACTGCGCATCGTTTCAAACACCCCGCGCGAATCGCGAATGTTGTCCGTGGCGAATTGGATGATCGGGCACGGCTCGATGTCGCCCTTCGGACTCACGTGATGACTCACGCCCGTGGTCATGGGGCAAAGCGCCTTGCCGTCGTGCCCGTAATAAGCGTCCACGATTGCGATGGGTGACTTTGCGCGCATCTCGACAATGAACTTGCGTGTGCGCACGAGCTGATCCGGCCGCAGCGCCAGGTCGAAATTTGCTTTCGGCCCGACCGGCCGGTAGGTGTGAAACCAGACGTAGTGAACACCGCGCGCAATGAGTTCGTCGAGCCACTGTTCGGTCAGCAATTCATCGATGTTCGATTGGCAAACACTGGTGGCCACGCCGGTGAGCAACCCGGCTTTCAAACAATGGTCCAGCCCGCGTAGCGTGCGGTTGAACACGTCCTTGTTTCCACGGCGAACATCGCTCGTGATCTCGCGGCCTTCGATGCTGACGAGTGGCGTGGCGTTGCCGATTTCACGCAAGCGCGTCGCCACTTTCTCCGTGATGAACTGGCCGTTGGTGAAAATCTGGAAGTAACAGTCCGGATGGGCCGCGAGCACGTCGAACAATTGCGGGTGCATGAACGGCTCGCCGCCGAGCAAGCCGAAGAAGGCATTGCCGTGTTTCTTCGCGTCGGTGATCGTGCGGTTCAACGTTTCGAGATCGATGGCATTCCGCTCCGCCTCGACATCGACCCAGCAGCCCTGGCAGCGGAGGTTGCAGGAGTTGAGAATCGAGATGTAAAGGAATGGCGGAAAATATTCTCCGCGCTTGATGCGCCGCTTGAACCGCTCCACCGCAATTGTCCCACGCACGCCAAAATTCCAGGCGAACTTCCACAAGCAACGCTTGTCCACGGTGCGGAGGATTCGAGTGGCGAGGCGCGGCAGCATTATGGTCGGACGTTCGAGGTTGCGGTGAATTCGTTCACGGGCCGAGTGTAGGGTCCGCGCCATGGAAGTCGAACGTTCATCACAAACTCAATGCAGGCTTCCCCAATCCGTTTCCACGATCGCGAAGTCTTTAACGATGAATTTTTCGTTCAGCGTCACCAGGAGGTGGCGCACTTCCGCATGGGCCAATGAATCGCGGCGTCCTTTGAAGCTGACCCACACGAGCAATTCCGCGCCCTCGTTGTCGAAGGAACGCGAGGTAGGTTCGCCGAGTCGATCCACCAGTTCGGCCTTTGCCGTTTCACCTTTGCGCAGGAAATTCAGGTTTTCCGGAAGCACTGAGGCCCCCGCGACGTACCAACCGTTGTAACGGCGAATTGCAGTCACGCTTTCATCATGCACTTTTCGCTGAATGACTGGCGATGGCCCGTAGAGAAGCGTGAGCGTGCGGAAGATGACATCACCTGGATGTTCCCGGCGCTCGTAAGGGTCAACATGATTATTGATGCGTGGCTCGCGGAAAAAGTAGCGCGCCACGGTCGTCCCGTTCGCGCCCGTCACCTTTTCCCGCGGCGGGCCGAATTTCTTTTCCACTTCGGGCATGGTGGTCTGGCCGATGATGATTTGCCGGACGGATGTTACCTCCAATCGCCGGGCCATGGTCTGGCATCCGGTGACCAGCACGCCGCAAGAAACCGCGGCAAGACAAGCGAACAGGCGCTTCAGGTTCATCATTGCGAAATCATTCATTGGAACTCGGCGCGAATTCAAGAACAGGACGGTTGCCCATGCGTTGGCGTATCTGTTCGATCGCCCAAGTGGCGTGCTCGCGAATCAGGGGTTCGTGATCGCGCTCCGTTTTTTCCAAGGCAGGCAGAGCGTGTTCATCACCGACGTTGCCGAGGGCCACACAAACATTGCGCAATAAGCCACGACGTTTCGTCCGCAAGATCGGTGTGCCTGCGAACATCTTTTTGAACCCGTCATCATCAAGCGAAAGGAGTTGAAGCAAATCAGGCGCGCTCAATCCATCGCGCGCATGAGGTTTCATCATCGCTCCTTCGCGTGCGAACCGGTTCCACGGACAGACCGCAAGGCAATCGTCACAGCCGTAAATGCGGCTGCCGATGAGCGGACGCAATTCGATCGGAATCGAACCTTTCAGTTCGATGGTGAGGTATGAAATGCACCGGCGCGCATCGACGTTGAACGGCGCCGTGATGGCGTTCGTGGGACACACCGTGATGCAACGCGTGCATTTGCCGCAATGGTTGTGTTCTGCCCCGTCCGGTTCCAGTTCCATCGTCGTGATGATTTCGGAAAGGAAAATCCAGTTCCCGAGCGCTCGGCTGATGAGGTTCGTATGCTTGCCGACGAAGCCAAGGCCGGCACGCTGGGCCAGATCGCGTTCGAGTATCGGCCCGGTATCGACATACCAGAGTGAACGCGTCGCATTCCCGCCCAGCCCGTTGACAAAATCCGTCAGTGTCCGAAGCCGTTCGGCGATGACATCGTGGTAATCAGTGAACTGCGCGTAGCGGGCAATAACGCCGGAAGAATCCGTGGCGCGTGGTGCGTGGTGCGGGGGAGGACTTTGGACTTCGGGCTTTGGGACTTGGACGTACGAAACTGCCAGCATGATGACGGACCTTGCCGCCGGCAACACCTGCTGCGGATTGACGCGCTTGCCCGCGTTGCGTTGCAGCCACGTCATTTCACCGTGCTGACCTTGCGCGAGCCATTGCTGAAATTCCGGGACGTGGTCTGGCGCGGCAGCAGTTGTGAAACGGCAATCGTCAAAGCCCAGTTCGCGGGCGCGCTGGCGGATTCGCTCTTTCAATGCGCAACGGGGGCCAGACGCGCGACGCGGAATTGATGCAGCACTTGTTGCGCGACTTCGCGCTGGGAGCGGATGTCCGTGGTCAACAGGACGTTGGCTTGTTTGTAGAACGGCGCGCGTTCCGCGAGCAGCCGCCGGATTTTTTCCAGCGGATCGGCTTCGTTCAACAAAGGCCGATGGGTCTGATTTTTCACTCGCGAATAAATTGTCTCGGGCGACGCCCACAGGCAAACGACGTAAGCATGTTCCTTGAGGCTGGCCATGTTCCCGGGGTCCACGACGAGTCCTCCACCCGTGGCGATGACCGTGCGGTCGCGCAGGGCCAATTCCTTCACGATGCGTTTTTCCCATTCGCGAAAGCCCGCCTCGCCTTGCTCATCAAAAATCTCCGCAATGGTTTTCCCCGCGCGAGCCTCAATCACCGTGTCCGTGTCGAGAAAGGCAAAGTGCAATTGCTCCGCGACGAGCCTCCCGACGGCTGACTTGCCGGTGCCCATGAAGCCGCACAGCGCGATGTTGCGAATGGAACGGGGCGCGGTCATAAGGCGAGAATGTTCCGCCGGGACAGTGGATGCACGCAGAAATTTTGTCCGAACAGCGCGCGCATTTGCCGATTCCCGGAGTCGGTGTATCCTCTGCCGCAGGAGGCAAAATGAAATCACGAAATGAAAGTCACGTGTACGCCACGATTTTCGCCGCGCTCACGATCATCGGCTGCTCGCTCAGTTCGATGATGTGTTGTCATAAGCGCCGCGGTTATCACCAACGCGTTTTGGAGGACGCGGTGAGAACGTGGGAAGACGAAGGTGGGGCGGTTGTGGCGGAGAAGGACGAGGACGAGGAGTTGGTCGAAGCCAACCGCTAGATGATGAAATCCATTGCGCTCATGGGTTCCTGCTGAAGCTTGCGCGCGCGTTCGCACATCTCTGCCAGCGTGATGCGCTCGACTACTTTCACCACGGCATCGCGCGCCTCTTTCATCACGGAGCGAATGGCGCATCGTGCTTCATCGGGGCACGAGCATTTTTCGTAGAAGCGTTCACTGACACAACTGACCGGCGCCAGCGCACCTTCGATATGCCGGATGATCTCCGCGAGCGTGATTTTTTCCGGCGGACGACTCAGGCGATAGCCGCCCGCGACGCCGCGTTTGCTCTCGACGACGTGCGCGGCCTTGAGGTCATTGAGGATTTGTTCGAGGAAACGCTTCGGAATATTTTGCTGGCTGGAGATTTCCTGGATGCGCACGACGGAATCATCTTCCTGGTAATCGCGTCCGAGAACCAACAGGGCGCGCAGGGCGTATTCGCCACGAGTCGAAAGCTTCATTACCCATGAGAATAGAATCTACAGTGATGCAATCAAGTATTGTCTCTCGATTGTGGGATTTTATGGGGAATCCGTGATGAAAACAAGAAATCTTAAAAAGTCTATTGACTCAATAGAGATTTAGCCTAATCTCGCGGCAGCTTGAACATACGGAGCATTGAATGAGCGCAACGAACCGCATAAATGAAATCACGCCGAGCTGGCTCGGGATTGTGGCTGAACAGGTGGAGGGCATCCAGTTTGGCGTGGTGCAGATCACGATTCATGAATCACGCGTGGTTCAAATCGAGAAGACGGAAAAGGTCCGTTTGAACAAAGCTGAAAAGAGGGACACGCACTGAACTTTTCGCCCACCAGTCACACTGGCGGCGCAATCGAAACAAGAACAACGGCGAACCAACCGAACCATCGGAGGCGAACTGAAATGAAGACACAGAATGAAATTCAATCGATGGATGGTCATCGCCGCTCTGTTGAGCGCGCAAACGGGTTACGTGCTGGCTGAAGATCAAAACGACGAACTCAACCGGCTCAAACAACAACTGCAACAACTCGATCAGAAAGTGAGAATTCTGGAACGCAACAAAGAACTTGAAGCGGAGGCCGCAGAAGCCAAGGCCAAGACGATTCCGTCCGTGACGCTGGGCGCCGGCGGTTTGAACGTGAGTACGGCAGACACAAATTTTCTGCTGAAGATTCGCGGTTACGTGCAGGCGGATTCACGGACGTTCCTCGGTGATGACGAGGCCGTGAAGGGCAACGATACGTTTCTGCTCCGCCGCGTCCGCCCGATTTTCGAAGGCGCGGTTTGGAAGAACTACGAGTATCGCCTGATGTTTGATTTTGCGTCCGGGATTACGAGCGCCACGGGCAACAACGGTTTTCTTCAGGACGGTTACATCAACGTGCATTACTGGGATGAGGCGCAGTTGCAGTTTGGGAAAATGAAGGAGCCAGTCGGGCTGGAACGCTTGCAATCAGGCGCGAACCTTTTGTTCATCGAGCGCGGTTTGCCGACGCAACTCGTGCCGAATCGCGATGTGGGTGTGCAATTGCACGGCAAACTCTGGGGCAACACGCTGGCTTACCAGGTCGGTTATTTCAACGGAGTCGAAGACGGCGGCAGCGGTGACATTGAAACGACGGACGATGGAAAAGATGTGGCAGCGCGTCTGTTCGCACAGCCATTCGATCGCACTGAAATTGAACCGCTGAAAAAATTCGGCATCGGCCTCGCGGTAACGCACGGCTCGCACGAAGGGGCGTTGCGCAACTACACAACGTCCGGCCAGCAGACCTGGTTTCGCTGGCGCACCGGCGCGGGTACTTCGGCGGCGGCGGCGAATGTGCTGGCCGATGGCGACACGGATCGGTTCGCGCCGCAGGCTTATTACTATTGGGGGCCGTTCGGAGTTTTCGGGGAGTACGTCCTTTCATCGCACGATGTGATTCGCCGCACGGGCGCAGCGCCCGGCGCGAAGACGAGCGACTCGTTCGACAATCGCTCGTGGCAGATTGCGGGCTCGTATTTTCTGACGGGTGAGGAGAATTCGTTCGCGCCGGTGGCGCCGAAGCGGCCGTTCACGATTGGCGGCGGCGGTTGGGGCGCCTGGGAAATCGCGGCTCGCGTTGGCCAGCTCGAAGTGGATCATGATGTCTTCCGTGATACAGATGGAGTCGCCGGTCCCGATTTTGCAACCGCCGCATCCGCGCGTAAAGTGCGCGAGTGGGGCGTGGGCTTGAACTGGCACTTGAACCGAAACGTGAAAGCCAGTGTGAATTACATCAACACGGACTTCAAAGGCGGCAGCAAAGCCAAGGGTGAAGTCACGGCGCAGGATGAGGATGTCATTCTCGCGCGCCTTCAGTTATCGTTCTAACTCGAACCAGGGAGAAACATATGAAACGCAAACTGTTCAGTCTCATCGCCCTCGCGCTGACGAGTGCTTTTGTCATAGCCGCGCCGAAGCCAGCCATCCTGCTCAACGTGTCCTACGACCCGACGCGCGAACTCTATGACGATTACAACGCGGCCTTCGCCAAATATTGGGAGGGCAAGACCGGCCAGAAGATCACGCTCGAGAAATCAAATGGTGGTTCGGGAAAGCAAAGCCGCGCCGTGATCGATGGATTGCCGGCGGACGTGGTCACCCTGGCATTGGCCTATGACATCGACGCCATCGCCGAGAAGAGCAAATTGCTGCCGCTGGATTGGCAGAAGCAATTGCCGAACAACAGCTCGCCCTACACTTCGACGATCGTATTCCTGGTACGGAAGGACAATCCCAAGGGCATCAAGGACTGGGACGATCTGGTGAAGCCGGGGGTCAAAGTCATCACTCCCAACCCCAAGACCTCCGGCGGCGCGCGCTGGAATTATCTCGCGGCCTGGGCCTATGAACTGAACCGCAGCAAGGACGCAAAGAAGGCGCAGGAGTTTGTGGCGAAAATCTTCAAGAACACTCCCGTGCTCGATACGGGGGCGCGCGGCGCCACCACGACCTTTGTGCAGCGGGGCATCGGCGACGTGTTCATCTCGTGGGAGAACGAAGCCTATCTCGCGATCAAAGAGCACCCCGCGGACAAACTGGAGGTCGTGAATCCTTCGCTGAGCATTCTCGCGGAGCCACCGGTCGCAGTCGTTGAAAAAGTCGCGAAGAAGAAAGGCAACGAAGCAGTGGCCAAAGCTTACCTCGAATACCTCTACAGCGAGGAGGGGCAGGAGATCGCGGCGAAGAACTTCTATCGCCCGCGCAACGAAGCCATCGCGAAAAAATACGCCAAGCAGTTTCCAGAATTAAAGCTCGTCACCATTGATGAAGTTTTTGGCGGCTGGCAGAAGGCGCAGAAGACCCATTTCGCCGAGGGTGGCGTGTTCGATCAAATCCAACGGGCTAACAAGTAGGCACGAAGAAAGACCCACGGGGCGGGGAACAATTTCTGTTACCCGCTCCGTTTTTCAAATCACGAAAACATGTGGCGCGTCATTCTAATTGTCATCGCGGCGTTGCTCGTCCTCCTGGCGGCGCAACTGAAAGGCGCCGTCCCACCGGGGCTGAGCGCTGGCCAGTCCGAAGAAAGTAAACAGAATTGATGAAAACAACCTTGGACATTCCAAAACCCGTTACACGCAAACAGATCGTGGCTGAGAAACGAGCCTGCGAAAAACTTCTCTCACCGTTGGATGAGATCGCGCTCAATTCCAGTTATCTCATTTCGAAACCGCTGACCGGTTTTGAGTGCAACGGCCAGCAGTATCAATTGCCGCGCTATGTTTTTCTCGGGCCCAAGGGCGGCGGTGACACGATTCGCATCGGCATCTTTGCGACCATCCACGGGGACGAGCCGGAAGGCGCGCTCGCGCTGGTGCGATTCATCACGGCGCTGGAAAAGAATCCAGAGCTGGCCAAGGGCTACGCGCTGTTCATTTATCCGCTCTGCAATCCAACCGGGTTCGAGGACAACACGCGGCACTCACGCGCCGGCGTGGATTTGAATCGTGAGTTCTGGATCGGGTCTGCGCAGCCCGAAGTCAGCGCCCTCGAAACGGAGATCTGGACGCACGCCTTTCATGGCATCATCACCCTGCACTCGGATGACACGAGCAACGGGATTTACGGCTTTGTGAATGGGGCGGTCCTTTCAGAGCATTTGTTGGAACCGGCGCTGCGCCAGGCCGAGGCATTTCTGCCGCGCAACGTTCGCCGGAAGATCGACGGGTTTCCCGCGCGACGCGGGGTTATCTACTCCTGCTACGACGGCGTTCTCAAATCGCCGGTGGGACTGCAACAGGCGCCGTTCGAGATTACTTTTGAAACGCCGCAGCATTCTCCACTGCATTTACAGGTTGAGGCGACCAACGCAGCGTTGCAAACGATTCTGACCGAGTACCGCTACCTGATGGCGGTGGCGCAGAACATTTGAGGTCACGTTGCTTAAGAATCGAATAAGGCACCTGAATTGCAGGGTAGGGCAACGCTGTCCTCAGCGCTCCGTGGCAAGGCATTTGATTGCTCAATCAACCGCATCCATGCGCGCCCTGGCAGGACCGCTGTCGCCCTGTCGTTGCCAAAAATTGTTTCTCTGTTGGGCGCGGTTCTGATTCGATAGCGCGCCCATGCTGAACAGGAAATTTAACGCGCTGCCCGGCTTTAGCCTGACCATGGGCATTACGCTTTTTTACCTGAGCGGGATTGTGTTGATTCCGATGGCGGCGCTTTTCCTCAAGACGTCGCAACTTTCATTTGGATGGCCGCCGCAATCCGGCGAAGATGCGGTCCCGAATTTTTGGGCGGTCATCAGCACTGACCGCGCAATGGCAGCGTATCGTCTGACCTTTGGCGCGTCATTGATTGCGGCATTCATCAACGCTGTCTTCGGGACGATTCTTGCATGGGTGCTCGTGCGCTACACTTTTCCCGGCAGAAAATTTATCGATGCGCTCGTTGATTTTCCATTCGCGCTGCCAACGGCCGTGGCTGGGCTGACGCTGGCCAATTTGTTCGCGCAAAACGGCTGGCTTGGGAAATACCTGGTGCCGCTGGGAATCAAGGGAGCATTTACTCCGCTTGGTGTGGTCATCGCGCTGACTTTTGTCGGAATGCCCTTTGCCGTGCGCACGCTGCAGCCGGTCCTGGAATCGCTCGACCGCAGCACGGAAGAAGCGGCTGCGACGCTGGGTTCGGGACGATGGCGCACATTCACTCGCGTAATCGGACCAACGATGGCTCCGACAGTGATCACCGGATTTGCGTTGTCTTTTGCGCGCGCCGTTGGTGAATACGGGTCGATCGTATTCATATCGGGCAACATTCAGTACGAAACTCAAATCGCGCCCATGCTCATTTTTGAAAGGTTGGAAGGATACGACTACCTCGGCGCCACGGCCATTGCCGCAGTGTTGATGATTATCTCATTCGTGATCCTGATTGGCATCAACTATCTCGAAGCGTGGGCGAGCCGTTTCACGAAATAACATGGCTGGATACGTAAGAAAGAAAGGAACGACGACCGCTTCCAAACGCGGGACGGAAGAATCTCCGATCGTGAAGTGGCTGCTCATCTCCATCGCCATGGCCTTTGCGGTAGTGTTCCTTTTCCTGCCGCTCTTCAACGTCTTCGCGCAGGCGTTCAGCAAAGGAATTGTCTATTTCGGGAAAACACTGGCTCATCCGCACTCGTGGTCCGCGATGAAACTCACGCTGATCGTCGCTGCTATCGCGGTGCCGTGTAATACGATCTTCGGGATTGCGGCGGCGTGGGCCATCGCGAAGTTCGATTTTCGCGGCAAATCACTTTTGAATTCACTAATCGATTTGCCGTTCTCGGTTTCGCCGGTGGTGGCGGGCCTGATGTACGTGCTGCTCTTTGGATTGCAAGGATACTTCGGTTCGTGGCTGGCGGATCGAGACATTAAGATTATCTTCGCCGTCCCCGGAATCGTGCTCGCCACAATCTTTATCACGTTTCCTTTCATCGCCCGTGAGCTCATCCCGGTGATGCAGGCCGCCGGCACGGGACAGGAACAGGCGGCGATGACGCTCGGCGCGGGCGGCTTCAGGACATTCTGGTATGTCACCCTCCCGTCCGTGAAATGGGGACTGATCTACGGCATCATTCTTTGCAATGCCCGCGCGATGGGAGAATTCGGCGCGGTGTCCGTGGTGAGCAGCAACATCACCGGCCAGACCGAGACGATGCCCTTGCAGGTCGAGCGGCTTTACAAGGAATACAACGCGGCGGGCGCCTTTGCCATCGCCAGCCTGCTGGCACTGCTGGCGCTTGTTACACTCGGCATCAAAACGTGGCTCGAATGGCGCGCGCAAAGAGAAGAGGAAGCGGCGCAGCGCGAAATCGACATACCAATTCCGGGAAATCTTCGATGAGCATCGAACTGAAAAATGTCAGCAAGCGTTTCGGTGAAGTCGCCGCGGTAAACAACGTGAGCTTCTCCGTGAACGAGGGGGAATTGATGGCGCTCCTCGGACCCAGCGGCGGCGGCAAAACGACTGTGCTGCGCATGATTGCCGGGCTCGAAATGCCGACCGAGGGAGACATCTTCATCCGCGGCAAACGGGTCAATGACCTCAAAGTCCAGAAGCGCAACATTGGCTTCGTGTTCCAGAACTACGCGCTGTTCAAGACGATGAATGTTTTCAAGAACATCGCGTTTGGACTGAAGATCAAGAAGTGGAAAAAGAAGGACATTGAAGCGCGTGTGTCCGAGCTGCTCGATCTTTTGGAACTGTCCGGCTACGAGAAGCGTTTTCCTCACCAGCTCTCTGGCGGCCAGCGTCAGCGCGTCGCCATCGCCCGCGCGCTTGCGCCCAAGCCTGACGTGCTATTGCTCGACGAACCGTTTGGCGCCGTCGATGCAAAGATTCGCCAGGAACTGCGCCAGTGGCTCGTGCATCTGCACCACGATTTGAACGTCACGACGATTTTCGTAACGCACGATCAGGAAGAAGCGATGGAAGTGAGCGACCGCATCGTGATTTTCTCAAAAGGCGATCTCGAACAGATTGGCAGCCCGCGGGAAGTGTACGAACAGCCGCGCAATGAATTCGTCGCCCGCTTCATTGGTGTAATGAACGTCCTCGAATGCGAAGTCAGCAGCGGCGTGGCACGATTGAACGAAATCGAGTTTCCGGCACACGGCGTCGCTGATGGACAAAAGCTTCGCATCGGTTTCCGTCCCTATTCCGTCCGAATCTCACCGACTGCAGGCGTGTTTCGTTATCAAGCCATTCTATTACACACCTATTTTCTGGGAATCATGCTGCGCCTGGAGTTGGAGTTGCCCAGCGGGCTTATTCTGCGTTCGCGCATGACAAAGGAAGAATACGCGAAACTCGGATTGCAGGACGGCATGCAGGTGTCCTTTCAAATCCGGCAGTATCGCGTGCTGGGCACGGATGGTGACGCGCTCGCGCCGGAAGTGGCCGTGACGCATGATCTCAGAGCGAACCTGGGAGAAGGAATTTAATCTATCGGCGCTCGCCGCTCACGCGCCACTTGGACGGGCATCTTCTGCCGGGAACAAAGCCTGCGTCTTGCTGATGGCCTGCCTTGTGAGCGCGACGATCTCTTCGGCATCACCCGTTTCGGGTAAATGCTGCGCCGCGAGCTTTCCCCGTAACGAGTCGGCCAGGAACGAAATGCTCGTCAGCAATTGCCCCAGACCATCGTGCAAAGCCTCGCGCAGGCGCTGTCGCTCAGCCTCTGCCCCGCGTGCTGCGCACGCCGCGGCACTTTGCTCCTGCAATGGCGTAATGGTAGCGGGACTTCGTGATCTCATTTCGCGATGTGCTGTCATGTCGCGCCTTAAGCCGCCCATTTCTGATGAGCTGCGTTGACCAGCGCGCGCAGATTCAGCTCGCGCGAGCACAGCGGCAAGACTCGCTTGGCAAAATCACGGTCGGCACCGGCGTAATCGTGTTCCGGCCGCGATGGAAGTTTCATTCTCACCGTCCAGCGTTGGGTCGAAAACACTTCAATTGGAATTCGCCGCCCCGCCTGTCCATTCTGTTCAGGTTTCCCTTTGGCTTCCTTCATGCCCACAGAAAACCATGTTCCCGTAGTTGGGAAAATCGGGAGCGCGCCTGAAAGCCATTTCCATCAGAAGTGAAATCATCTACCGGGATTTCTCCGCACTTCGCACCACGAAATGTCCCCATCGCCGCTCGGTGATTCGCGGTAAGGAGATTTCCAAGTTGGACAGTAACCCAAACCTTTCCGTTACCGAGCGGAGCGTGAAAGTGCGGGCCTTGCACGAAGACACCTACGGGAAGATGAAGCCGCTCTTGAGCGCGGTACAGTTGGAACTCTTCGAAAAAATTCTGAAGGTCTCACCGAAGAAAAAGTGACGGCTGGCGGTGTTGGCGGCTTCGCAACGATTCCGTTCGCAATCATGCCGGCAAATTCGCGATTGCACGACTGCGCCGTTGCCCGGTAAGACAGTGGCACCGATGAAAATATCCACTCGCAGGGGACTCTCAATTCTCGCGACAAAGTGTCTGCTGGCCGCGGGGCTGATGTTTGAGACAGGCTGTGTAAGTACCAAGAGCACCAAGAGCACCGAGAGCACCGAGAGCACCAAGAGCACCAAGGAGACACCGATGACACGTTTGCAGGAACAGAACTGGGGCATCGTCGATGACCAAGTTGTGAAGGCGTTCACGCTCACGAATCGCAAGGGAACGATCGTGAAGGTGACGAACTACGGGCTGATTATTACAGATATTCAAACCGCAGACCGCGGCGGGAAACTGGGGCACATCGTCCTCGGCTTCGATAATCTCGACGGGTATTTGAGAGGCCATCCGTTCTTCGGCGCGATCGCGGGGCGTGTCGCCAATCGCATCGCCAAAGGCAAGTTCACGCTCGAGGGCAAGGAATACACGCTCGCGGTGAACAACCCTCCAAATCATCTCCACGGTGGAATGAAAGGTTTCGACAAAGTGGTATGGGAGGCTAAACCGCTGCCGGCCGGGGAACACGAGCAGGCGATAGAATTCCATTACTTGAGCAAGGACGGCGAGGAAGGTTACCCGGGGAATCTCGACGTGACGGTGGTTTACACACTCACGGACGATGATGAGTTACGCATGGATTACCGTGCGACCACGGACAAAGCGACGCCAGTAAATCTGACGAACCACAGCTACTTCAATCTTGCCGGCTCGGGCGACACGCTCGACACGGAAGTGATGATCAATGCGGATCGTTACACGCCGACCGATGAAACGTTGATTCCCAAGGGCGAACTTGCGCCCGTCAAAGGCACACCGCTGGACTTCAGGAAGGCCAAGCCGATGCGGCGCGATATTGAAGCCTTGAAGCCAAAACCGGCGCCCGGCGGCTACGACCATAACTTTGTCTTGAACAGTGGCGGCGGGAAATTGACGTTGGCTGCGCGGGCCTACGAGCCGAAGAGCGGGCGCGTGCTCGAAGTGCGGACGACGGAGCCGGGTGTCCAACTCTACAACGGCATCGGCCTCGGCAAAGAAGTGGGCCACGGTGGCGTGAAGTATGTAAAGTACGGCGGGTTTTGTTTGGAGACGCAGCACTTCCCGGACGCGATCAATCATCCGAGTTTTCCCACAGTCGTGTTGCGTCCGGGCGAGACTTACAAGACCACGACCGTCTTTGCCTTCGCGACGAAGTAGGACGCGATGAATGCGAAAATTCGCCACGCCATTCGTCTTCTTCCGCTGGTGCTGGGTGTCGTTTCGTTTCCGACGGGCGCTGCGGAGTCAAAGCCCGTTTTTCTTTACAGCCGTTACTTCAATGCCACGGGTGAGGAACGTTATTTGCCCGATGGAAATTACAAAGATGTTCTGGACCGCCTGCGCAAAGATTTCGAGGTGCGCGTGAACGACCAGCCGCTCACGTCCGAAACGCTGGCTGGCGTGAAAGTCATTCTCATCGCGAATCCGAGCGACAAGGCCGTAAGCGACAAGCCAACGCCGCATCACGTCGATGCAAAGGACGTGGCGGCCCTGATGAAGTTTGTGCAAACGGGCGGTGCGCTGATCGTCATGGGCAACCAGGAGAACCACAATCTGGAAATCGAGGACACGAACAAATTGTTGCGGCAGTTCGGGCTGGCATTCACAAATATTTACACTGACGCAAAACTGCTCCCGCTCCCGAAAAGCACTCCTGTCATCGGTGGATTGCGCTGGGGCTACTACACCGGCAATCAAGTATCGATTGAAAAAGGCCACGCCGCGAAACCACGCGCGCTAGTGACGAACGATTTGAACGTTAAGCCGCCGAAGGGAACGCGCGACGAACCAGGTGTGCTCATGGCCGTCTCCGAGCCGGGCAGGGGACGGGTCATCGTGGTCACCGACGCTGGCTGGCTCGCTGACTGGGCGTTCAACGAGAAGGGTGTTGGCGGCGTCGCGCTTCAAGGGCAGGACAACTGGGAGATTTTCCGCCGTCTCGCTCTCTGGGCCGCGCGTGTGGAGTGACACGCATTCCCGCGGGGAAGCACCGCCGTCCCGCCAGTCTATTTTTTTACGAGGTTCAACCGGGCGCGACCGAAGCCCTGGCTTCAAGGCCGGTCAGGTTGCCCGTGTATCGTCAAATACTTTGCCATGACAAAGTGAACATTCTTCAGTCTGCAGCACTCGCTCGTGCAAGCAACGCAACGTCAAAGAACGGTGACAATGGGGACAGCGCAATCCAAAGCAACGATCGGCGAGATAAAGCAACAGCGCGAATAACCCAAACACTGGCGCAACATAAATGACAATGGAGAGACCGAATAAGCCGGCAGCGACAATCTCCGGCAGATGTCGGCTCAAAATATCATGCAGCCTGTTGAGCGGTTGGCCAAGTATGTCGGTGACGATGGTCAGGGTGCACACGATCGGCATGATGACTCCAAGCGCGATTACCGTGCCGGTGATTCTCATGCGCTTCGCCGAACTGGTGAACTCGGATCGCGTCATTGCGTGAACTCCGTATAGACTGTTTTGAAATCGAAATAGTGCGCCCTGTAATTCTTCAGAAGACCAAAGCGTTTTGCCCATTCCAGATACCAAGGTTGCTGCGCTGGTTGATAGCGGAACCCAACACGCCAAGCCGCTGCCTCTGCGGGCACAGGCGCGATCTCAAACTCTCGCACCGAGTTTGGTTTCACGTTATTCGCCCCTCTGGCTCCTTTCGGCTGCTGGCTTGCATTCACCCACGTGCCATTCGACTTCACTTCTGTGAAGAAAAAGAAGTTCATCTCGCGCCCGGTGTCATTCGCGAATTGAATGCGCCTGGTCGGATGGCGATCAACCGCTTCCAAGCGAACCGGCGGTCGCATTGCTGTGAAAAGAATCACGGCATTGATCGCAGCCCACACCAGGAGAACGCTCCACAGAATTTTGCGGGCGGATTTTCTCATGATGCCCGATTATCCATCCCGCAGTCGCGGGTTGAACTCCTCCGGCGAGAAACTGCTAGCAACACTGGGACAGTAACGACTGCCATCCCTCCGAACAAAACCGCAGCCCAAACAACATGGTGCCGAAACGTAGTAGCTCGCTCTGCATCCAAAGCGGCCCGCGTCTCGGCCCTCGGAGTGTCACGCCAAGCGCGGAAGGCGTTCCGCTCGTCGCGGCGGAGAATGCAGATCGACGCGCTGATACCAGCGGCCAACGCCAACTCCGCGAACAACCAAATGAGGAGCGAAGTTTTCATGAGCGCGTGAAGCGCCAGCTCAAACCAAACTCACTTCTGCGCTCGCAGCAGGCGAACTTGTGCCTCCAGAAGTGCGATTTGCGCTCTATCAATATGCCCCGGGGCAAGGCGGTCTATCGCAAGGCCGGCCATCCACTTTGTTCGTCGCTCATGCGCCGCAACCAAACCCTGCAACTCAGTGATAATGGCGGCAGGCTGGCCTTGCTCCCGCGCCAGTTCAACTCGCGCTTCCGCCAATTCGACCTGAGCCAAGCCATCGCCTGAAGCTCTGCCCGCTGCAAGCATCTGTTCAAAATTCTTCGCCTGGCGCTCTCGAATGCTGACAATTTCTGAGAGCTTGGATACAATTCTTGCGTCCGGCTCAGCTGCCCCGGTCGGACGTGCTGAAGAGGTGCGTTGCTGTTGCGCAACAAGCACGAACGTAAAGACTGACGCGAGCACGATTGTGATCAGTTTGGTTTTCATAGTTCCTTATCGTCGGGGTATTCTTCTCCAAAGACAATGTCGTAGCCATCGGGATCAATTACCGAAAAATCGCGAACCCCGTATGACCTCGTCACCGGACCGTTCTGATAGCAATCCGGCATCGAGACCCCTTTGATCCTGAACTCGTCATACAGCGCATCCAACGTTCCGGGCTGGCAGTGAATGTGTAAATCGTAATTGCACCAGTCATCATTCGGGGCCGCTCGCGCAGCCTTGTTCGTGACGTTGACGGGCTTCGTCTTTTGGGCCAGAAAGATCGTGCAATCATCTCGTCTGATGATGGAAAACCCGCCGTCTGTAGAACCTGTCTGAAAGCCGAGCTTTTCGCCGTAGAACAAAACGGAGGCCTTCAAATCGTTCACCTGTAACAGCGGGCTTATTTGCTTGAGCATGGTGCTTTCTGGTTTCAGCGGCCTATCTCGTTTCCGTGGCAAAACGACAGAACTGAGCATGTGGACCGCCCTCGTTCGCTCCAGTAATTCTGTTGGGCATTAAGTTCACTTTCTTGACGCGTGCAGCCGCCAAAGCAGAATCACCAGTACGCTGGCGCCTGCCACCACAGTAATCCCCAAAACCGACTGCCAGGGAATCGACCGGAGCCGCGTGAGCGCCGCGACTGGTCCAGGGACCGGAGACTTTGCGAGCAGCGTGCCCACCGATTTGGCCTGTCCCTCGGGCAAGAACGTGCCATCGGTTGAATTGTACAAATAGGATATTCCAGCCGCCACATCCCGCACCGAGGACCCAGGCAGGAGCGTCGGCACAAGCGTGGCTGAGCTGGGGATCTGAACATTGGTCACAGTGATGAGATGCATTCGTGGAAACGACTGCTCTCCGTTGAAGTGTTCAAAATGCGTGTGGGTGAGGGTCGCCCGGTGAGGGACCGTCAGGCCTCCCCAGTTCGTCCACGCGCTGACGGAGTATTCAGCACCCGATTTCTGGGTCTCCCGCCAGCGGCGGAAAAGCGACCCGTCGCGGTATCCGGAGCGGAAGAAGTAACTGAGGGCTTCGCGGGGCACTTGATCGCACAACCCATCGTCCAAATGAAATCGGATACGTTCGGGAAGCAATGGTGGTTCGGACGACCACGCCACTTCCGACCGGTAGCAATACAAAGCCGGGTGTCGAGGAGGCAAGAATCCCACCGGGGCGTTGCTCACACTCCCCGGCCGGTCCTTCGACGTGAGGAACGCTCCCGCTAAAACCCGAACGAATTCAGTAGCGGCATCCAACCGATCCCAGTGTCGGTCCGTTACAAAGCCGCCACATGAAGTGCCACCAGCGTACCACTCGGCGGTGTACGAACGTCCATCCACCAGCGCTATAGACTCCTCGGTGACAGCGCGTACCCCTGAGTTCGTGTAGAAAATACTGATCGCCCAGTTGGTGCCGATGCAAATCAGCGTGAACGTCGCGGTAACCACACTGGAAGTGGAGGAGTTCAACACCACGCGGATCTCTTGCTGGCCCGACACTTGAAAGTCAGTTGCCATCAACTCTTGTGTGAGGCCAACGGCGAGCACGATGACCAGCTTTTGGCGCACGTTTTTCACAGGCTCAATTGTGCCCGCCGCCGTTCGCTGCAACTTGGTTAGGCCGCGTTGTCATTTGTCAATCCACCCGGACTCAACGATCTCGACGGGGAAACTATTCGCGGTGCGCGCTGCCCAATGCATGCGTCCGTGGTTCTCCAACCAGACGAAGAGTCGGGGCCGCCATCCGTCGATTGAGTACGTAAACATGGCTCTCCAAGGCAACTCAACTGGTGGTGGAATAAGAATGCGCTCCGAACGGCCTGCCTGAATGGACGAGATGTATCGCACCGATGAAAAAGGTGGAACATGCTGCGGGTCAGAGTTGGTGACGCAGCGATACAGTACCCACCGCCTGACGGGTTGCTGCCCGTTGTTGGTAAGTTCAAATGCGGCAACGCGGCCGCCGCTGGCATCGTTGGTGTATCCACTAAACCTGACCGACACGTTCGATGCCGACCTTGTGCGAGTCGAAATCAAAAGCACGGCAACGCCCGCTCCGAGAAGCAGTAGAACCATCAGAATCCGATTGCCTTTGATGCGCATAACGTGTGACGCGGCCTAACGACTCAAGCTCAGCGACCCGGCCCGCGGGACGCAACAATTGCAACCGCGGCGCTCCCGCCGGGTTCGCTGCAGTGAATGGTTAGACCACATCCTCATCGAAACAACTCTTCGGCCTTGTCGTCCCACTCGTGACTGTGCTGTGTCCACCCATCCTTGGCAGGTGGCGGAAACCCGGTGCGGCAATACCCACGCTGAGCGGCGAAATCGAAAATGGCGTGCGGATACTTGTTGATGAGCAACGCGGCTTTCCGGTCGTCGGGCGACCACACTATCTGAACCGTGGATGGCAGATGTCGGTCGGTAACAGCTGCGGTATTATAAATCTGCATGGCATCCACAATCGGATTGTCGGTGCGCGATGTGTCGAGCGCGTAAAAGTAACCGGTGTCGCCGTCGTCCTCGAAGACGACTACGAATGGCGGCGTCGGCGACGCGCCCCCGACAACCACTGGCTCTCCGACGCGAATCTCCTGCTCTGCGATAAGTTTGACTGCCATAGCGCGTGATGTGGCCTAACGATCCAAGCTCAGCGACCCGGCCCGCGGGACGCAACAATTGCAACCACGACGCTCCGCCGGGTTCGCTGCAGCGCATGGTTAGGCGATTGTTTGTTCATCGTTGGTCGCAACTGTCAACGTCCCCTCGTTGTACCAGACTGAGTATCTCCCGTCTGCCGTGATGAAATGAAGCACGCCTGTTTCGTCGTTAATTTCTCTAACCGGGACTGCAATGGTTGCAATCGGACCAATGCCCCCCGCATACCCGCCTTCAGGATACGACAGCTCACGATCTCTGGCCACACGCTCCCAAGATCTCGTGTCATACACGCCCCGACCGGAATGCGAGACAACGAGGAGGTAATTGCCATCTGGATCAAAGCCTGCCGCAACTAATCCTCCGATGAAAAGGTGCTTCGTCATCGCCTAACGACCCAAGCTCAGCGACCCGGCGCACGGGACGCGACGATTGAAACCACGACGCTCCCGCCGGTTCGCTGCAGCCGCAGAGTTAGGCGGCGTTTGATGCTGAGCATTGTTTCCTTTCATCAAAAGCGATAGCCGATCAGGTTCCAGTAAAACATGAACGGGACAAAAAGGATCAAACAAAATACATCGAGTGAGCCTCGTATTCTTCGCGCTACCATCCAACCGTCGCGGCGAGTCCGGACTAGGACAATCAGCAGGGCGATGGTCGCAAGCGTGGCAACGGTCCCCAATAGTGGAAGGTACTGCAGCACGGAAGGGCAACTCGGGTGTATTTGGTCAATCGCCGACAACACGGTGATGGCAAACGCGACAAGAATCAGAAAGTCGAGGACGCAGATCGCGCGTTTGAAGTTCACAACTCTGTTGGATGCTGACACAGCCTCGTTCTGCTGACGGCGGAACAAGCGGGTTAAACTCCACCGGACACCTGCAATCGTGTTGGCAAGAAAGTTGATGAGGAAGAGAATCCATAATGCTGCCTGGACTGTTCCGTTGCCACACCATCTTAGTTTTTCATAGCGTGCCATCTTGGACAGAACTCCTGTTTCCTGGGCGAAGCCCTCTTGTTTCAGAGCGCCGGCCTGCGATGGGTCATCGATGACGCCGTGGACCCAGTCCGTCATCGTTTTCAATGACCCCGGCGCATAGCCACGCCACTTGCTCTGAAGCGCGCCTGTTTCGGAGATTCCCAGACTGTGATTTGCCAGCGGCAGAATGAGCATGGTCCATTTCCGATTGTTCGCCTGGGCCAGCGAGTGCTTCAAACCCGCAACGCTTTCGCCGACCGGTACGTTTTGATCCCGTTGTCCCCAAATCGCCAAAACCGGCTGGTCAACCCGGCTCCACTCGGGATGCACGTATTGGTTTGGCGGTGGATAGGATCGCGGCGCAAATGAAGAGAGCCCGAAGCCATCTTTCAAGTTGTGCGGCAAAGTCTGTTGTCCGAGATACGCTTTCTCGGCCACATCACGCAAGGTGTCCGAAAGCCCATACTTCCGGAACAGGTTGTCACGATAGTAGAACATCATGCCGTCGGCGACGTCTGCCCCCGCGACAATGATGAATCCAATGTCTTCCGTTCGGTTTGCCGCGGCGGCGCTGATGTAGGCGCCCTGGCTGAGTCCCCAAATGCCGGTCTGGGATGGTGCGATCTCATGGCGTTGCTTCAGAAAGGCGACCGCAGAAAGAGCGTCATTGACCAGATTCTCGTAGGGGCTACGGCTCTCGTAGGCGCCACCAGACTGGCCGGTTCCGCGCTTGTCGTAGATCAAGGCCGCAATACCATGCCTCGCAAAATACTCACCCACCTCACGGTACGACTCACGAGTCTGTGGGCCCGCGCCATGAACAAAGACTACGGCCGGGACCGGCACCACGCTCTTTGGCAAAAGCAGACTTCCGGCAAGTTTGACGGCTTGGTTGTGAAACTCGATGCGATGCTCCTCGAACCCGGAACCTGCCCCGGTTTCATTAGTACCGGCTTCTGTCTTGCTGATCCCTACTACCAGAAAAGCGATGCCAGCTATCGCGGCAGGTAGCAATGGTATGGGATAGATGAACGACATGTAAAACAGTTCGACGAAGCCGCCGGACGCCCCCAATTCAGCGACCCGGCGCACGGGACGCAACCACTGCAACCGCGACGCTCCCGCCGGGTTCGCTGCAGCGCATGGTTAGGCGACGTGTGAGGCGAATCGGTCATAAAACAGTATTCCCCAAGTGCCGGCATAAAGGGTCAACAGAATGATGCTGATAAAGCGCCAGCCCCGCTCGCCCCGACGGAAGGACACAATCACGCTGGTCAAACTCAGAACCGCCAGAACCAACCCGCTCAGTAAAAGAAGACTGGTAATGCCACTATGGCTTTCCGTCGGTGCGGGCTGCGCGTGCTGAAAGAAAATAAAAGGCGGCAGCATCACCGCCGCGCGTCCGGCGGCTTCACCAATCGCAAGCAAGATGAAATAGAAGCCGGCGATCTGCGCAACCAGCGCGGCCAGCGCCGACAGCAACGATGATAGAAAGAATGCGCTTTTCATAACTTGAATATCGCCTAACGACCCAAGCTCAGCGACGGCGGCCACGAGAGGCGACCATTGCAACCGCGACGACCCGCCGCCGTTCGCCGCAACGCATGGTCAGGCATCATCATCCCTATTTTTGCTCCGTCTCCGGCAACGTCTCTCCACGAATCCACTGCCCCAGCAAACGCTGATACTTCGGAGGAAACTCGTGCCCGGTGTCTGGCATTGTAATGAACGTGAAATCCAAGCCGTGCTCCTTGGCTCCAAGTTCCAATGCCCGGCTCAGATAATGATTGGTCTGGTCGCCCTGCATCAACAGGAACCGACAACGCTTCAACGCAGCTCGATGCAGCGCATTCGCAGCGAGTGGACTGCCGCCTTCCACGAAATAAAACGCGCGGAAATGGCGGAGGACAAATTCGTCCTGTCCCGCCAGCAGCAACGCTGTCGTGTGCGCCCCGTTCGAGAAACCACCCAGCGCGCTCCGCTCCGGCGTGATGTTGGGCACCGTATCGAATAATTTCTGGAGCATGACGCGATAGGCCCGGCCCACAGTCTCAAAATCATCGACGGTCACCAAGCCACCATCTGTCTTGTCGAAAGCCCGTTTGAAGAGCGGGAGATTCGCGCAGATGAAGTCATTTGATCCGATGGTCTTGCGGTCGAGCGGCAGCGCGTCCGCCCGTCCACCGTCACTCCCGTTAAGAAACACGAAAAGCGGAAACTTGCCGTCGCGGGAGTAGTTCGTGGGTAACCGCACGATAAGGCGTGGAGGCTGCCTCTGACCAGTGGACATCGTTGCCAACGTGTCGGGCAAATCAGGAAACTCCAATTGCCATCGAGCATTCGGTTCAAGCGCGATGCCAACTGCTCCTCGCGCGAACGCAGCGACACTGAGTGCGAGAACCATCACGATTAAGTTGCCGTTTGGCATTAACATGCGGCGCCTAACGACCCAAGCTCAGCGACCCGGCGCACGGGACGCAACAATGGCAACCACGACGCTCCCGCCGGGTTCGCTGCAGCGCATGGTTAGCCGGCATGTTCATCACTTTCTCCAAAACATCCACCAGGATGTCCGCCGCACGACCTTGGCTTTCTTCATGACCGCGAATGGTCTGCGTTCGGAATCGTTTGCGACTCCGACTACTTCCCACATGGTTAGGCCGCGTTGTCATGGCATCTGAGATGGCCCGCTCTCCACGCGCACTGGACCCAGCTGACGGTAGTGAAGTGGCCGCACAACCGGCTTTCCGGTTCCGTCCGTCCCGTCATACAGAAAAATGCGCTGCTCTCGAAGCGCAACACGACAACCTCGCCAACCCGCCCAACGTATGCGCATCGAAGTGGTATCCGCTCGGTCCGCCGAGAGGAAAACTGAAAGCACAACGCCGGCGACTGTGATGGCCCCGAGAACAATCAGTAGCTTGGCGCGTGTGAATTTCATGAGTGCTGTGAAGCGGCCTAACGACCCAAGCTCAGCGACCCGGCGCACGGGACGCACCGATTGCCAACCGCGACGCCTTGCCGGGTTCGCTGCAGCGCATGGTTAGCCGACTTCTTCATACTACTACATGAAACGATCCGACAAGCCATCGCGGAAGTCTTGCCGATGAAGCAGCTTCGCGACATTCGCAAGTACGTGAACATGCTTCTGGAACTGGCCTGCCGGCACTAAAAACAAGAACACCAAATGCACCGGCTTACTGTCAAGGGCATCGAAGTGAATCCCCTCTCGGGAACGCCCGACTACCGCCACCACTTCAGATATCAATGTCGTAGAGGCATGGGGAATGCCTACACCAAATCCGATACCCGTGCTCATTGACGACTCACGCTTTCTGATGCTCTCTGCGATTGAATCCCTGTGCTGAGACTGAATCTTGTGAGTGTCCACGAGGTGACTCATAAGCTCCTCGATGGCCTGCCAGCGGTCCTGTGCCTTCAGGTCAACCACACTCACGTCTGGACCGAAGAAGTCATCCGGAAACTCGCCGCCAAGACCTCGCGCGGTCTTCTTGGGTGGTCGCGGCGGTCCACCAGCAGATGCTGGCTGCGTCTTCGGATTCTGGTCTCGTTGAGAATCACCCATCGCGTGCGAAGTCGGCTAACTATTGATATACGACAAATTGTCCATCTATTGAGCGACGGGAAATTCGAGCGAGCATTGATTTCATGGGGCGGATTGAATCAATTCCCGACGGCTGTGGCAATATTGCGACTGGTTTCGCGCTTTCGGCCGTGGAGCGAGGTCCGGAAAAAATACCGTGACGCCGTAACGGAGGCCGACGGCAAGGGCAGGGCAGGGCGGCGCTGTGCGCAGCGGGCCGGTACGGACAAAGGGGTGGGTTCACGCCAGTTCTTTCACGACGCGGCGGATGATGGCCAGCCCTTCCTCGGCTTGCTCTCGTGAAAGATTGAGCGGCGGAAGGAAGCGGACGACTTGCGCGCCGGAGGGAACGGTGAGGACGCCGGCATCGTGGAGTCGGTTGATGAATTGAATGGACGCGGTCTTGTCTGAATTCGCAAACGCCAGGATTTTTTCTTTCTCGGCGACTTCCAGGCCGAGCATGAACCCGAGGCCGCGGACGGCCGTGAGGACTTGTGGGAATTCATTAACGAGCGTCTGCAGTTCGGCTTTCAAAAAAACGCCGGTGTCGCACGCGTTGTCGGCCAGCTGGTCGCGTTCGATGACTTCAAAGATTCTGTTGGCCACGGAGCAGGCGAGGGGAGTGCCGCCAAAAGTTGTTCCGTGCGACCCAGCGCCGAGCAGGTCGGCGTGCTGGTCGCGAATCCAAAAAGCGCCGATGGGAAGTCCGCCGCCGAGGGACTTCGCCATGGAAACGGCATCTGGCAGAAACGCGCCGCCATTGGATTGTTCCAAAATCCGCTGAAAGGCCTGGTAGCGCCCGGTGCGGAAGTGGCCGTCCTGCACGGCGTCCATCATGAGGAGAGTTTTCTTTTCGTCGCACAGTGCGCGGACGCCCAGCAGATATTCTTTCGTGGCGGGAACGATGCCGCCTTCGCCGTGAATGCCTTCGATGAGCACTGCGACTGTGGCCGGGGAAATGGCCGCGCGCATCGCGTCGAGATCGTTGAAGGGAACGTGGCGAAAGCCCGGCGTCATCGGCCCGAAGCCTTTCTTTATTTTCTCCTGCCCGGTGGCGGCGATGCCCGCGAGGGTGCGCCCGTGGAATGAGTTGAGCGCGGTGATGATCTCGAAACGGCCTTCGTCGTGGCCAAATCTGCGCGCGAGTTTGAACAAACCTTCGTTCGCCTCGGCGCCGCTGTTGCAGAAGAAAACTTTTCCGGGCGCGAGGTGCTTCACGATGTTTTGCGCGAGACGGCCTTGCGGTTCGTTGTAATAAAGATTGGAGACGTGCGTGAGCCGCTGCGATTGCTCGATGAGCGTCTGCGTGATTTCCGCGTTCGCGTGTCCGAGGCAATTCACCGCGATGCCGCCGCCAAGATCGAGATAACGTTTGCCGCGCACGTCCCACACGTAGCTGCCTTCGGCGCGCGCGAGCGCGAGATCGAAACGCGCGTAGGTTGGCACGACGTATTTGTTGAACAGCTCTTTCACGGACTCGAACTGGTTGTGGACGAGCGGTGGCGGAGCCGGGACGACTTCTTTCATCGCGGAAGTGAGTAACACAAAGGCGAAAAGCAGAAAGCGGAAAATGTTTGGCGCGGAGGAACTTCAAATCTTGAACCGTGAACTCTGAACCCATACGTTGCGCGCCCATTGCTATGGAGAAAGTCGTCATTATCGGCACGGGTTGCGCGGGATTGACCGCGGCCCTTTACACCGCGCGCGCGAATTTGAATCCGCTGGTGCTCACGGGCACGATGCCGGGCGGATTGCTGACCACCACGAGCATCGTGGAGAATTTCCCGGGGTTCCCTGAAGGCATCGACGGCTACGAGTTGATGGTTCGTATGCAGAAACAGGCTGAAAGGTTCGGCGCCCGCATTCGGCAGATGGTGGAAGTGAAGTCCGTGGATCTTTCGAAGCGCCCGTTCGTTCTTGATCTCGATGGCGAAACGGTCGCAACCGAAACTTTGATTATCGCGACGGGTGCTGGCCACAAACATCTCGACGTGCCAGGCGAGCATGAGTTGGAGAAGAAGGGCGTGACTTACTGTGCAACGTGCGATGGCGCCTGGCCCATGTTCCGCAATAAGCCGTTGGTTGTAGTCGGCGGCGGGGATTCGGCTTGTGAGGAAGCCACTTACCTCACTCGATTCGGCTCGGAGATTCTTCTCATTCATCGCCGCGATACGCTTCGCGCTTCCAAAATCATGGCCGACCGCACGCTCACTAATCCAAAGATCAAACCGGTTTGGGACAGCGTCGTCACCGAAGTGCTGAATCAGGGCGAAGGGAAAGTTACCGGCGTGCGCGTGAAGAATCTCAAGACCAACGAGGAACGCATCCTGGATTGTGCCGGGGTCTTCGTCGCCATTGGCCACGTGCCCAACACGCAACTTTTCAAGGGTGTGATCGACATGGACGCCAACGGCTACATCATTCCAAAGCGCGGTTCTGAAACGAACGTGCCCGGCGTCTTCGTCGCCGGAGATTGCTCAGACCACGTTTACCGCCAGGCTGTCACCGCGGCTGGCATGGGCTGCGCGGCCGCGATTGACGCCGAAAGATACCTGAGCGCGTTGCTTCACTAATCGCGATGGCCTTCGATCTCACACCCGAACAACGTCAGGCGTTCGCCGAGGCGCTGCATGCGGGGAGAAAAATTGAGGCAATCAAGCAACTGCGCGAACTGAGCGGGCTGGGACTCAAAGAATCGAAGGAGATCATCGATCGTTTGGAAATCGAACTTCGTGCCGCCCATCCTGAACGGTTTGCCACGGCGCCAAAGAAATCCGGCGGTTGCCTGGTGCTTTTGATTCTCTTGTTCCCGGTGGCAGTTCTTATCTGGTTTTTCCTTTTGCGGCAGGCGCGATGACTCCGCACGAACTCGCCACGAAACTTCGTACGCCAAAGCGGCCGCGTTTGCTTGATGTGCGTCAACCAGATGAGCACGCCTTCGTCGCCTTGCCAAACTCCACCTTGATTCCGCTCGGTGAATTGCCGCAGCGCATCGACGAGATTGAAACGTGGAGGAGTGACGAAGTCGTTGTTTATTGTCACCACGGGATTCGAAGTGCTCAGGCTGTCGCGCAACTGCGTGCCGCAGGTTTCCTAAATGTTCACAACTTGGTTGGTGGCATCGATTCGTGGACGAATGACGTCGAGCCCACACTACCGCGTTACTGAACATAACAAACATTGTGCGCTATAATAGAATGAAAAGAATAGGCCGGGGCCCATCACATTTTTTTCCAGTTCCACACTAACTCTTGGGATTGCGGCGACGACTGGACAATTGACGATACCAAATCCTGGCGCGTAGCGTCCGTTCATCAGTTATCACCCAAACCGAAGGATTTCATGAAAGCCAGAATGCTTTGGACAGGTTTAGTTTTCTTGTGCGCGTTGCCCACGCAGGCCGAGATCAAAATCGTCGCCGACCGCAACGCAGCCGACAGCGCCACGGCCCGTTTCAGATTCAAAGAGGTTCCAGCACCGTCGAAAGCGGACGCCGCGACAGTGGCCAGGTTCACATTGGTGGACGGCGAGAGAGACCGCAACGGTGGCGAGTTCGCGCAACTTCATGATGGCAAGCTGCCAACCGAAGGAGATCAACCGTCTGAGAATTTTTTCTTCGCCCAAAACACTGAGGGCGGCCGTTTGCTCATCGACCTTACCAACGCGATTGAAATCAAACAGGTCAACACCTACTCGTGGCATCCTGGAACGCGCGGCCCGCAGGTTTACAAACTTTACGCCAGCGACGGGCAAGCGGATGGATTCAAAGCGGAGCTGAAAAAAGACGCCGAACCCGAGAAGTCTGGATGGAAACTCATTGCCAGTATCGACACCCGTCCCAAGGAAGGCGATCAGGGCGGCCAATACGGCGTGAGCATTTCTGATTCGAGCGGAATCATCGGCAAGTACCGCTATCTCTTGTTCAACATCGTTCGCACGGAGGCGGATGATCCTTTCGGCAACACTTTTTACAGCGAGATTGATGTGATTGATCGCAACGCGCCAGAGATCGCGGCGGCGACCGAGGACGTGAAGCCGGTCACGAAAAGCTTCGACGCGGATGGAGGCAAATATCATTTCACCATCAATGCGACCGTCGCGCCCGATTTGATGGAATGGGCGGACACAGAATTGCGGCCCGTCGTGCAGGAATGGTATCCGAAGCTTGTCGCCATGCTGCCCAGTGAAGGATGGAAGCCGACGACCAACGTAACCATTCGCTTTCGCGACGACATGCGCGGTACGCCAGCCTCCGCGGGCGGAGGCAACATCAATTGCAACGCCGGCTGGTTCAGGAAGGAACTCAAGCGCGAGGCGCGAGGCGCGGTGGTTCACGAGATGGTTCACGTCGTGCAAAGTTATGGCCGGGTCCGCCGTGATGATCCGGATGCGATGCGAATGCCCGGCTGGCTGGTCGAAGGCATTCCCGACTACATCCGCTGGTATCTTTACGAGCCGCAAACCAAAGGCGCGGAAATTTCCAAAGCGCGAATAGCCAATGTCACGAACACCGCCAGCTACCGCGTCACCGGCAACTTCCTCAACTGGGTCTCGACAAACTACGACACCAACCTCGTCTTGAAACTGAACACCGCCGGACGTCAGGGCAAATACACCGAAATAATCTGGAAAACGCTTACCGGTAAAACGCTGGTGGAACTGAACGACGATTGGAAAAAGGCGCTGGTCGAAAAACTCGCCGCTGCTGAAAAGCCGAAGGAGACGCCGAAAGAAGAGAAGAACTGAAACGCTGCCATTGCCGCGGTAAGAACAGCCGCGCTCCGCTTAGTGCATTGACACTCTAGCACCCGTCCCCCTGCTCTGCCGACTTTCTGGTTCATTTCCGTCCTTCGCAGCATGGCCCAAACATGTACGAAGAAGTCCACTGAGCGATAGACGACAGTTGAGGGCTGGGCAAAATGCGCGGGTTGAAGCCGAGATGACTTTGTCGAAAGGCGCGGCAAAAAAAGCAATGCCAGTCACGTGAGCCGTGCGACGAACAACACGAAGCATAGACAAAAACGAAGATAGAAATAATATGAAAATCAGAAATGCCCTTTCCGCGCTGATGTCGGGTCTGTTCTTGGTAGCAACCGGAACCTCCGTCACAAATACACACGCTGCGATGTATGGTGGCAACGGGAACGGAGCCGGTCCGACCGCCGGCAATTTGGTTAGGATTGACGAAACCACCGGCGTCGGCACTTTCATCGGGGATCCAATCACCCCGGGTGGACTTTCAGGCCTTGATTTCGCTCCGGACGGCACCCTTTATGGCTCCACAATAACGGGCTTTGGCAGCGCCAGTTCTCTGGTGAGGATCAACGCGGCAACCGGAGCACTTATCGCCACGATTGGTAGTATTGGGATTTCAATCGGTGATCTTGCGGTCAATCCCATCACCGGAGTCATCTACGGGATTCGCTCCAACGCAGACGGAACCGGCAACGGCGGAAAGCTTTATACAATTAATCCTCTGACGGGTGTCCCCACTCTCGTCGGAGATACCGGCGCTGGCGTGGGTGGCGGGATTGATTTTACGCCGGGTGGAGATTTGTACCAAGTTAATACCTCTGTTAGCCACCTTAGTTTGGTGGATGGCTCCGTTATCTCCTCCGTTCTCGTCGGGACTTATTACGATGCGCTCGGAATTCGGCCGACCGACGGCACGTTTTTCGTCAGTGTCGGTAACCCCGGCACTGATTCCATCTACACGCTCGATCCACTGACTGGGAGCGCGACGTTTATCGGCAACACCGGAAGTGGCAGTCCAAGTGACTTGACCTTTTCCGTTCCCGTTCCTGAACCCTCCACCTACCTCGCGGGTGCGCTGCTGGCGCTCGTATTCGGGGTGCAGGGCGTTCGTTCTCTGCGCAGCCGCAAGCACGCGGTCTGAACCGGCTTCGCTGCTCAATTCTTTTTAAGCAAAGGCGCGACTTCACTGTCGCGCCTTTCTTGCATCTCCTCGGTACCCGATGAACCCGCCGCTTTGCCACCGCGTCGCTACGAACGCCCTTCATTTCCGCGGCGCCAGATCCATACCGGACCACGTCACGGTTTTATAGAACTCATCTTCACCCCTGAAGAAAGCGCGCCCACGCCGTTCGTCGCCCTGGAGCCATGCGACGAAAGTGAATTGGGCTGGTGGATGAGTGCGTTCCATGTCGCATTGGCGAACAATTTCAATCGGTGGCAGCGTCTTGCGGCCCATCACGTCCACAAGCGGAAGTTTGATGTCACCGTCGAAAGCGCGATAGACCACTTCGCTGCACACGAGTTTGTCGCTGCTGAAAAAGTCGAATTCGAAATCGTAAGGCTTGCCCACGTGACTGAAACCGCGGGCAATGGATTCCTTCAATCGGTCTTCGGAAAGGTTCGGGCGCAGAAAGGCCGCCGCGTCCGCCTCACCTACAGAATGTTCCATGGACGTGAACACGACGCCCTCGCTGATGGCTTCAATGATGACGTGCTCGTGTCCTTTCTCGTCACGCACGAGAAACTTTTGCCAATGCTTCTGCACGCGCGGATCGCGGTCGAGACCAAGTCGCTGCAAATCCGCCGGAGTGCCGACATAAAGCGCCGAGTGCGGCCAGTAGCCGGGCAGAAATGCGTTGGAGAGAAACCAATTGCGCCGCTCGAGCATCACATCACCGGGCTTGAGTTTCGCGCGCAATTCCTTCAACTGCGCCAGTCCGATCAGTGGTTTGCCTTCGTGCGGCTCGCGCACCTTGGTGTCGCCAATCCAGGTGGAGATGAATGTCTGTGCGCGATAAATTGCTTCCTTGCCCGTATCGCGGGCGTCCGCCAGCGGGGTCACTGTGCCGGCCGTGAGAATGACATTGCCTGATCCTTGGATGGCTGTGTTCGCTCGTGCGATTGCCGCGTGGAATTGAGCGAACGGTGCCGGTTCCGTGAAATTGTGGTGCGCAAAGTCATCTCCATGGCTGCGATAGAACCGCGCCGCTTGCTGCATAAGCTTGCGATTGCCGGGTTCGGCGAGACTGCGGCGCACTGTGTCGTAAAGTCCCGGCGGAATATTCCAGAGCGGTTCCGGTTCGTTGAGCTTGCGGACGGCGTCGGGTGCGCCAGCAAAGAGTGTCACGAATTTCAACGAGGTCTCGTAGAGAATGCTCGCGGCTGCGTAACTCGCGAGAAACGCGCGCAGGCGCAACGGTTCATTACTGACGCGCGCATGGTCCTGATATTTCCAAACGATACGCAAAAGCGCGGTGCGGTAATTCACGTACGAAAGCAAAAGAGCGCGCACGGCATCATCGTCCGACTGGCGATACCAATTGCGTTTGCCGCTCGCGAACTCGGCCATAATGGAGCGAGTGCGCGTTTCCAAATCAGTCACGCCACCGATGATGTCGCGCAACGTCGTTTCGTCCGCACGCAGTACTGCATCAAGCGAGTTTGTGGACATGCCGGCAAGGTTCAATCCGCTTATCCGCTCGCCACGCCCGTGTTCCGCGAAATACCAGTTCTGCCAGATAAAGATCCCGGCAGCGACCACGACAATGGCGGCCCAACGCAACGTAATGCGCGTGCGATCGCGCCAGGAGAATTTTCTGGGCTGTTCGCCAAGCGACGGAAACGCGCGTGAGTACTCAGTCACAAAAGCACGCAGTTTCTCGCCCAACCTCCCCTGCTCTATTCGCAGTTCGCGTAATCGCCCTGCGCGAAACAGCACGCGAAGTTGCTGCATCCAGTTTCGGCAGATATCTCGCGCGCGGTAAGCATAGCTCAACGCCAGCGCGCCGGCTGGCAGCATCAGCCCGACAGATGTCCATGCGACCCATGGAAGGAAATAGCTTCGCACCGCCCACCAGGCTCCCGCATACCAGAGCGCGTAAACCGGCAGGCCGAGGCCGAGTCGCGACAACGCCGTAGTTGTTGGGCCGTCTTGAATCTTGCGCGCGAGCGCACGCACGATCATGAACGGCACGATGTGAAATAAAGTTCCGATGAGCGCCGCGGGAAACCAAAAGGCCAGCCACACTCCTTCGAGCGCGAGTGTGAGAAACAACTTCCACGTGCGGAAGCGCATGACCGGCGAACGGGAAGCCAACCCTGCCGCCGCCAGGTGCGAACGATATTCGCGAATGGATTCCGCCATCGCTTCGGCGCGCGGACGATCTTTTTCGAGAAAATGATTCATCGCATCTGCGAGGCGCTTGCGCTGACGCAAAGCCGAGATGGCGACGTGACCGCGCGTGCGTTTGGGCGGCGGCAAGAGTAATTCCAATTCTTCGAGAAACGGTTCGAACGCCGGTTCGTTCAGGTGAATTACGACGCGCTTGAGCCGCGATTCTATTTCCGCGGTGAGTGCACGCATCGCTTTGCGTTCATCCGCGTGTTCCGACATGAATCGCGCGACGGTGATGGGGCGTCCGACGCGCACCCAAATCGCCGAGCGGAAAAGTTGCTTGCGCTGATAGTTGATGCCGATGGGAACAAGTTTCAGGTCGCGGCCCCCCTGCCCTGCCGCTTGCACCGCCATGCGCGCCGCGCCGGAACGGACCTGCTCGATTTTCAACGAGTCGTGGCTCTTGCCTTCGGGAAAAATCCCGACCGCTTCTCCGCGAACGAGCGCCTGCGTGCCGACGTTTAACGATTCCAGATTGCGCCGCACCTGCGCGCCATCATCCTGCGCGCGAAAGGCCGGCAACATTCCCATTGCGCGCAGGAGTCGTCCCAGCATCGGCGTGTCGAACAGTGGCGCTTTGGCAAAGAACCGCACGGGCCGATCAGCCGCGATCCCGACAATCACCGGATCGACGAGTGAATTGGCGTGATTGGCAGCAAGCAGAAGTGGTCCCGTTCGGGGGATGTGGTCGCGCCCGCTGGCTTCGACCTTCGGATAGTAAATGCGGATGAGCCGGCGAACGATCCGGCGTGCGAGATGGCCGAGGAACTGAGAGCGCATGACTGTTCTTACTCTATTGTCCTTCTCACTCCCATGCTCTTCTGGCGTGCTGCCGGCCAATCTGAAGGGCAACTCTTATCAAATGTGAGTCCTATCGAGATGAAAGCGCAGCATGATCTCGGGATTAAAGCTCTCGTCCGGGTCCGTGCACCAGAGCGGGCGAATCTTGTGAAGAATCGCGGCAAATTCGCACAGCGGCATGTGCAACAGCAGCTTCCGCTGATTCTCCATGAAGCCGAAGACGGTGTGAACAGGCCGCCCGTTCGAAGTGATCTCTTCGATATTGAAGTGGTAGTTCAAAATGAGGTGATACATGTAGATGGTATTATCGAAATCTTCGAAGTGAAGTGCGTCGTAGGTGAACCATTCGAACAAGGTCAAAAAACTTTCGCATTCATAAATCGGGACATTGTTGAACCAGCAATAGAGAGAATCGTCACGAGTTGCGGCTGTGAGACGAGCCTGATCTTCGAACGGGAAAAACCGCTTCGGTCGCGTGACCAGCTTGTGCATAAACTTCCGATGCGAGACCATTTGTTGCGTACCGTAGAAGGTGCGCCGGGCGAACCACTTCCGAAAATAGGCATCATAGTCGAGGTGCCTCAGGAAGAGGCATTCGGCATCGATCACGCCGGCATACTTGTAGCCGAGATCGAAGGCGGCCCTGAGGCCATGGAATTTTTTCTCAGTGACGATGTTTTTTCTTTGCGACGCCGGGCAGTGGATGACGGAGCGGGGCGTTAGATCAGCGTACGTCCTACGGAAGAGATTGCGCTCCTCCTTGCTGCTGAAAACGATGAGAACGTCGTCGTCCTCAAAGAATTTCCGATAGGACGCCAGCAGCTTCGAGAGGAACGCGAACTTCGGCGGATGGCACGGGATGACAAAGCAGGAATGCTTCATTCCGGTTCTCCGGGAAGTAGTCCAGATCCTACGTGCATCCAGCGGGCCAGCTACCGGTTTGCCGTTTGCACCGAGTCCTTGATGGGAACCGGCACAAAAGCGCGCAAGAGTTCATTGCTCTTCGCGGCGTAATCGTAGATGCGCACGGTGCCATCGAAGCCGCCAGTCGCGAGCCAGTTCGTTGTGGGATGAAACGCGACTGCAAAAATTGCTCCCTCGTGGCCTTTCAGTGTTGCGACGCGCTTACCGTCCTTGCCTGTGGTAAACACACGCACTTCGGAAGCCGCGCCACCAACTGCAATGTTCGTTCCGTTTGCCGACCACGCGATAGCCTGCACGGGACCACCGAGGCGTTCGTATTCTTTGATGATGTTTACGTCATTGTTCGCCGCGGTGCGTCCCTGATTTTCGGAAATTTTGTAGATGCGTGTGCCGCCAGTCTCGCCACCGTAAGCCACGATGTCTTCCTTCGGGCTGCGCGCGAGGCAGAGCGCGCCTTCGAGCAGTTTGTTAATATCATCGATAAACTGTCCATTCGAGACCTCGATGAGTTTCATCGCCTTGTCGCGGCTTCCGCTCAACATGCGCTTGCCGTCCACGAGGAACGTCGTGCCGAAAACCCAGTCGCTGTGGTTGTCGAACTTCATCACTTCCTTGCCGTCCTTCAAAGTGAATACGCGCACGGATTTGTCCGCGCCACCCACGGCGACTTTTTCCGAATCGGACGAAAAAGAAATGCCGTAGAGTGAATCGATGGAAGATTTGATCGAGCGCACAAGCGTGTTGCTCTCCGCGTCCCAAAGCTGTATTTCGCCAAAGAGCGCGGGCGCGCCCCCGGAAACGCCGAGGAGTTTGCCATTCGGCGAATACGCGAGCGATTCGATGCGCGGAGATTCGCCGACCAAGCGCGCCAGGACATTCGTACTGTCCGTCGCGTGGATCAGCACTTCGTGATAGCCGGACACGGCCAGCTTCTTTCCATCCGGTGAGAATGCGAGAGCGGAAACCACCGGCGGCTTGGTATAAGTCGGCGGCGCGGCGAGCTTGAACGAGTTGGCATTCGTGGGCGTATCATCCTTTGCGCCTTCCGCAATCCAGCGCGCGAAAAGCTCGATCTCAGCTTTGGTCAGCGGGTCGCCTTCTTTCGGCATCGATGGTTCCTCGCCGCTAATCTCATCAATCACACTGCTGTCTTTGGGATTCCCGGCTTTGAAGCCGGCGCCGTGCTTGCCACCCTTCGCAAATGTGGCGTGCGTAGTGAGATCAAGTTCGCCCTTCAGCTTGCCGGGATGATGACAGCCCGTGCAACTCCGCTTCAGGATCGGCATGAGATCCTTGTAATAGCTGACAGGCTTTTCCGCGCCAACCGAGGCGAACGCAATGGATGCAAAAACTGCAAAGACACTTCGAAACTTCTTCATGGAAATCATGGCTGCGTGGGAACAACGGCAGTATTCGTTGCCGCCACTTCGAGAGCCGGAAGGGCCAGGCGAAGCCGCACCGCGCCGGTTTTGTGGCGATAGAGGCGATCATTGTGCATTGCAGCGCCCTGCACGGTAAACGAGTAATTCGTCCCCACTGACGCCTTTTCAGTCCCGAAAATCGTGAGCGCCGCCTCCGCTGCGCCCGCCGGAATGTTCGTGCCGGTAACGCGGACTCCCGTCGGCAATCCATCTACGGTCAGTGGAATTTCGCCGGCGAAATTCCGGCGATCCACTTTCACTTTCAACACTGCCTCATCCACATTCGTCTGCCCGGGCAGAGGAAGATTCAGTGAGATTTTGCTCTGGGACGCACTCAGCACGAACGGAATCTGCGCAACGCCCAGCGCGACAGGCTGGCTGAATTGAATCACAGGTTGGCCGTTGTCAGTCGCCTCGCCGCGCACGAGCACCTTGCGAACGCCAATTTCGGAATCAACCTTTGCCGTCAGCTTTAGCTGGGCAGTGCGCGCGTCGCTTTTCACCGTCAACTCTTTCACGTCGAGGCTTTTGGTGATCGGATCGCGCCCGCCGGTGAAACCAACCGCCGTCAGCTTGATGTCGCTCGTGAAACCGGGACGCCGATCGATCAGCACGTCAATGGTGGCCGACTGCAATTGATCCATGCCCGCTCCTGGCGTCAGCGCATCCAGGGTGAATGGCGCGGCGTCGAACACGCTCACGAAACCTTGTTTGAAAGTTTTTTCCGTCAGGTCCTGCGGTGCGATAGCGGACGCGGCCTGCTTCAGTTCCTTGCCGCCAACAGTGGTGCTGGCAAAGATTCTCAACGGTTGCGTCGCCATGCTTGCATCAGGCGCAGCAAAGATGAGCATATCGCCATCATTGCGGCCGGCGGGAATGACCAGCGGCTCCGCGCTAACGCCCGGCGGCAGATCAGTCGCGCTCAACCGCACCGGCGCATCGAATCCCTGCCGGAGAATCTCGCACCGAATGCGCGTGCGTCCGCCGCGATTCAGCCGCACTTCATCAGGAAAGAATCTTGCAACCAATGTTGGAGCGGCGGCCTTCGGCGGACGAACGAACATGCGATAAGTGAAGTTGTCTCCGCCACGCCCGGTAAGGTCACGCAGAGTGACGGTATATTCAGTGTTCGTCTTGGCGTCGAATTCGATGCGAGCGTCCGCACCGGCCGCGTCATCATTTTGCGCGATGAGCGACTCGCCAGCGTGGAGTGCCAGCAACGCGTCGAGAGGCGAGCCGAAACGGCGCGCTTCGACTTCGCAAACCAGCTTCCCGTCTGCGGCGGGCTTGAACGTAAAACGATCCACATCTTTCGCCACGCCGATGCGTCCGTTGATCGCGACAGGGACCGTGACTGCATTCACGTTGGTGCCGGTGTTGTTCGGTTCGACTTCCGTGAACTCGGGCAGATCCTCGACATCGAACTGAATGGGATTGGACAAGCCGCGCGGGGTGTTCAGCCGGATTTCCTGCCGGCCCAATGGGGCGTTCGCATCAACGTTCAACGTCATCTTTTCCGAACCCTGAACATTGCGGCCACTGACAGAAATCTCGACCGGCTTTCCGCGCTGCCCGCCGAAGGGAAAAATGTAATCAACGAACGGCAACACGCCGACGAAAAGGCGATACTTGTAATTGCCGCCGCCGCGATATTCGAAGTCGCGCACCTGCGCGATGTAGTCACCGTCTTCCGGCACGGTGAATTCGATCAACGAATCAAACCCTCGCGAGTCTTCGTCGCGCACGAGCTCCTTTCCGTTGGCGTCAAGCAGGGCGAGCGTTGAATCGAGCGGTGAGCCGCTGCGCTGTGCCATTACTTCAAGCACAAGCTGTTCGCCCTTCTTGGCCGCAAAACGGAAATGATCCAGTTCCGTCGCCTGCACGACACCAGCAATGGCGATGGGAACCGAAATCACCTGCGCTTGCGCGATTGAATCGTTCGGCTCTGCTTCCGCAATTTCCGGCACAGCGCCGACGGTGACATTGAGCGGCGAAGAAATTCCGTTAGGTCCGAGCACACGCACTTCACGTCCGCCCAGCGGCGCATCCGGCGCGGCGGTGATGCGCGCTCGCAGGCTTTTGCTCCGATCTTTCGCGCCCGTCGCGGCCACACCGATGCCCTTGGAACTCGATTCGACTGTAACACTGGGCGGCGGATTGCTAACGACAATAATTGTCGCCGATAAACCCGATTCGCCGCTAAAGACAAGCCCTGTGACGGAACCGAGCCCTTCTCCCGCAATATTCACCTCCAGCGCCGCGCCACGTTGAATCCAGTCGGGAGCGATAGAGGTGATTTTTGGTTGAGCGAGCAAACTGAATGGCAGAGCGATAAGCGCGCCCAAAAGAAGAAGCGCCGGTCTCCAACCCGGTACATTTAAGGCCGCTTTCGCATCCGCGCCGGATTGGAGACCGGCGCTCCAAAGCATTCGCGCGCGCATCAGCTAAACAGTCCAACGACCGGCTCGGCCTGCACGAGTTCGCGCGGTTGGTTCAGGTGATTGAGCACCATCGTGTGCGGGTCGATGCCCAGCGCGTGATAAATCGTCGCGAGCAGTTGTGTCGGATGCACCGGATTCTCCGCGGGCGATGACGCAGTGGCATCCGACTTGCCGTAGAGCGCGCCGCGGGAAACGCCTGCGCCCGCAACAAGCGCCGTGTAGCAATACGGCCAATGATCGCGTCCATCGGGAGCGTTGCCATTGCCGGACGTGCTCACGCCCAACCGTGGCGAGCGACCGAATTCGCCAATGGCGATTACCAACGTCTCCTTCAGCAAACCGCGCTCATCCATGTCTTCGAGCAGCGAAGCCAAACCGCTGTCGAGTTTCGGACAATGCAGATCGCGGAGCGGACCGAAATTCGCGGCGTGTGTGTCGAAGGCATCCTTGGTGGGATCGCCGTTCGCAACGGCAGGCCAATTCATCTGCACGAAGCGTGCGCCGGCTTCGATCAAGCGGCGCGAAAGCAACAAACCCTGGCCGAAGGTATGCCGGCCATACTTGTCGCGCAGCGAATCTTTTTCCTTTGTGAGATCGAATGCATCGCGCGCGCGGCCTGATGAAACGAGGTCAAACGCCCTTTGGTAATACTTGTCGATGGCATATTTCTCGACGGACTTTTCCATCTCCGGCATCGCCGCATTGACTTTTTGCAGCAACGATTCACGGCGCGCGAGACGTTCGCGCGTCATGTTCTTCTGCATCGTGAGGTCGTCGAGTTTGATGTCCTTGTTCGGGTCCTGATAAAACTGATAGGGGTCGTAAGCCGCGCCGAGGAATCCAGCCAGACTCCCCTTCCCAATCACATTGCTCTCCTGCGTTGGTCGCGGAAGCATGACGAACGGCAGCATCGCCTCTGTCGGCGGTTTCAGGCGTGCGATTTGGGAACCAGCGTGTGGAAAGTCATTCGGCGCTGGCGGCTCAAGCTGGCCCGAAGGCGACACGCGATCCGGCGTGTAGCCAGTCATCATCTGATAATGCGCAGCGGTGTGATTGAACAGACCGGCGGGCGTGTAACTCACGGAACGAATGAGCGTGGCCTTATCGATTTGTTGCGCCAGCTTTGGCATCACTTCGCTGAAATTAATGCCAGGGACCTTCGACTTGATCGGTTTGAATTCGCCGCGCACGTTCGACGGCGCGTCGGGCTTCGGGTCCCAGATGTCGATGTGGCTCGGTCCGCCCTGGAGGAAAACGAAAATGACGGACTTCGCCTTGCTCCAACCAGCTTTGCCCTTGGCGCTGGCGGGCGCTTCGGCGTGCGCCTGAAGACGCAGGATGTCCGCCAGCGAAATGCCGGCCATGCCCATGCCACCAATGCGGATGAACTCGCGGCGACTGAAACCGTCGCACGTGGCGCCTGATTTTCCTGGAATGCTGATCATAGTTCCTCCTTTATTGCCCGACTTGTTGCTGTGTCGAAACTGGCAGCGCAGATTCTTTGTGCCGCCGATAAAGCACCAAAGCGATTATCGCAAGTGCTGAAACGAGTCCCACTCCCATCATTAGCACCACGGCCAATATGAGAACGACTTCCCATCCACCCAGACCAAATACAGCAAACATGACTTTCCTTTTATCGGTTAAACACAAACGCCGAGCTGTTGATGAGCGCCCAAGTCAAATCCTGCGCCAGCTCGGGCCGCGACTTCGCGTGCTCGAAATCAATGGCGGAGACTTCCTTGTCCGTCGGCAGCCGGTTCAGACACGTGAGGTAAATTTCTTCGATCAGTTTTTTGTCGTCCTTTTCGGACTCGACGAGTTTCGCGATGCGGCTGTTCGGCGAGTTGATTGCTTCGCTCAACGTCTGGCCGTTAATCAAATTCAAGGCATGTGAGAGTGTGAGATTACTGGTGCGCTCACACTCGCACGCAGACTGGCGCTTGGGCCGGCCAAAGAGCGCGAGGAAGTCATTGCCCACGACAGTGCCATCAGGAATTTCCACGGGACGCATTCCCACCGGCATCCCGCTGAACTGCGGCCGCACGCCGGTCGCGACAGCCACGGCATCCAGCATCTGTTCCGCGCTCAAGCGGCGCGGCGCCGCGTGGGAAAAGTTAATCGTGTCGTCCTCATTCCACTTGTTCGGGATGATTGAGAGTTGATAGGTGCGTGACTGGCAAATCGTGCGCATGAGTTGCCGCACGTCGAAATTACTCTTGATGAATTCCGCCGTGAGCGCGTCCAGCAGCGCTGGATTGCTCGGTGGATTCCCGCCGCGAATGTCGTCCACCGGGTCAATGATTCCTTTGCCGAAGAAATAGCTCCAGGTGCGGTTGGCCATCGACTTCGCAAAGAGCGGATTCTCGTTTGACGTAAGCCAATCCACGAACGGATCCCGACGATCCTCGTCCGCCTTCATCTCACGCTCGTCGCCGAACGGAACTTTTGGCGCAACGACCATCTCAGTCTTGAGATGTTTCACTTCGCCGCCGTTGTAGTTGCGATAGACGATTTCCTCACCGGGCATCGCCCCCTTCTTGAACGCCACGCGCGCGAAGTGCGCCCCGAACTCGTAGTATTGGTTCTGCGTCCATCGCTCAAAAGGATGGTCATGGCACTTGTTGCAATTGAAGCGCACGCCGAGAAACGTCTGGCTCACGTCCTCGGTGATTTTCCCCGGCTCTCTGAGAACACGGAAATAGTTCGCCGCAGGATTTTGATACGCGCTGCCTTCCGCGAGCAGAACGGCACGCACGAATTTGTCGTAAGGCATGTTCTCTGCAATGCGCTGCGCGATCCATTGACGATAAACCCAGACGCCTTTTTGCCCGAGGTTCTCGCTGTTGCACTGCAAGAGGTCGGCCCATTTGTTCGCCCATGACTTCACGAAGTCGGGACTGCCAATCAGTTCATCAATAAGCTTCTCGCGCTTTTCCTTGGAAGGGGTCGTGTCGGCAAGGAAAGCACGAACGCGTTCCGCTTTTGGCGGCAACCCTGTCAGGTCGAGTGAGACGCGCCGGATGAATTCAGCATCAGTGCAAAGTTCCGAGGGCAGCGCCTTCACGCGGCGAAGCTTGTCGTTGACGTGCTTGTCGATGTAATTGTTCTCCGCCAATTCCTTCCACTCGTAGCCACTGCGGTCGCCCATGATGGTCAGCAACTTCGTGCCGTAAATACCTTCGTAGCGGATGAGAATCGCTGCCTCGCCACGGCGAAGACCTTTCACAACGCCGTCATTGCCAGCCTTCGCTACTTCGGTGTTGCTCACGCTGAAATGCGCGTCGCGAGTAACATCGCGTTTGGTGCCATCGGCATACTTGGCGATAACAAGCATCTGCTGATCGCGTCCGGGCAAATCCATTTCCACGTCGCCCGGCAAAATCTCGACGCCGACAGCCCGGCCTGCCTTCAACTCCTCGCTCTTTGTTCCCTGCGCAATCCAATCGCGCAAAAGCTGATGTTCGCGCGAACCGGGCTTCAGCGCCTGCCGGCCTTCGTGAGGAACTTCCGCGAGCGGCTTGAGCAACATCAAACTGTCGTCGGGATTCACACGATTGAACCGGCGCCCGGAAATATCGTTTATAAGCGCCTGGTAATCGAAGTCCGGATCGTAACCGCGCAGAGAAAGCTTGAAGCCGTTTTTGCCCTTGGCCGAGCCGTGACATGTTCCCGCATTGCAACCCAGTTTGCCAAGCACCGGCTCGATGTCGCGCACGAAGCGAACGTTGGGGATCTCGGCATTTTCCACTGTCACGGGCAGAATCACAGTCTGTCCGGCCGCACTCACGAAAACTGTGCCAGCGCCCTTCTGCTTCGCGTGGATATAAGTCCCGTTCATTTCTACGGTGGGCGACTCGACTTTGAAAACTGCTTGCGCGGTGAGATCAACGAAGTTGCCGCCATCGGTTTTGCCGAGAACAAGCACGCGACGCTCATCGCGCGCGTCGACCAGCGTCAATTCCGCCGGGCGCAATTCAATCCCGCGAATCACCGGCAAAGGCGGAGCAGTGACGGGTGAATTTTGCGAAGCTGCTCCGCACGCCAGAAAAGGCGCGCACAACCAGGGCCAAAAACATAAGTGTCGCATCATGCTCAAATACCAAAACCAGCGCGGGGAAGCGCCGCGATGCATTTTGCTAGCGATGGCGCCAACAGTACCGGCGCTGGCGCACAGCCGCAAGGCATTTCCCGCTCCAAACAAAGCCGACGAGCGGAACGCGGGCGCGCTTCAAAGAAGTTTTGCCATGGCGCGAAGATTGCGGCAGGCCGGCGCCCGATTGAAAACCGTATTTTGTTTTCACATTTGTGAATTTCACGGACAACCGACCCGCTAAACGGGACACCCTATGCATCAACGACGCACCATCCTCATCGTGGACGACGACGAGAATGACATCTCCCTTACCAAGCGCGCCTTCACCGCGAGCAATGTGCATTGCACGTTGCAGTTGCTGAGAAACGGACAGGAAACGGTGGATTACCTCCGCGGCCACGGCCGATATGCCGACCGTGGAAAGTATCCATTGCCCATAATGATTCTCATGGATCTCAACATGCCGATCATGGATGGCTTCCAGGTGCTCGAATGGCTGCGAGGACAACCCAGCATCAAAGCCATTCCCGTTGTCGTTTTCTCGTCCTCCGATTCGCCCGCTGATATCACGCGCGCTTACGACCTGGGCGCCAATTCCTTCATGACCAAGTCGATCAGCTACGATGGGCTGTTGGCGAAACTGAAAACCGTCAGCCAATACTGGCTGGAGTACTGCAAGCACCCGACTGTGAGCGAAAGCGCAAGAGCAAATAGCGCGATGGCGTAACTTCATTTCATCCGCGCTGCGGCGCGGTGAGGACACCGCCGCCCTACCCTGCGATTCAAAACTCAGACTTTCTCCGGCACGATGTACGGCGCGCGGTAATTGCGCGTGAGCATCTCGTTGGCTTTGGCGTTGCCGATGAACTTCTCAGTTTTGCCATTCATCTTCAGCGGCACGCCGAGCGTGACTTTGTCCGTCGTGATATCCACGCCGTTTTTCGCCAGATGCAAGCTCATGCGTTCGAAAGTGTCCGTCATGCCGCGGTCGGCCTTGATCGCTTCCTTGATTTCATCCGGGTTCTTCTTCGCGCCGAGGCGATAGGAAATGTTGCCCGTATGGCAAAGGGCGCTGGAAAGATGGCCTTCAAGAATATCCGCGTGCAGATCCTCGACCTTGCGGCTGTGGACGGCCTTGATGAAGTTGGCGAAGTGATTTTCGCTGCCCGTGAAGGACTTCAGGAGTTTTCCATTTTTATCAAAAGCGTGGGCCTGGTTGTAATCGGGAACCACCACGTATCCGCCTTCGCATTCAATCATGCAGGCGACGCTGGGGTGCAGCAGATCCTTTTTCGGATCGCCGGTGTCCTTGATGCGCCATTCGTTGATGCCGGCATACTTGAAGACGTCCATGTCCTTGGCGTCCTTGGCCTCGGGCAGTCCACGCACTTCGAAGATAAGCGGGGCTTTGGCGTAGTCCTGGAAAACGATCTGAGTATTGGGCGTTTCCGCATCATCAACATAGCCAAGGCGGCCGCCGGTGCTGATGACGGCAGGCGCGAGTTCCATCTCGCCAAGGAACCAGCGGCAGATGTCCATTTGATGAATACCCTGGTTGCCGAGATCGCCAGAGCCGTAGGCCCAGAACCAATGCCAGTCATAATGAATCGTGCCCCATCTCTTGCTGTTGCGCCGCGGCAGGTCGAGCGGCGCGGGACCGCACCAAAGATCGTAGTTCACACTATCCGGCACGGGCTGCGGCCCGCTCGTCCGTCCGATGCTGGGGCGCGGCTTGTAGCAGAGGCCGCGGGCGATAACGATCTTGCCGAGGTTTCCCGCCTTTACCCACTCGACCGCTTTCGCAATGCCCTCGCGCGAGGAGCGGCTCTGCGTGCCTGTCTGGACAATCTTTTTGTATTTGCGCGCAGCTTCAACAAATTTGCGGCCCTCGAACACGTTGTGGGAAACAGGTTTCTCGGTGTAAACGTCCTTGCCCGCCTGGATGGCCCAAATGCCCGCAAGGGAATGCCAGTGATTCGGCGTGGCGATGGAAATGGCGTCCACGTTTTTGTCTTCGAGCAATTTGCGGACGTCGCTGAACTGCTTGACCTCCTGATTCTGCTTCGTGAACTGTGCAACACCCTTCGCCATTATGGTGCTGTCCACATCGCAGAGCGCGGTGATGCGCACGCCCGACATTTTGTTGAACGCATCTATGTGGCTCTGCCCGCGTCCGCCGAAGCCGACCACAGCGACGCGCACATCGCTGTTCGAACCTTCGACTTGCGCCCACGAACGCGCGGGCAAGCTGAACGCGGCGGCGCTCAGCGCGGTGCTCTTGAGAAAACTGCGGCGATTAAGTGATTTCATATTGGGTCGTGTGTGGACGTTTTGATTGCACAAAAATTCGGTTTCGAACGAAGCGTGTTGTGTTCCTTCGTTCGCGACAAAATCATTTCTTCTCCGCGTATTCCTTATAGCGCTCGGCAACTTTCGCTTTCTTCTCGTCGCCTTCGTGAATGTAAAAACGGTATTTGAAGGTCACGCTCTGGCCCGCTGCCACGTTCAAGTTGCCGGCTCCCGCCGGCTTCTTTTCAAAATCATGAATGCCGAATGGGTTCGCGGCAAAAAGCCCATAGTCGCGTACGTGCCAGTAGGTGGGATGCACGGGATTTGAAGGATGATCGAACATCGCCATGCCCAAAGGCTTGCCATTAATCGAGCCGTAATAATCCACCCATTCGGCGCGCTTGCCCCAGGTGATATTATCACCTTTGGCCACCGGTTCATCATCGCGCACGCCAGCGCTATTGACGATGTGGCCCGTGGCCGCTTTGCCTTTAACACGCAGGGACTCGTTCAGGCGCACAGCCATCGTGCCTTCCTTCGTGTCGCCGAAGAGAACGTCGCGATCAGCCGGAGCTTTAATAGTAATCTCGAAATCAAACAGCCGCTCATTCGCGGGCCGGTTGTAAACGCGGAAGGTGCGTTCGTCGGTGCAAACTACTTTTCCGTCAGGCGCGACCCATTTGCAGGTGGACTTGATGACGCCTTCGTCCTGGCCGGATTTCAAATCGATAAATTTATCGTGCTGAATCTTTCCGGACTTTGGTGTTTCCGCCCAGAAGTCCACTCCATTTACCGCGCCATGCGCGAACCAAAGCGAACGGTGATGCTGATGATCCTTCTCCTCATCCTCAACATCGCTCTTCATCGGCCAACTGCGTGTCATATTCACGCCGCCGGGACCGATCACCGGATAAAAATAAGTGTGCTTCGTCGGGTTCGTCGTGATGTTGCCACTTTTGTCCGTCAACAGCGCCGGGTGCTGTTTCATCTTGAACCAGTACTCAGTAAATAGCTCGCCGTTGATCTCGACGCGCACACGATCGTCGGTTTGGATCACCTTGACGCCGTCGCCCTCTGCCGCGCGGGTCTTTGCGAGAGGAAGGACGCCGATGCTCGCAGCGATCAGACAAAACAACAGGGCACGCAGGTTTGGTGGTGTTGACATGGCGTGAAAGTATCGACGGGAAAATCCGGGAGCAATCAGAGATTTCATCGAACCATTCCGACGTTCTCCAGCACGGTCTCTTCGCGGGCCCGGCCCGTTAGTTGTAGCAATGAGGCGCCGGTGGGGAAAAGGACCGTCAGTTTGCAGATGACCGGACCGATGAAGTTTCATCGTCATGCGCCGGCAGATCCGTTTTGCGCGCGTAGCTTAACAGGCGCGGGAAGTAACCGGTCTGTTGAATCAGTTGCAGATGCTGGAGCCCATGCATTTGGCTGAATTTCTCCGCTTCAACAATATTTCGAAACGTGAGCGCGTCGAACGGATTTGTGACCCATTCCACGGGGCCGCGATAATAGCGCCCATCCATTCGGTCGCGTAAGACAATTCTGCTTTGGATCATTAGGTCCCGAGAATGCCAAACCGGCGACAATTGTGAATCAGGGAGGAAACCAAAAAAACTTCGGGACTCTACCCGGTGGACCTTGGGAAAGTCCCACCGCGCGGGCTAAATCAACTCCCGCCCAGCGCGGCGCCGGAAGCGACCGTCAGCAAGGACATCAGATAGGGCATCAATAACTGTACCGGCTTCGTATCACTCAATCGGTGGGCCTGACAAAACTCCTGCGCCTCGGTCGCGTCATCGAAGCTCATCGCTTCATCGATACCCATTACCCATTCTCCCGCCCGTTTCAGGTATCGCCCAGTCGTTATGTTGCGCAGCACGTATTTCATTCGGTATCCTCGCGATGAAAGTAGTGCCGATCCGTCGCATCGCAATTCGGGCCGGCGGCTGAAAGATTTTCCGGTGCATCTCCGGGTCGGGCACCGGGAGAAATTGCCGGGTGAGAACCGGGCTTCAGCGAAAATAAATATCTCTGGATGGAAGGAGCCGCGCGCCAATCACACTTGTCGAGGAAAGCAGAATGCGTTTTCAATTGCGTCCGAATTTTCGTGAACGTTCCGAATGCCATTGGCTCGCCCTCGCGCGAAGCCAAGCTTCCCACGCGGCGCTTCCCGGACGATGCAGCAGCGGAATCAAATACGGTGCGAGACGATAAACAGGCTGCGTTTCAGCGAGGTGATGTATCCGCGAGAACTCCCACGCTGCGCGAGGTTCGTCGAATGGGAGCGCATTATCGGCACGACGGACCCACTTGCCGGGCGATTGATAATATCGCCCGGTGGCAATGTGGCGGAGCACGATTTTCATTGAAACGCGGAGTCACGCTACAACTTGCGTCTGGCAAACGAAATCAGGGTCAAAACGACTGGCGGATGCCGTAATTCGCGGAGACCGCTTTAGGGGAAAGTACGGCGGCCTACCGGGACAAGTGTGGACGACCCTTGCGGCATTCCTCAGAAGGTGAACGACAAAATTTTGATCCCTTGTGCGCGCCCGGTTATGGGATCCCGCGAAAGATTCTCATAAGGGTCCCTGCCCTTTTCCGTGCGCGGATCCAGCAGTTTGATGGGATTCTTCACCCGCACAGCTTGAACCAGCACACCGGACACGGCGCGTTCCTGTGACACCGTGGGCAATGCCGCGCGCCCGGCGGTGGTGAGTTGAGCAGTGCCGGGTTTTGGATCGGAAACATCTGACGGACGATCTGAAGGCGGCTCGGCGAGGGCTGCCGCAGTGAAGAACATTGTCAGCAACGCGATGGTTTTCATAACTCCTTCCTTTCACCAAAAAGTTCCTCCGCGTTCTGCCATGCGTCAAATGCGAATCGTTCCTGCCATGAGTGAATCCCTTACCGCGCTGATCTGACAAAACCAAATCATCCGTGTGCGTGCAAAACGCTTGTCGCCTCGCCGTGCCCGCGTCATACATCTGCGCCATGAATTCCGCCGCGCCAAAGTTCACCGTCACGCAATGGCTCATCATCATCGTCGCTGCGATTGGTTTTCTCTTCGACACCTACGAGCTGTTGATGACTCCCCTCGTCGGCGTGCCGGCCATTGCGGAGTTGCTCAAACTGCCGCTGAACCATCCAGAAGTAACTGCGTGGATGGGGCGGATGCTATGGATGACTGCGCTGTGCGGCGGCGTGTTCGGATTGCTCGGCGGCTGGCTCATCGATCGCTTCGGGCGCAAACGAATCATGGCGGCGAGTATTTTTGTGTATGCGCTGTCACCCTTCGCGGCAGCGTTTTCCACGACACTTCCGATGTTTGTGTTCTTTCGCTGCACAACCTTCATCGGCGTGTGCGTGGAATTCGTGGCGGCCATCACCTGGCTGGCGGAATTGTTTCCGGACAAGAAGCAGAAGGAACGAGTGCTCGGCTGGACGCAGGCGTTCGCTTCGCTCGGAGGAATTCTCGTCACGGCCGTCGCTGCCTGGCTGAACACGCACGCGAATTCGATGCCCGTGCTGCCGGTTTCGGAACTGTTTAACCAACATGCCGCGTGGCGTTACCTGTTGATGACCGGCCTGCTCCCCGCGATTCCAATTGCACTGATGCTGCCGTTTGTCCCCGAGTCACCCGCGTGGCGCGAGCGTCGGGCCAGCGGAAAATTTCAACGCCCGAGTTTCGCTGCACTCTTCGCACCCGAGTTGCGCCGCACCACCTTGGTGGCGGCGGCGCTGTCGGCGTGCGCTTACGCGGCGGCGTTTGGCGCGTTGCAAATCACACCGCGCAGCATTGCTCCCGGACTCAAGGAACTCTCCTCGCAGCAAAAGGAACTCGCGCCGTTGCGCGCCGAGGCCGGCAAATTGAACAAGGACCTGGATCAAGTGATGCCGACGTTCAATCAAGCGCTGGCCAGCTCGCCCGGGCTTGGTGAAGTCGTGGGCAAGCGCGCCGCCAACCGCCGCGATTTTCGCGCCGCGATGAAAGCCGCCAACAGCAATCAAGTCGCAACGCTGGCCGCGGACTTCAAACAACTCGGCGCGAAACTCGATGAGCTCACGGCTGCGAAGCCCGAAATCAAACAGTCCGTGCTCGAACGCGAACGATTGCTCAAGGCGATTGGGGACAACCGCGACAAGCAATTGCCCTTTGCCAGCGCGGTGCAGGCGCGCGGCGAATCCGTTCAGTTCTATCAGGAAATCGGCGGCCTCGTCGGGCGCATTCTGCTGGCCATCCTGGTCGTGATGGCGATCGCGCGGCGCTCACTGCTTCGCATTTTTGTGGTGCCGGGATTAATCGCGCTTCCGCTCACCTACTTCATGCTTTTCCATTCCTCCGCGACCGCTTTCAGCGCCGGCATTTTCCTCTGCGGACTGCTGATCGTCGCGCAGTTCAGTTACTTTGGCGAATACCTGCCGAAAGCCTTCCCGATTCACCTGCGCGGCACCGGCGGCAGTTTCGCCACGAATGTGGGCGGGCGCATGATCGGCACCTCCGCCGCGTTTCTTTCCACGAATCTGATTGCGCCAATGTTTGCCGCCACACCCACCGCCACTCATTACGCGATGGCCGCCGGCATTGTGGGAACGTCAGTCTTCGTGCTGGCGCTGGTGTTGAGCTTTCTGCTGCCGGAACCGAAGGCGGAAACGGTTTAACGTCGAACGGGTGTCGCAGACCAGCCGCAGCACTGCGACTGATACTGAGCACATAGTTACGCTCCGAGACGTTGCAGCATGATTCATGATGAAAGCGATTCAACAACTGGGCGTTGCGGCAGATATTTGGGTTGAGCAAGTGGAGTCGGGGACGTTTTATCGTCTCTATGAGAATCCTGTTATTACTGTTGCTCGTCGCCGTTGGAGCCCGCGCGGAAATGTTCGTCGGTCCCACCTCCCTTACAAATCATTTCTTCGTAGCGAGTAACGAAACAATCTGCACTCGAACTACGTTTGGAGCAGCGGGCTACGCGGGCCTTATTCAATCGGGCTCGACGAATTGGTTTCCGCTTCTCAATGGTCTTGGAGATGGCGGCTCCTATTACCTGAGCGGGGAAGCGGAGTTGCTTGTGACGAACCTTGCGGCAATTCAGTTCGCTCGGATCACCAACTTCCCAGTCCATCAATTGATACTTGGATTTGGTGACTCGACAAACATTCTAATCCCGGAAGGGAAATCGTTGCGTTTCCTTCAACGATTCGGAAACCTTGAAGTGAAACTGCTCTACGGAACCAACTCATTGCCCTTGCAGTTCTACACTTCAGAAATATCTGGCCCCGCGATGCTGTCGTTCACCGGTTACCATCCGAATACGGTTAACATCTGGCCGTATTACTTTTTGGAAGAAGCCGTGGTGTTTCCGACTGCTGGCTATCTACAGGGTCCGAGTGGAAGTTTTGAGATTTTGGTCGAAAAATCATCCAACCTTCGGGATTGGTTTCCTGTGATGGCGAATCAAAGCTCCGGCGAACAGAAGCAATTTTTTCGGATGCGATTGACCCGATGAAATGTGCGGTGATTGGGCGCGCGATTCTCGACGTTTCTTTACACACCTTCGCCGCGACGCCTCACATAAACTGTAACTTCGTCGTCGGCGCTTTCTCATCCCAACCGCGCGGCGGTTTGCTGTTTACGGCGGCGACTTCCTTGATTGAGATTTGCCGGCCACGGGTCTTCGCGCCCTTCACTTCCACTTCCTTCGGGTCGCACGTCTGCTGATTGATCTTCTGGTAAGGCGCGGCCTTGTAGCGGATGAAAACTTCCTTCGGCGTGTCCGGCTCGAAGAACAGGATGCGCGATTTTTCCGGGATGCAGTTGTAGTCGCGGTTCAGAATCGTGCCGCCAAACGTGAAGCGCTTGATGTAAGTCGCATCGCGATTCGTATAGACGAGCGTGAACACGCGCTCGCGCTCCGGCAGCCCGACGTAGAAAATATCCGGCCCGACGAAAAGTTTCTCCGGCAGCTCGACCACCTTGAAATGCCCGTCCTTGTTCACGATGAGTATCTTGTCGAACTTCGTGCAGTCTACGCGGAACTCCTCGCCAGAAACTTTGTAGCCCACATATCCGCTCTCACGATCGTAGGCGACCTTGAAGGACTTGAACGCGACTTCCTTCGCATCCACTTCGTCGTAGCGGCTGCTCTTGGTGAGGCGCGGATAGAGCGGCCCATACTTTTCAATCAGCGCTTCCAGGTGCGCGATGACGTATTTGACCAAACCTTTAAGATGCTTCCGCGTCTCGGCGAGGTCGCCCTTGATGCGTTCCGTTTCCTCGCGGTGCTTGTTGATGTCGAAGAGCGAAATGCGCCGAATGCGGACCTGCAGCAACTTCTCCACATCCGCGTCCGTCACATCGCGCTGAAGTTCTTTCCGAAAAGGCTTCAGCCCGGCATGAACCGCCTCGAAGACCGCTTCATTCGTTTTCGCCTTCTCAATGTTCTTGTAAATGCGCTCCTCGATGAAGATGCGCTCCAGCGTGCGCGCGTGCAGTTCTTCGAGAAGCTTGCGCTCCCTCAACTCCAGCTCGCGCTTCATCAAATCCACGAGCTGCTCCGTGTTTTCGCGCAACACTTCGGACACCGTCATCTCCACCGGTCGATTGTTGCGAATGACCGTGATGCGGCTGGAAATTGTCACCTCACAAGCGGTGAACGCGTACAGCGCGTCGATCAATTGCTCCGCGCTCACGCCGCTTGGCGCCTTCACTTCGATCTCCACTTCCTCGGAAGTGAAATCATTCACCGACTTGACCTTGATTTTCCCCTTGTGCGACGCGTCCTCAATCGAAGCGATCAGCGAATCAGTCGTGGTGGTCGGCGGAATTTCTTTAATGACAACCGTGCTCTCGTCCTTCGCTTTGATTTTCGCACGAACTTTGATGGAGCCTTTGCCGTCCGCGTAATCCTTGGCGTTCATCAGGCCGCCCGTCGCAAAATCCGGCAGGCACTTGAAACTTTCCTTCTTGAGAATGGCAATCTGAGCCTCAAGTAGTTCGATGAAATTGTGCGGCAGAATTCGCGCCGACAAACCCACCGCAATGCCTTCCGTGCCGAGCATCAAGGTGAGCGGCAGCTTGCAGGGCAGCGCCACAGGTTCCTTGTTGCGCCCGTCGTAACTCGGAACGAACTCAGTCAATTCATCATTGAACAACTCCGTCCGCGCCAGTTCCGTGAGACGACACTCGATGTAACGCGGCGCCGCCGGCGGGTCGCCCGTGAAAATGTTTCCGAAGTTCCCCTGCCCTTCGATCAAGTAGCGCTTGTTCGTGATGACCACGAGCGCGTCGCCGATGGAAGCATCGCCGTGCGGGTGATACTTCATCGTCTCGCCCACGACGTTGGCCACTTTCATGAAGCGGCCGTCGTCCATCGTGCGCAGCGCCCAGAGAATTCGCCTCTGCACCGGCTTCAAACCATCGGAGAGATTCGGGATGGCGCGGTCGCGAATGACATAGCTCGCGTAATCGAGAAAACTCCTGTCTACGCGCTTGTGCAACAGTTGCTCGATCTTCGCCGGAGAAAATGGGCGATGGGCAATCTCCGTCGCGGCGACTTGCTCGACTTCCACGTGGGCATGGCCATTGCCGTCTTTCGGCGGCTTCGCAGGCTTCTCTTCGCTCGCCGGTTTCGCAGATTTCTTTTCCTTCTCGCTCATTTCAAAAATTCAAGGCGTGGAAAGTGCAGAAATGAATTGGTGAATGCAAGTGAGAGTAAAAGGAGGGGCTGATCAGAACCCAAGTTCAGCGATCGGACAACCATATTGGAGTGCGCTGACGAGTCCCCGCACTTCAAAGCGGCCACGACCACTGATTCACTGGATTATTTCTGCCCGCACTCGCTCTTGAACGCTTCCTCCGCGCCCTTCGCCATTTCTTCCGGCGTCAGGTCTTTGATGTGCGTGGCGATGGCCCATTGGTGTCCGAACGGATCGATGAACTTGCCGAAGCGGTCGCCCCAGAACATGTCCGCCGGCGGCATGAGAGGCTTGGCGCCCAGCGATTGCGCCTTGGCGAACAACGCGTCCACGTCCGGCACATAGATCATGACGGATACGGGCGGCGAGCCTTGGATCGACAGCGGCGATTGCGTGCCCCATTGCGGATTTTCTTCGTTCAACATCAGCACACGGCCGTAAATCACGATTTCACCATGGGCGATCTTTTGCGGGTCGTTCGGAACCGGCATACGGAACTTTTCCGTCGCGCCGAAAAGTTTCTTGTACCAATCCATCGCCGCCGCGCCGCCGCGCACGGTCAGAACCGGGATCAAACTATCGTAGCCATCTGGAATCGGTTTCGCCTTGTTCATAGCGGCGGGATTCAAGCCATCGCCGCCCCTTCGGTCAACGATGTTGCAGTCGATTTTTCCCCGGTGAATGGGCAACGTCCCGGCGGTATGGAATTGAACGAAGTCCAGCGCGCCGCGGAGCAGCAGTTCACGCGGCAGAGTGAGCGTTACACCAAAGGGCACATTCTCGAAAAGGTCGATGACGTTCGCGCTGGACTTTCGCACATCACGCTGCCGGCGCGAGCGCGTGTGCTCGATGTCGCGACGGGTGGCGGCAATACCGGCTTGCTCCTCGCCAGCCTTGGCCATGACGTGACGGTGAGCGATCTTTCACAAGCGATGCTCGATCGCGCTTCAGAGTTGGCACGTGAGCGTGGACTGTCTGTGAAAACCAGGCTTCACACCGCGGAATCATTTCCCTATCCGAGCGACACCTTTGATCTCGTGACCTGCCGCGTGGCCGCGCATCACTTCAGTTCACCGGAAACTTTTGTGAACGAGACGGCGCGCGTGCTGAAATCCGGCGGCTGGTTTCTGCTCATTGACGGAACAGTCGAGGACGATCAATCCGAGGCTGAAGAATGGTCACATCAGGTCGAGAAGTTGCGCGATCCCAGTCACCATCGCTTTGTCACACCGCGCACGTGGAGTCGCTATTGTGAAGGGGTTGGGCTTCACGTCGTTCACTCCGGTCTCACGCCTTTCAAGCAACCGGACCTGAACTGGTACTTCGAGACAGCCGCGACGTCGCCGGAGAACCGCCGCAAAGTTCTGGAACTCGTCCGCGACGCGCCCGATTCCGCGCGCAAACTGTTCCGACTCGGCGAAGAAAACGGAAAAATCATCTGGTGGTGGCAGCGCCTCACGCTCGTGGCGCAGAAAAGGTAGGACAGGCATCTTGCCTGTCTCCACCAATTGAAAAAGAGAGTTAGAAAGCAGGATGTCCGCCCTACCGGATCGTCAACACCAAAGCGCACTTCTCAATAAAGTAGAGATCTCCTTTGCACCACGGCACATCGACAAAGCTAGCGATCTGCTCGGGCGGCAACTGCTCGATGAAAACCGCGCCGGCAAACAGCGCGCGGGAAAAGTGCAGCGGGTTCGTGTAATTCTCCCCGCCGATCATTCGGTCACCGAAGGCGAGATACCAGGCATTGCGCGCCTCACGGAAGTCTCTCAAATGCGCCGCGCCGCAGCCATCCGTGAGCGTGCGAATGGCTTCGCCGATTTCCGGCGTCAGGTCACAAAATCGCGCGAGCTTCCCGGCATGGAGATGTTTCGTGGTTGAATCGGTCGGCTCCAGAATCTTGGGATTCACACGCTCCAGGTTCACGCGCAGTTCCAGCAGTTGCCGCGCACGGCTCAGCACCTTTTGCTCGGTGGCTGAATCCGCATTCGTTCGCGCCAGGCGCACCGCGGCGATGAGCGCGACGAGATTTCCATTCAACACTTCAGCTTCATCATGCGCGTAATTCTTCTTCGTGATGTCGAATTGATACTCCGCATCGAGCAGCGGTTGCACGCGCTGCTTGATCGCGCTCCAATGATTGCTCGCTGCGGTCGTGTCGCCCGTTGCATTCACATAAGCCCAGAACGCATAAGCCCCAAAAGCACTGCGCGCCCTTCCCTTTCCACTCAGGCGCAAGTTCTCCGGCACATAGTACGCTTCGCGCGCACGGCCCACGCGATGGTCGAAACCATCCGTGGAATACGGCGGCGACTCGGCGAGACGTTGCGCCAGAAACACTTTGGCTTTTCCCGCTGTGTTGGAGGACAGAACTGGCAGCGCGAGCGAGAGCGCGTAGAACATTTCATCCGGATGGTTGAAACCGGCTTCGTAGCCGCTGATGCCGAGTGTGTGATGGAATGGCATCCACGGCCAGCCGCCGGTGAACTCACTGACGTGCCGGTCCAGTTTTCGGGCGATCCGTTCCATCTCGGCACTGCGGCGATTGGTGGAAGATTGGAAGGGGCGACTTGTTAGAGCGAGCACTTGCGATTCGGTAATCTGAATTGGCGGAACTGTCGGACCGGTGGCGCGGTCTTCGATAACGTTTTGACCGGGACTCAAACACCAAAACCCAAACACCAAACACCAAACAAACCTCAACCGCCAACCGGCAGGACCACGGTCTGAATCCACCACGCACTCTGGTGTTTGGAGATTGGATGTTGTTTGGTGTTTGGAGGTTGGATGTTGGAGTTTCATTTCCAGACCTCTTCCAAAATCCCGAACAACTCCGGGTCGTGCTCTTTTAGTTCCGCCCGCGTGAACGGATAGAAATCATTGGTGCCGAAAAACGCTTCGGTGGCTTCCGCAAAATACTCGTGGTCATCGGTGAGCGCATAAGCGCGTTCCGTTTTGCCATTGTTGCGCTGCACTGATTCGTAGTTTCCACTGGCCTTCGCCCGCGCGAATGCTTCGCGGATGCGTTTATCGCTGAAGCCCAGCACCTGATCGTGATAGCCGTGCGCCAACTCGTGAAGAATCATGGCTGGCTGTTTTGGCGACCACTCAATGAATTTCCGCGCATTGCCAATCTCCACGCACTTCGCCTTGTCTGGATTGTAACCGTTCTCGGCCAGCCAGGATTTCGAGGGATGATATTCGGCGCACGGCGCATGACCATCGTTCACGCCGAGCCAAATCGGAACCCGCTTCAACGCTTCGCACGCACGCGCCGGGACGGTGTTGGTGATTTCGCGGAGCTTCACTGACAAAAGTGCCAGCGCATTACTTCCCAATTCCTGCTGGCTCGTGAGCAACTCGCGATTCACACGCACTGTCCAGCCGGCGACACGGGTGGTGGCGTATTTGGTGGAAGGAACGAATGGGCGCGCCGGATCGTTGGTTTCCGCCGCGCCTGCAACTAAACACCAACATCCAAACACCAAACACCAAACAACGTTCAAACACCAAACAGTAACGCGGCGTTGAAAAGGCACAGGCATTGGCGTTTGAGGGTTGATGTTTGTTTGGTGTTTGGAGATTGGATGTTGGTGTTTCATTTCACTTTCCTTCGAGGCAAATCACTTGTGAACCAACCGGGAAATAAACCCGGTTCCCTGCCACGGACACGATCGCCCGCGCCGGACCGTGCCATTCATTCACCAGACCGTAGGGCGCGCCGGCCGCCGCCGCTTTCTCATAGCCGCCCTGATTTTCCCAACCGAAATTCGCACCGCCGTAAAAGCCGCCGTAGCTGTCCCGCTTGCCAAATAAGTTGGCGATGGTGCGCGCCTTCCAATCGAACGCGCCGATGAATCCCTGGTGATTGCAGATCAAAAACTCCGGCGAGCACGAGAGCGTCTGCGTTTCGTCTCCGATGTAATTGAACGAACCCCACGGCATGTCTTTGGCGCCCGGCGCTCGTCCCGCTTCTTTCGATGTGTAACTGTGTTCGAGCAATTCCACACGACCAGTTTGCAAATTCAGTTTCCCGAAGCCGGTGAAGGGACGCACTTCGCCACCGCCATCCCACGTGCCGTAGGCGGAGCGTACTTGCGTGAACACGTCGCCCGTCACGCGATTCACACAGGGCGGAGTGAGCGGATTGTGCAAGCCGCCGGTGTAGAGAATCGGCGCCACCCATGGCTCTTTTCCGTCCTCAATGTTGAACGCGTAGAAGGTCTGCTCCTCAGGATGCTCCTTCAGAAACTCGACAATGAAGTCCTGTTCTTTGCGAACGTCTTCAGCCGTTCCCGAAATGTAACGCGCGTCCTTTCCCGTGAAGCCCGTGCGCTTCACGAGCATCTCCTGATGCTGGGTGAGAATGGTGTGAAAGTCTTTCACCGGATTCGTCGTGACGAACACAAGCCCGCGCGTGATGACTGGAAAATAATCCCGGGCGCTCAGGCCCGCGAGTTTGCGGGATTTCCACAGAACTGAACCGTCTGAGATCTTCAGGCAATAAACGCGCATGTCCTCGCTGGTGAACACGACCCGTTGTCCATCTTCAGAGACGGAAGGAGAACTCAGAATCGGTGCCGCCGTCTGATGCTTCCACTTCAGTTTCCCGTTCGCAGCATCGAGACCGTAAAAAACTCCATCGCGAGCACCAAACATCACGAGACCGCCTGTCACGATCGGGGAACTCCAAATCCCTTCCTCGCATTGAAAGGCCCAGAGGATCTTTGCGCTCGCCGCTTCCACGGCGTAGAGCTTGCGATTCATCGAACCGAAGTAGAGAACGCCATTCGCCACCACGGGCGAATGGCCGATGGGCCGGCCCGTCTTGAAAATCCACCGTTCATGGCCGGTGTCCGCATCCCACGCATACATTGCGCCGGCATAGGTGCCCATGAACACAAGCCCGTCGCTGACGATGACTTCCGCGCGCGGTCCGGTCAGTTCACGCCACAGTTCTTTGCGCCAGACAAGTTTGAGCGGCGGTTGGGGAAAGCGCGCATAAAATCCTGAGCGCTGCAAATTACCGTGCAGCGTCGGCCACTCGGACTGGGCGTCAGCAGCGACTGTGCGTGCGGCGCAGCACAGCAGCAGAAACAGAGAGCGCATCGAGGCGAGCCTAAACGCTATTTCCAATTGCGCCAACACCGTCGTTGTCCCTACCTTGAATCGCGAGGCAATGGAAAATCCGACCGATCAATCGAAGCGATTATTTCCGCTTTGGATAGTGGGCTGTGCTTTCCTCCTGATTCTCGCCGTGGGCGGTTTGTCTTTCATCTTTGGTTTGCGGAAATCGGCAACCACGTCAGACCCGAACGCAGCCGCGGCTGGCTCCGTCCCGCGAGCGGCAATTGAGACGAACGTCATTCGGCTCATCGAATTGACCAACTACTACAGTTGCTCACTGTCGAACGCCGTGAATATGGGTCGCCTCAAGATTCACCCCAACAACCTCGAAGAATTTCCCAATGGCGAAGGTGAATTCGGCGGCGTGTTGTTTGCCGTGCGCGGAATGATTCAACTCGGCGGCGCTTATGAGAGGGAGCTTCGCGGAATCAACATTGGGACTCGTGCGCGCGCATTGCACATTCTGCACGGCGCTTCCGGTTTGAAACCCGACGGCACCGAGATCGCGCGCTTGATTCTTCATTACGCCGGCGGCGAAGAACACGAATTGGTGATCAACTACGGCGAACACGCGCGCGACTGGTGGGCGTGGAAAGAAGGCGAGGATCCCAATGTTGGCCCCAACAGCGAACTCGCATGGACCGGCAGCAACCGCTATGCGAAGACCAAAAACGTGGGGTTGCGCATTTACCGAAGCACTTTTCTCAATCCGTCTCCGGACAAAGTGATCGAATCGATTGATTATGTCCGCGAATCCGGCACAGGCCTCACGCCTTTCATGCTGGGATTGACGATTGAAGAAGCGGGTGACGCGAAAGCGGCCGATCAACCTGCCAGGCAGAAATAGTTCGTCCCCGTTCAGCAACTCGTCGGCACTTCCTGCAATACTTCGATGCAGTGCGGAATCGCATCCACGACGAAGCTGAGGCATTCCACGGCGCCACTTGGTTTTCCCGGCAGGCAAATGACCAGCGTGCGTTCCACAACCGCGGCAAGGTTGCGGGACAGAATCGCGTTCTTCGTGATCTTCATCGACTCGCTGCGCATCACTTCGCCGAAGCCCGGCAACTCGCGCACGGAAATTTCCCGGACGGCCTCCGGCGTCACGTCGCGTAATGCCACACCAGTTCCTCCCGTCGTGAGTATGAGAGAGCAGCCTTTGTTGATCTGCTCACGAATCGCGCGCTGGATGTCCCGCTTCTCATCGGGCACAAGCAGTTCCGCGATAACTTTCCAGCCGTAGCCTTCGGCCGCTTTCTTCAGCGCAGGCCCGCCGAGGTCGTCGTATTGCCCGCGCGATGCGCGATCTGAAACTGTGATGATGCCAACGTTAATCTGCATGGGAGGGAATTAACGCAAAGACGCGCAGACGCAAAGGCGCAAAGCAAAATCATCCCGGCGTCTTGGCGTCTTGGCGTCCTGGCGCTGAGGTCTTGGTCTTGGAAACCAGATGGACATCCGTGATACGCATCTCCTTGTCCACCGACTTGCACATATCGTAAATCGTCAGTGCAGCGACGGTCACAGCGGTGAGCGCTTCCATTTCCACACCGGTCTGAGCTGCGATTTTTGCGGAAGCCGTGACAACGATGCGGTCACGTGACGCCGGAATTTCAAAATTCACTTCGCAATGCGAGATCGGCAACGGGTGGCAAAGCGGAATCAGTTCGCCAGTTTTCTTGGTCGCCATGATTCCCGCCAATCGCGCTGTCGCGAGAACGTTGCCTTTCGCGATTTGGTTCTGCTCGATGAGTGCAAGAGTTTCTTGCCACAAGTGGATTTCTCCGCGCGCCACGGCTTCCCGCATCTGCACCGGCTTGGCTGACACGTCCACCATCGCTGCGGCACCCGAGTCGTCAATGTGGCTCAGCTTTTTCATTCTTTGACCATGGATAAGTCGTGCCGCCATTTGTTGCCACAATCAACGTCACAATACCGGTGGATGAAAGCGAAGGGCGATACGACACAAACAGGCCGCCGTTAGTCCAGGGCCGCAGCTTTCCAGCACATTGGGATCCTAAGCTTAGAATTCCACGTGGACAAGTTGTCGCG
>JADMIO010957413.1_pt1 | contig 73243 bp, 66 predicted proteins | sample 8958161 | NCBI WGS metagenome assembly JADMIO01 (sample SAMN16585339, study PRJNA669376) | soil metagenome | isolation source: Crop rotation soil | place: USA: Cullars Rotation, Alabama | collected 2011
GCGACAACTTGTCCACGTGGAATTCTAAGCTTAGGATCCCAATGTGCTGGAAAGACGATCCTCTATCTGAGGGCTATCTCGAAATCGAGCGCTGGGTGGCGCTGGCCTTTTTTGACTCCGCGGCCGCGGCAGAGCAACTGGCGCACGCCGTCAAGGGGATTTGCGAGCCGGGCCGCGTCGCAGCGCGCTTCCGGGTAAGCGGGCTCGCTTCTGCCCTTTCCACGCCTCTCGCCGGCTACGGAGAATTGGTCGCCTATGCCAAGGGAGTGGAGGCTTTGCAGGCGGGGGAACCCCAATGGGAGAATCTGCTCGGGCGCTTTGGCGACCATGACTTAACCGTCGGCGCGGTGACCTTGCGCTCACCGCGTGCTCTCTTGCGCGAGATGGGACACGAATCGATAACTCAACAACCCCCAGAGACTCACGCATCTGATGAAAAGGTCGCCCACTGGATCTTTGGGAGCGCCAGCGTAAAGGATCACCACTGGCTCGCCAGATTACAGGAACTTCTCCGGTCCGAGAGTGGAGAAAAACTAATGTTTTGGCACAACCCGGAGGCCTCGGGATGGACAAAAGAGGCCCAACGGGCGCTGGATCACGCCCGCGTCGCCGTTGTCATATTGAGCCCGGAGTATACAGGTTCGCGATATTTGATGTCCGAGGAATTGTTTAATCGCATCCATCCTGCGACGCAAAGGGGTTTGCAGATCGCCTGGTTTTGTTCCCGGCATTGCGATTGGGGAGAAAAAGGTCTTAGCCACCCTGTATTGAATCCTTCTACTCCACTTGAAACATTGACGGACGAGGAGCAGCGGGAAGCCCTGCGCATCATTAGTAGCCGAATTCTTGATGTTTGGCGTGGTGATCGAAAAACCTTTGAAGAAAGCAACAAAGAGAAAACGCCCGGTTCTATTTTCGTTTCCTACCGTCGCGGTGATTCGACTGAGACGGCAGATCGGCTTCGCGAGCTACTCACCAAACGCCTGGGGTCGCAAGTGTTTTGGGATGTGGACTCTATTGCCCCGGGCTCTTCCTGGCGGGAACTGATCGAGCAAAGAATTCGTGAGTCGCAAACAGTCCTGGTGCTGATCGGCCCCAATTGGCTCGCCTCCTCCTCTCGCAGCTCCGTCCCACATTCAAAACTGCATGATAAAACTGATTCTGTCCGGCACGAAATCACAACTGCGCTGCGCCATGGGAGTAAGATCATACCGGTCTTGCTCAACAATGCGGCCATGGTCCATCCGAGCCAACTCCCGAGAGAATTGTCCGCTCTCGCCCGTTATCAAGCGATCGCACTGCGTCCTGGTCATTGGGAAACCGATTGCGAGCATCTTCTTGAACTTATCCAGCGCGAAACCGTGGGTGAGGAATTTACTCCGGAGAACAAACACCAACTACTTGAATCTTATGCCGAAGAGGCATTCAGACTTCAGTCGTCGGGAAACTTGAACGAAGCTTTTGAGGTCCTCAAGAAACAGGAAATGCTCTGCCTGGAATTGGACAACAAGGACTGCCTCCAAAAGAACTACGGCAACCAGGCGGTAATCCTGCAGGCTTCTGGTCGGCCCGATGAAGCCATGGATCTCCACCAGAAAGAGCAACGGCTCTGTCTGGAACTCGGAAATAAGGAGGGATTGCAAAGATCCTACGGCAACCAGGCGGGCATTCTCCGGCAATGGGGCCAACTCGATAAAGCAATGGCTCTCCTCAAGCAGCAGGAAGTGCTCTGTCTGGAAATGGGCCGAAAGGACGGATTGCAAATGAGCTTCTTCAACCAGGCTCTCGTTCTCCAGGATTGGGGCCGGCCGGAGGAGGCCATGGCCCTGCTTCAGAAACAGGAAGCACTCTCCCTCGAATTGGGCCGCAAGGACGGTCTGCAAAAGAACTACCACAACCAGGCACTCATTCTCCAGGATTCGGGTCGGCTGGAGGAAGCCATGGCGCTGCGCCAGAGGGAGGAAGCATTATGTCGTGAGCTGGACAACAAAGTCGGGCTCGCGCGCTGCTACTTCAATTGCGGAATCTTGTCGCGAATGATGAATGACTCCAAAGCAGCTCACGAAAAGTTGGATGAAGCCCTGCGTCTTTTTAGCGAACTTAAAATGCCGCGAGAGATCGACGCAATCCACGCCGAAATCAACAAATTAGCCAATTAGCTCGCAGCCCAGATTTCCAATCGGCTTACGCTCCCGCGCGACTCCCAAATCAACCGCCGGCCGCACGATCTCAATCACGCTGATGGAATCCGTCTTTACAAAGCAGGGTTCGCTGGCAATTTATCGGCCCTATGGATAAATTTTGGAGCATCTGCGCAATGCCGATAGGCGTGTTCCTCTGCTTCAGCCCCGTTCTCGTGGCGTGGGTGATTGCCGCGAACAAAAAGCCCGCTGATCGTCCCAAAGATCGCACGGAACGCTAGGGTTCCTTACTTTCCGATCGCCAGCTCGTAGGCGAAGCGTGCAATGAGCACGAGCACCACGGCGAAGAAGAACTTGCGAACGAATTCGCTTCCTTTGAGGATTGCCAGGCGGGAACCAACTGTCGCCCCGGCGACATTCGCCAGGGCCAGAGGAATTCCGTAGCGATAAAGAATGTTGCCGGTGGCGGCAAACCAGAGAATCGCCGCCAGGTTCGTGGAAAGATTCACCGCCTTGGCGCTGGCCGAAGCCAGCAGGAAGTCCAGCCCAAACAGTCCGACAAAGGCAATAATCAGGAAGGTGCCGGTACCCGGGCCAAAGAAGCCATCGTAAAACCCTATGATCGAGCCAACAGCAAGAGCCAGAGGCATTTCCCACTTCTCCGGGATCTTTGTGGTCCGCGCCGGGGCTTTCTTTTTACGAAAACCGGTATAGCTCGCAACGATAACGAGCAGAATGAGGATCACTGGTTTGATCACTTTCGGGTCGAGTAGGGAAACGGTTCGCGCGCCCAGAAACGAAAAGACGAAGGCAGCCCCCGCGGTCGGCAGAAGAATCCGCCACTCGAACCGGACTTTGCGCGCGTATTGAAGAGTCGCCATTGATGTTCCGCAGATCGAGGCGAATTTGTTGGTGCCCCAAACGGGTGCGACGTTGGCCGCGAGGGAAGGGGGAAGAAATACAAAGAGGGCGGGAACCTGAATCAATCCGCCGCCTCCGACAATTGAATCAACAAAGCCTGCTAAGAAGGAGCAAATGATGAGCCACAGCATGAGAGTGTCGTCGAAGGCCTCGCCACCTTAAACGGGGTTTTTCTCGGGTCCCCCCTTAACTGGTAACCGGGACCGAAACAATGGAATGGCAAGGGCGATGCTTAAGGTGCTCGTATGCGTCATCTGGATGCACAGTTAGAGAGAATGGTTGACTTTCCGTTTGTCAAGGTACATCTTAGCAAGCAATGCGGGATGGATGAAGTTCCCCCTCCGGCCCGCAACTTTTCGAAAGGTCGTGTGATATCCCTTTCCGACATCGGCGGTTCCGCCGACCAGGATACGCTTTTCGTTTCTTCGAACGAAACGACACAGTTGGATTCTGTACACGTAAGTCCCGAAGATGCAACGCTTTTGGACGCTTATTCCCATGCGGTGGTCTCGGCGGCAGAGGCGGTCAGCCCATCGGTCGTACAAATTGTAACTCATAAGCGTCGTGACGGGTCAAATAATGTGAGTTCCAGTCCGGTCGGAAGCGGTTCGGGATTCCTGATCAGTCCGGACGGGCTACTCTTAACGAATAGTCATGTGGTGCATGGCGCGGACAAAATCGAGGTCGTTTTGGAGGATGGCCGCCGTCCCGATGCAACATTGATCGGAGAGGACCCTGATACGGACATTGCTGTCTTGAGAGTGTACGCGCCGAATCTTAAGAGCGTGGCTCTTGGAGATAGCTCCAGGATACGGGTGGGCCAGGTCGCCATCGCGATTGGGAACCCCTATGGGTTTCAGTATTCGGTTACGGCCGGAGTAGTAAGCGCTCTAGGTCGTTCATTGCGAGCAACATCCGGCCGACTGATTGATAATATCATTCAGACAGACGCCGCATTAAATCCCGGCAATTCGGGGGGGCCGCTCGTGAATTCGCGCGGCGAAGTGATCGGAGTGAATACGGCGGTTATTCTGCCTGCGCAAGGCATCTGTTTTGCTATAGGGATTAACACAGTCAAGCATGTGGCTGGGTTTTTGATCCGCGACGGCAAGATTCGTCGCAGTTATGTGGGCATAGCGGGTCAAACTGTCCCAATCCACAGAAGAATCGTTCGCTATTATCAATTGCCGGTTGAGTCTGCCGTTTTGGTGACCGGAGTTGAAGCGAAAAGTCCGGCAGAAGAGGCCGGGCTGCAGGAGGGTGACCTGATCTTTCAATTTGATGGTCAAGCTATTACGAGCGTGGACACGTTACATCGTCTCCTGATGGGAGAGAAAATTGGCCAGAAAGTAGAATTACGTTTGATCCGAAAAACGGACAAAGTGACGGTGATGATAACTCCGGAGGAATTGCGGAGCTAATGAATTAAATAAATTTTGAGAGTTTCGCGTCTGATCAGTGTCTCTGATCGTAAAAGATGTCGAAGCTCTCGCTGAGCCGACAAAATATGAAATTGAAACTGAAAAAAGCCCTTGGAACTCGCAGAGCCGCTCCTGCCAAAGCGGCCAACCGTGCTGTTTCGGTGAAGCCTTTGACTAAGGTTCGCGTGATCAAACCACGCGTAGTCGAGATTCGCCCGGCTCGGAAACCTGCATTGCCCGGCAAGGCTGCTGTCCTGGCCGCTCTCCGAAAGAAAGAGCGTGCCCAGCGGCTGGCTTTGGCGGAAGCCAAGGCGCAGGTCATTGCGCTCGCTCCACCGTCCGGGAAGCACGATGCCCCGGACGTACCGGCTCCGGGCAGCAATATTGTTCCTCTGCCAGAAAGCCTGGATCCGGAAAACGAAGAGCCGACTCAGGAAGCCCTGGCCAAGGAAACCGAAGTTCGTCCCGTGACGATGGAGGAAATCCGCCAGGCTTACGACGGCGACACGGCCTATCAGCTTTACCTGAAGGAGATCGGCCAAACGCCGCTCCTGACGATCGAAGAGGAAAACGCCCTCGCCGCCCGGATCAAGAAGGGCGACAAGGCTGCGCGCGAACGCATGATCAAGGCGAATCTTCGCCTGGTGGTCAAAATCGCTCGCGATTACGAAGGCTATGGCGTACCGCTCCTCGATTTGATCAGCGAAGGAAACATCGGCTTGATGAAAGGAGTTGAACGTTTCGACCCAACCAAGGGCGCGAAACTTTCGACCTACAGCGCGTGGTGGATCAAGCAGGCGATCAAGCGCGCTCTGGCCAACCAGGGGAAGACGATCCGCTTGCCGGTGCACGTGGTGGACAAGCTCTTCCACATTCGGCGCGCTGAGGCTCGCCTCCAGGAAGCGTTTGGCCGCGAAGCCACGGACGAGGAAATCGCGTCCGAGCTCGATACGACTCCGGAGAAAATCCGCGAGTTGCGCACCGCCTCGCAACGGCCCGCTTCGCTGGAAGCGCCGCTGGGCTACGACAGCGATAATCGCGTCGCGGATGTGGTCGCGGACGACAATGCCGAAGATCCTTACGATGAACTCGAAGGCAAGGCGAACACCGCCATGCTGCGCGAAGTCATGAAGGATTTGGATCCGCGCGAAGTCACGATTCTCCGTTACCGTTTCGGTTTGGATGGCGATGATGAGAAGACGCTCGAAGAGGTTGGCCGGAAATTCGGCCTCACCCGCGAGCGCATCCGCCAGATCCAGGAGATCGCTCTGAAAAAGCTGCGCAAGAAGATCGAAAAGCTCGAGCAGCAGCAGAAGGCCGCATAAGCGGATTCAATCCAGCATAGTTTCGGAAAGGCGCACTTCGGTGCGCCTTTTTCGTGTCGCCAGGGGATTTCGATAGGGTTGGGCCCTTTGCACCGGTAGTATTCAGGTTGAAGAATCCTGTCCCCAAACCCGCAAGCGGCGCACATTATGGGGTTGAATATGAGTACGCGGCAGGATGGTGAGCTATTGCGCGAATATTCGGAACGTCAGAGCGATGGTGCATTCGAAGAACTTGTTCAACGTTATGCCCCGCTCGTTTATTCCTCCGCACTCCGACAAATTGGAGATGCTTCTCTCGCTCCGCGAAGGCGCTTGACAACTCCCCGTCTATTCTGTAATTTCTGTTCAGACTGAAATATGTGAATTATGGCGAAGCTCACACCAGTCCAGGAAAAGTTCATCCTCCATTGGGGCACCATGGGCACCCAATGGGGCATCAACCGCACCGTCGCTCAGATTCATGCCCTGCTCTTCATTTCTCCGCGTCCGCTGCCTGCCGAAGAAATCGCCGAGACCCTGCAAGTCGCTCGCTCCAACGTCAGCAACAGCCTCCGCGAATTGGAAGGCTGGCGAATCATCCGCACCGTTTCGGTCATTGGTGATCGACGCGATCATTTCGAATCCTTGCGCGACGTCTGGGAACTTTTCCGCGTCGTTCTGGAAGAACGCAAACGACGCGAATTCGATCCCACTCTGGCCCTCCTGCGGGACTGCGTTGCCGAATCAGACAAGACCAAGGGCGATGATTTCACTCACGAACGCCTGACCGAACTTCTCGGCTTCTTTGAAACGACGGGGACATGGTTTGATCAAGTTCGCAAACTACCCAACAGCGCTATCACGAAGTTCGTCAAACTGGGCGACAAACTCTTCAAAACGCTGGGAATTATCGGTTAAAAAATTTTGAGCGACTTTTTCTGTTATGACAGAAATAACGGAATCTACAGGAATAGAGAGCAAGGAAATTGAACCAAGCGCCGTGAGAATCGTCGCAAGACGGATCGGGCTCTTCGGTCCTGTCACCATCGCGCTTGTTTGCATTTGGAGGGCGGAGCGTTGGATTCTGATGTGCGGATTGGCCCTTGCCCTCTGGCTCGGACTCAAATCGCTCGTCTTGTGTAATCTCAAGAGCAACACGCTTTGTATCACCCGGCCGCGCCTGTTCATTTGGTTTGCAGGATGGCCAGGAATGGATGGCTGGCGCTTCTTTGACAGCAACGCTCCCCAAAATGGCAGGAGACGACGTGAGGAGTCTCTGAGCTTTGGCTCAAATCGAAGTGAGACGATCGGCGAATGTCCCACGCGCAAGCGCACCCCTCCCCATGAACCTCCATGGTACGCTGAGCGCCACCGACTGAAGAGCGCCCCCTCACCCCGTCCCTCTCCCCTGCGAGGGGAGAGGGGGAAGCGTCGGCATTCTCAATCCAGTTCACGGGTGCAATGTGCGAATTTTGGTTCGGAGGGTTCTCACCCTGTCCCTCTCACCTCCGAGGGGAGAGGGGAATCCCGTGCGAGGGTTTGTGACCATCATGCGCGATTCTCCGCGGGATGTTGCGGGTCTGCTGACATCGTCTCGTACACACAACCTGCGCTGAAGACTCTCGCAGGCGCGGGATTCATCTGGGTGGCTGCCCGTCGATTTTATCCACAGCATGATCTTCTCTCCGGATGGATCGGCATGATCGGTTTCGTGCTTCTGTTGCATTTTGGATTCTTCGAACTGCTATCGATGCTTTGGCGAGCTTGCGGAATCGACTTGGAACCCATCATGCGTGCTCCGCTTCTCTCGACCTCGCTAGCCGAGTTTTGGGGTAGACGCTGGAACACGGGTTTTAGTATTCCGGCCCGACGCCTGTTGTTGCTTCCTCTTTCGCGAGCATTCAGTGCGAGAACAGCAGGTTTCGTGATTTTTCTGATCTCGGGCTCGTTACATGAACTCGTAATCACGCTGCCAGCGGGTGGCGGTTATGGACTGCCCAGCGCCTATTTCGCTCTGCAAGGGCTCGGGACCGTCCTTCAGGGCAGTCGCTACGCTCGCAGAGGCGGACTGAACACTCGCGTGGGAGGTTGGATTTCTACTTTGCTCATCGCTGGGCTGCCCGCCTGTTTGCTTTTTCCGCCTGTGTTCATTCGAAACGTGATTTTGCCGATGCTTCTGGCCTTCGGCGCAATCGGAGGTAAGCCATGACGCATATCAATCTCGTGCTTCTCCTTAAGTTCGCGGGGATTCTCCATCTCGGTTTGCTTTGCGCAGGCGCGCTGATGCCCGGCGTTGTTAGCTTGCGAAGCTACATATCCGCTTTGCCCTCCTTCATTCGGCGTTTGTTCTGGGTGTACTACACGTTCATCGGCCTTTGTCTCGTCAGCTTTGGTCTGATTACGTTTGTTTTTGCAGGGGATCTCGTCAAGGGGGCAGCTTTATCTCGGGCTCTCTGTCTCTTCTTCGCCGCATTCTGGATGGTTCGACTCTTCGTCGCGACACTCGTTTTTGATTTGCGTCCATATCTCACGACCACTTTTCGCCGAGCGGGCTTTCATGCCACGAACGTCGTCTTTGCCTACCTGCCCATCGTTTATGCCTGGGCTGCCTGGAAAGGAGGCACCCCGTGAAGGCCTCGCAAACCGGCGATACTGATCGCATCGGAGCCAAACCAGCCCGACTCCAGAAGTACCGGCGCCTCCTGGCCATTATTTTTCGCCGGCTTCTGCGCTGGCGCAATCGTTCCAAATCCAAGGCCAGGTCTCGCAAAAAGATTGTCTTCCTCGAGATGCCATGAACTCCTCAATCCATCGAACTCAATTCGACGTCATCGCATGGCGCGATCTCGTGACGCTCACTCCCTTGGAGAAGCTCTGGGAACTGGCCCTTCCACTCCCATGGTTGCCGCTGTCCATCATTTGCTACGCCTACGGCTGGTGGTGGGCGGGATTGCCCTGTTCGTTCTATTTCTTTTTGACGGGCCTGCGAGAATCGCACAACGCCCAACATTACTCGCTCGGCCTGCCTCGCCGATATCAGGACGTCGTCCTCTTCACTATGAGCGTTCTCATGTTGGGTTCGATGCACGCCGTCCAGACAACCCATCTCCACCATCATCGACATTGTCTGGAAGCCGAAGACTCCGAAGGCGCAACCGCTCGCCTGCCCTGGTGGAAGGCGTTGCTCGCCGGTCCGAGCTTCCCATTACAGCTGCACCGCTCGGCCTGGTCTTTGGCAACTCCAGAGAAACGACGCTGGATTGCCGCAGAACTCGCGAGCATCGCCGTGGTCGTCCTGTTGATCTCGACGTTTTCGAACTCGATCGGCCTTCGCTGGCATTTCGCCGCCATGCTCACGGGCGAATGTTTCACCGGCTTCTTTGCTGTCTGGACTGTGCATCACGGGTGCGAACCGCGGGAGCCAGGGCGAACTCAACGCGGTCGCTGGCTGAATCTGCTTTCCTACTCGATGTTCTTCCACGCGGAGCATCATCTCTTCCCGGCCGTTCCGACGATCCATCTCAGCCGGCTTGCCGATCGACTCGACCGCGCGCTACCCAATTTCCCTGCGCAACAGGTCATCACGCTTTCTGCCTCGATCAAAAACAAACAACAAAGAAAGGAACGATATGAACTGGATCATCACTACCTATGTCGGTTATCTCGCGATTAGCATCTGCTTAACCGTTTGGGTGGCGCGCACCCTCCATAAAAACGGCCGCGTTTTTCTCGTCGAAAGTTTTCATGGCAACGAGGAACTGGCCGACTCGGTGAACCATCTGCTGGTCGTTGGGTTTTACCTGATTAATGTTGGCTACGTGACCCTCGCGCTGAAGTACGGAGCTGCTGCGGCTAACGCGCAGGAAATGCTCGAACAACTCAGCACTAAAATTGGCCTGGTGCTCCTTGTCCTGGGAGGAATGCACTTCTTTAACCTCGCTATCTTCTCCCGGATGCGCCGGCGCAGTCTGCAAAAAGAAGCTCCACCTCTTCTCGCATGAAACGGATTGTTCTCGCAGGTGGCTCTGGATTTCTCGGACGCGCGTTAAGCCGGCACTTCACGGCGCCGAACTTCGAAGCCGTGATCCTGACACGCGCGCCCCGAGGCGCTCGTAACAACGTTGCGCGCGAGGTCTTTTGGGATGCACGAAATCTCGGCGCCTGGACCACTGAACTCGACGGAGCGGACGCAGTCATCCATTTGACCGGGCGCTCCGTCGATTGCCGATACAACACAAAGAATCGCCGCGAGATCATGCGTTCGCGTGTCGAATCAACTCGCGTCATTGGCCAGGCCATTGCTCAGTGCCAGCAAGCCCCGCGCGTCTGGCTCAATGCGAGTACCGCCACAATTTACAAGCACACCTTCGGTCCCGCGTGGGACGAATCGGGAATGAGCGAGGCAACTCCGGAAGTCAGGGACGAATTCTCAATCGAAGTCGCCCGTGCTTGGGAGGATGAACTAAACCGAGCCCAAACACCAGAAACGCGCAAAACGGCGCTTCGCACAGCCATGGTTCTGGGAGGCGCCAAAAACAGTGTTTTTCCTGTCCTCCGCCGCCTGGTACGTTTCGGCTTAGGCGGCAGGCACGCCACGGGCAGACAATTTGTTTCCTGGATTCACGAACGAGATTTCTGCCGCGCGGTCGAGTGGCTGATCAATCACGAAACTCTTTCGGGCGTGGTCAATCTCTGCGCCCCCAATCCGCTTCCCAACGCTGAAATGATGCAAATCCTTCGCGAAGTCATCGGCGTGCCTTTCGGCCTGCCCGCAAGTTCATGGATGCTCGAGATCGGCGCGTTCTTCCTGCGGACCGAGACCGAACTAATGATCAAGAGCCGCCGTGTCTTTCCGCGTCGCCTGCTGGATTCCGGCTTCCACTTCGAATTCCCCACCTTCCAGGCGGCCGTATCAAACTTAGCTCACTCCCACTCCTACTCTTAATCCTACTCTTACTCTCGAACTCGCTCTCCCCAGCTCACGCCATCGTTCTCCCCGCCGCCTGCGCAAAAGGCTTCAGCTCCTTCATCAACTGTCCGAAAATTTCCAGGTTCACCTGCTGTGCCCCATCACTCCAGGCTTCCGCAGGATTCGGATGCACCTCAATCAGCAGCGAATCAGCCCCCATCGCAACCGCGCCTTTGCACATCGCCACCACCAGGTCCGCCCGACCGCAACCCTGGCTTGGATCGATCACGATCGGGCAATGCGATTCTTGTTTGATGATTGGTACCGTCGAAAGATCGAGTGTATTTCGCGTGTAGGTTTCGAACGTGCGAATGCCGCGTTCGCAGAACAGCAGGTTGGGATTATTATTGGCGAGGATGTACTCTCCCGCGAGGAGCCATTCCTCAACCTTCATCGACAGACCGCGTTTTAAAAGAACAGGTCGTCCCGTCTTTGCCGCCGCGATCAGCAATTGAAAGTTTTGCGCATTCCGCGCGCCGATCTGTAGAATGTCCGCATATTCAGCCACCATTTCCGCGTGATCCTGGGAGAGCAATTCCGTAATAACGGCGAGACCCGTTTCTTTTCGTGCTTTAGCCAGAAGCTTGAGGCCCTTTTCGCCCAGGCCTTGGAATTCGTACGGCGATGTTCGCGGCTTGAAAGCCCCGCCCCGCAGCAATTTGGCTCCCGCCGCCTTCACCGCAACCGCCGTCGTCATAAGCTGCTTTTCACTTTCGACTGAACAAGGCCCGGCCATGACCACGAATTCCTCCCCGCCAATCACGATGTCCTTGCCGATTTTGATCCGTGAATTCGCCTTGTGCCCCTCCCGGCTGACTAGCTTGTACCGTTTCTGCACTGGCATCACCCGTTCGACCTGCGGCCAGGCCACCAGGGTCTCCAGCGTGTGATTTTTACGCTCGTCGCCGATCGCGCCGATCACCGTCCTTTCGACGCCGCGCATAATATGAGGCTGGTATCCCAGTTTTTTGATTTCCTTGATCACGGCTTGCTCGTCTTTTCGGCTGATTTCGGGTTTAAGTACTACAATCATAATTCGCTTCGTTGGGTAATAGGCCGGTGCAAGTCTCGCCGGGCGTAAAAAAAAGCCGCAGGCGTTTCGACCTGCGGCTCGGGTTTAAATTCTTTTCTTCAATACCGACCGATGCGCAGGTGGAAGCCAAAAGGGCTAAAGTAGCCCCAAAAACGTCCACCGCTAAATCGGCTGAAATAATTCATCCGGCGAGAACCGTAGCAAACAGGAGATTTTCGTCAACCGCTGTTTCCGCGGAGCTCGGAATGATGCGCGGTTCGATCCAGTCGCGTGCTTAGCTTCGGCAGGAGGATCAGTTTTTTTGAGGTAATCGTCCCTTGAGGTCGTTCGGACGAAAGGGGCCTGGTTCGCGGATGAGGGCGCGAGCGGCGTCGATCTGCTCCCAAACGTTCCAGAGCAAAACTCCGCGGACGCGACCATCGTGGAGGTAATAGATGACGCCTTCGCGGAAGGGTGTTTTCCAGTCGGTGACGGTTTGGAGACGCGCGTCGAGATCGCCGACGGCTTCGTAGCCCAGATCAAAAAGGTCGGAATAGAAGAACGGGAGATGATGATAGGGCTCGGATTTCCCGGCCATGTTGCGCCCGGCGAGGCGGCCCATGGTATTGGCGTTATCTTCGTGTTCAACGCGGAGATGGCGTGCCAGGGCTGGATTCCAAAATGAGGCGACATCACCGGCGGAATAGATGTGCGGATCGGTTGTTTGGAGGGACGCATTGACGACGATGCCGTTCTCCACTTTAAGCCCGGCGGGTTGAGCGAGTTCAACGTTGGGTTCGATGCCGAGGCCCGCGACAACGGCGGAGACGCTAACCAAGCGGCCGGTGGAAGTGCGCAGCACGAATTGGGCATCGCGATTTCTGTAGATTTTTTCGAGTGATTCCCCGGTGAGTATTTCGACGCCTTTCAGCCGGTAGTATTCGTTCAGGAATTGCGAGAGGTCGTGTGGGAAGACGCGATCGCCGATTCCCTTGCCGGGAAAGAGCATGACGACTTCCTTTTGGTTCAGCGCCAAGGCAGCGGCAATCTCGGAACCGATGAAGCCCCCGCCGATGACGGCGAATCGTTTGTTTTTTTCGGCGAGCGTGCGCAACCAGCGGTAGTCGGCGAGCGTGCGATAATAGATGATGTCATCGGCGTCGAAAGGGAGACGACGGGGGCGGCCGCCCGTGGCCAGGAGCAACTTTTCGAAAACATAGGCGTTTTGCTGGTCATCCAGAACCGTCTTTTGCCCGGGATCGAGTGTTTTAACGGTGCGCCCCAAATGGAACTGGACGTTCTTTTCCTCGGTGTCGCGCCAAACGCTCTCGATCGGTTTTCCTTTCCAGAGCGCCTTGGTCAGCGGAGGGCGGTCGTAAGGCTTATCCTGTTCCATGCTGAAGATTCCGATGCTTCCGCTGGGATCAACTTCGCGGATACCGGTGACGGCGGAGGCTGCGGTCATACCGCCGCCGATAATGAGATATTTGTAGTTTTGCAATCAGCCCCTCCGTTTGAAGTACTGGATTTCGCGTTCGTGCTGTTCGGCGCCAGCCAGGGTGTCGAAGGTTCCAAGGTTTCGTTTTTTGCCAGTGCGCGGGTTCGGCTTGCGAGAGTAAAGGCGGTACGCGCCGGACTTCAGTTTTCTGATCATAGGACCTCCTGCCCTTATTATACCACGATTGAGAAAAACCGGTTGCAAATCGGCTAAAATCCAGCAGAAATATTGGAATCACGGAGGACGCCTGACGGCTCTCCGTTTTGTCCTTTTACGAGATGAACAATCAGAACAATCCATCGGAGCTCAACCGCCGCAATTTCATTGGATCATTTTCTTCAATGATGATGCTGATGGGCGGGGTGGCGATCACACGCGCGCAGGAGAAAAAAGAAGGCGAGAAGGAGCGTTATTCCGGCCCGCCGCTGAGTTGCGCGGTGATCGGCTGCGGGCAGTGGGGCCGGGAAATCCTGACGAATCTGGCGCGAGTGCCGAAATCCCAGATTGTGGGGATTTGCGATAGCTATGGTCCGTATCTGAACCGTGCCCAGACACTCGCGCCGAAAGCAAAGAAGTACCCGAACTATTCTGAACTTTTGAGCAATAAGGAGGTTCAGGCGGTGGTTATCGCGACTCCGACGCATCTGCACAAACAAGTGGTTCTGGATGCCATTCAAGCGGGGAAACATGTTTATTGCGAGGCACCGCTGGCGCACACGGTTGAGGATGCACGGGCCATCGCGAAGGCAGCGAAAGGCGCCGGAAAGATTTATTTTCAGTCGGGCCTGCAACAGCGCTCGGATCCGGAACTGATTCACATTTTGGAATTCGTCCGGGCTGGCGCCGCGGGAACCCCGGTTCTGAGCCGTTCCCAGTATCATAAGAAGAATAGCTGGCGACGCAGTTCGCCCAACGCGGAATTCGAAAACGCGCTGAATTGGCGAATGCGCAAAGAATCATCCATAGGATTGGTTGGTGAATTGGGGATTCACAATATCGATGCGGCGGGCTGGTTCATGAATCGCCGTCCCACGTCGGTCACCGGGTTTGGTTCGACAATTCTCTGGAATGACGGGCGGGAGGTACCGGATACGGTTCAAGCAGTGGTCGAATACACGCGCGGAGCGCGCCTGATTTACGATGCGACACTCGCGAGCTCTTTCGACAGCGAGTACGACACGTATTATGGGACGGACGCAACGGTGATGGTTCGCGATCGCCGCGGCTGGATGTTCAAGGAAGTTGATTCGCCGCTGCTGGGCTGGGAGGTATATGCGCGCAAGGAAACGTTCTTCAAAGAGGTCGGCATTGTGCTCGCGGCCAACGCGACAAAACTCGCCGCGCAGGGCGACAAGCCGGTGATTGATACGCAGGTTGCCACGCAGGGGTCACTTTATTATGCGCTCGAAGCATTCGTTACCAACGCCGATCTGACCAGGACGGGCGTGGACGATTTCACGACGACCTACGGGACAGATGACATGACGGAACTCGGCAAATACCTCGCGGACGTAATGAAAAACAAAATGCCCGCGGCGGATTGGAAGCTGGGATTTGAAGCGACGGTCACGGCGATTAAAGCGCATGAGGCGGTGATGAAGCATACGCGGATCGAACTGAAAGATGAATTGTTTAATATTGCCTGAAGTCTAAACGAATGAATTTATGAAGTTGTCACACGCATTGAAACCCCTGGCCGCGGCCTTGACCCTGGCTGCCGCTTTCTCAATTTCCGCTGATGTCGTCCGTTATCAGGGCGTGCCGGGAAGCAAAATCAAATTGGATGGAACATCCACGGTGCACGATTGGACGGTGGAAAGCGGAGCGATTGGCGGGTATATCGAATTCCAGTCGGACGTTCCGCTCGATCCTTCCCTGGCGAAGACCGAAGTGAATGTTACACCGAAGGTCGTCGTCCAGGTGCCGGTGAGTTCGCTGAAGAGCGGCAAAAAGCTGATGGACGAAATCATGCATGACAATCTCAAGATCCAGGACAATCCGCTGATCAAGTACACCCTGAAGGAGATGAAGCCAAAGGAACACAAGGCGGGCGAACCGTTCCAATTTGATACCAAAGGCGATCTCACGATCGCGGGCGTGACCAAACCGATCGATATGGTTGTGACGCTTACGCCAATTGAAGGGAACAAGCTCAAAGCGACCGGTGCGAAGGAAGTCAAGATGACCGACTTCGGCATGAAGCCGCCGTCACCAACCGGCCTTGGTTTCCTGGTGAAGACCGCGGACGAGGTGAAAGTCACTTTCGAATGGATCACGGTGCGGAAAGAAGCAAAGAAGACCGCGTCGAACAATTAATCGAATTTCCAACTCAGTCTTTTTCGAAACGGCAGATTAATCTCTGCCGTTTTTTATTTTGGGAATGCCTATCTCCTGGAAAGAGAAGAAAACAGCAAGAAGCGGTTAGCTCAAAAGAGAATCTGGGAGCAAGGTCAGTTCGCAGCCAGACAAAGGGTTGTTATGGGAACTGCCGCAAGAAATAATCCGAGGGAACTGAGGCCCGGACTGCTGCCAGGATTCTCCAAACAACTGCAGTTGCCCGAGGCGGGGCGGGCAGGCCGGCTGAACGGGGACGTGGTCTATGGGTTGGTCGGCGATGCCTGTGCGCTCGGAGCGTCGGATATCCATATCAATCCCCATCAGGATGGTTGCCGCGTGCGCGTTCGAGTGGATGGTGTGGTGTGGGATGTGGCGCACTTGAATACGGATGATGGACGAATGCTCGTCAATCAGTTCAAGGCGCTGGCGAACCTTGATCCCATCACACGGTTCAATCCGCGAGACGCGCACGCGACCGTTCAAATCAATGAGAAGCCCATTCATTTGCGGCTGGCACTTGCGCCCAGCCTGGATCGAGAAACGCTCACCGTGCGCATTCTTGATCCAAAACGACTGGATCGGTCCATCGAGAATCTCGGTTTTAGTCAGCAGAGTTTTTCGGCACTGCGCGCGTGGCTGGATAGTGTCAGCGGAATGTTTCTGGCGACGGGTCCGACAAGCAGCGGCAAGACAACGACGCTCTACGCGCTGCTCCAGCAGCTCAAGGCGGCCAATCGGGTAATTCTGACGCTGGAAGACCCGGTCGAATACCAAATCGACGGGGTGACGCAAGTGCAGATTGACGAGTTGCATCGCCTGCAATTTGCCGAAGGATTACGAGCGCTCCTACGCCACGATCCAGATTACCTTATGATTGGCGAGATTCGGGACCCGAGCACAGCCCACAGCGCGATTAGCGCGGCGATCACTGGACGTGTTTTATTGAGCACGTTGCATGCACGAGATTGTGTTGGCGCAATCACAGCTCTGCGCAATTGGAACCTGGCAGATCACGAGATCGCGGAGTCTGTCTCGGTGATCGTGGCACAGCGACTGGTCCGGAAGCTGTGCCTGGAATGTTGCGAGCGACGGCGGCTGACGGTTGAGGAAAAGAACTGGTTTGAGAGCGTTGAGCTGCCGACGCCTGCGCATGTCTGGGAAGGACGCGGTTGTGGCGCTTGCCATGATCTTGGTTACAAAGGGAGGACAGCGCTTTTGGAACTCTGGCGGCTTGATGAAACCGATTACCAACGGATTCTCCATCATTGTGATGAACGTCGAATTCGCATGCACCTCGCCGAAAAAGGCCATCGACCGCTGTCCGCCGAAGCGCTGACCAAGCTGGAAGAGGGAGTAACCACAGTGGCGGAGATGCGCAAGGTAGTTGCGGGATTGGTACCCACTGAGAACAATCCCATCCTCGCATCCTGCTAGTTGCTTCCTAACCGCCGTAGATCCAATCACTCGCGCGAGAGAACGGTCTCGGCCATGACGGTGATAAGCTGACGGCCAAAGTTGAGGCGATCCTCCACGGTGGGGCGATGGCCGAGCTTAGAGCTGGTGGCGACTCGTTGCTCCATAAGCAGGACAGGCACCTTCCGCTCGTTCCAGAGGAAGTTTGTAGTGTTACCCGGGTTCTTGTTAACGCGCAATTTTTGGCTCGGGTCGAAGGTGGTTTTCTCGGCGAGAGAATCGTAAAAACGCTGGAGAGTTTTGAAGACGGCGGGATCATCGGCCTGGGTATCGAGATGCTCGGGTGATTCGTCGTTGTGCATATTCAGCATCAGGTCAATTTTGTGACCGGAATCGAGGTAACCAAAAACCGCTTTCTTCACGTACCAGATTTCAGGCATTCGTGCCAACAGGTCTTTGGCGCGGAGATCGACTTCGTCCCAATGGCGATTCACATCGAATCCGTTCGCATTGAAACGGACTTTGCCACTGGCGCAACCATCGGGGTCCATCATCGGGGTGAACTTGAAGATAACTTTCTCGCGCAATTCCCGGGCGCGCGGGTCGTCTGAGACGACGAAGCGCAATGCGCCTTCCATGACATAGGATGTGCCGGTTTCCCAGGCATGCTGACGGGCCTGCAGCCAGACGGTCTTTTTGCCTTCGTCCGGTTTGGTGAAATCGGTGACGGTGATGAGATGCAGATTGCGTCCTTGAACGGTTGTGCCGATCACTTCGATGCGCGCGGATGAGGAACGGTCCAACTCATCGAGCAGACGAAGCAAATCGGAATGGGTATAGGGAGCGATGTGAGCGATCCAGATTCGATCCTGTTCCCCATGGAATTTGAGCGTGGCCTCTTTCTTTTGATCGTCCCAGGTCATCGTGGGGAAATGCTGCCAGTGCTCATCGTCGTAACTGAAGACCGGGATGGTGTCGGGGTTCATGGCGCAGGCGCCTGGCTTGTCGTTGTACTCGCCAAGGAAATCGGTGAGGGTGAGAGAAATGTCGCGGTCCTTCAGGCCGTCCATTCGGAAGTAGTACCAATTGGCCTGACGATTGCGGCCATGCTCGTCGTGCTGACCTTCGACGTAACAGCGGAATTCGGTATCGGCGAGCTTTTCGATTTTGCCGAGTGAACCACCTTCGAAGTTCTTGTTGAAGGTAATCGCCGGGCGTTGGTCCGCCGCGTTGGAATCACAGCCGAACCTGAAGATGGATGACAGCAGGAGAATGAATTGAAAAAGACGCTTCTTCATGGCTCGGGTCAAAATCGCACAAAAAATACTGCCTGACAGCGAAATTCTCGCAGGAAGCCCTTGACGAAGAGCGACGTTCGTCATGCGATCTTGCAAATGAAATTGCGCGCCAAAGACTTTCGGATCAGAGAAGGAGAAAAGGTCAAGCTAAGCAAGAGGGCCACGGAAGTATCGCCGTTTTACAAATCACGGGAAGACTACGACAAATGCCTTCGCGACCATATCGAAGAGCTGGCCAGCTTACAGAATCTTCTTTACGCGCAGAATCGTTACGCACTGCTCCTCATTTTTCAGGCATTGGATGCAGCGGGCAAGGATAGTGCGATCAAGCACGTCATGTCCGGAGTGAATCCGCAAGGCTGCCAGGTTTACAGCTTCAAGCACCCGAGTCCCGAGGAACTTGATCACGATTTTCTCTGGCGGACCACCCGGGCTCTCCCTGAACGGGGCCGGATTGGAATTTTCAATCGCTCGTATTATGAGGAAGTGCTCATCGTCCGGGTCCATCCCGAAATCCTTCGCGCGGAATCGCTGCCAGAGGAATTACTAGAGGAGAAGGACATATGGAAGGAACGCTTTCGTTCGATACACCATCTGGAAAAACATCTGCACCAGAATGGGACGCGTGTGGTCAAGTTTTTCCTGCACATCTCCAAAGAGGAGCAGCGGAAACGTTTCCTCAAACGCATTGATGACCCGGAGAAGAACTGGAAATTCAGCGCTTCTGACCTGGCGGAACGGCAATGTTGGAAGGAGTATATGCACGCCTACGAAGAGTGCTTAAGCGCCACCTCGACAAAGGAATGCCCTTGGTACGTAGTCCCGGCTGATGATAAGCCCAATGCGCGGCTCATCATTTCCAAAGTGATTTTGGAGACACTCCGAAATCTCAAAATGACTTATCCGAGCGTCACGGCTGAACACGCGAAAGAATTGAAGACACTCCGCAAACAACTGGTGAATTCGTAACAGGATTATTTTCAGCAAAACACTTCCCCGCCAACCCTGTCCGATAATCAAACTGGTGAGCGCAAATGACGTTGCTGCCGATCATTGATCGCGAACTGCGGATCGCCTCGCGAAGCACGCGCATGTACCTCACCCGTTTTTTCGCGGGCGCCGCCGCGTTGGCCGTTGCCATTTACATGGTTTGGCTGGCAAAGGAACTAGGCGGTGCGAGCGGCGCCGGGACGTTTGTTCTCAGGTTCGCCTCCTACGCGGCACTGGCGATATGCCTTTTTGCGGGCGTCAACCGAACCGCCGACTGCCTCAGCTCCGAAAAACGAGAAGACACGCTGGGCTTACTCTTTCTTACGCATCTAAAGGCTCGGGATATTGTTCTCGGAAAGCTTCTGGCTCACTCTTCATCGACCTTGCTGATGCTTTTGGGAATCGTGCCCATTCTGAGCCTGCCCATTCTCCTGGGAGGTGTTTCCGCGGTGGAACTTGTTCGCATCCCAGTTGCCCTGCTCAATTCCCTTTTTCTCGCGCTTTCATTCGGTCTCCTGGTTTCATCCCTGTTGAAAAGACAAAGTGCCACACGCACGACCGTCACCGCCGGCATGATACTTCTGACGCTGGGCCTCCCCGCTCTGGCGCTCGATCTTGTCCAGAAGGTCTGGCAGTTGCCGACGCTTTCCCTGTTTCTGCTCTTGCCAAGCCCTCTTTACCCTTTGGAAATGGCCTTCGCCTCGGCCGCTGGATTGAGCACCAACTGGTTTTGGACGGCCATCTCCGTTCAATTTGCCATGGCTCTGGCCGGGCTTATTACTGCTGCCCTTGTTCTGCCCCGCGCCTGGCAAATACGCGCCACGGGTCCAATTGCTTTTCGGTGGCAGGAACGCATCGATCAGTGGTCCCTGGGCAGCGCGGTTGTTCGCGCCAAACGTCGCGCCAAGTTACTCAAAAAAAATCCGATCCTTTGGCTCAATTATCGCCAACGATTTGCCCCGCTAAAACCATTGTTCTTTGCCGCTCTGGTTTTCGCAGTCGTCATTTGGTGCATCTTCCATTACGACATTCCGGCTGAACCTGGCTTTCTTCTGCTTTTTTTCGTCCTCGCTCTCAACGATCTGGCGATGCGCTTTCGTGTTGCTGGAATCGCTTCGATGCGTCTGGCTCAGGATCGACAGACCGGCGCGCTTGAAACCATTCTGAGCACACCCATTACAATTCGCGAGATCGTTCAAGGACATTGGATGGCCATCCGGCGGACACTGCTTTGGACTTACGTCCCGCTTCTCCTGATTTTCGGTATCCTATCCAAGGCATTCTCCGAAGAAGTAAATTCGGACAGCGATATTTTTCGGATCAACCTGTTTATGGTCATTATGTCCGTTGGTGATTTTGTTGTGACCGGTTACGTCGCGATTTGGAAAGGAATGCGCGTGATCAACCCGGCCCATGCGACCGGCGCAACGATCTTGCGTGTGCTGCTCATGCCCTGGTTCGTTTGGTTCGGCTTGCTCCCACTCATCGGTGAAGTCGCCGCCATCAAAGATTTCTTTCAGCGAAATGCCCCGTACTCCTTTCTGATCACTGCGGCCGCCGTTTGGTCCCTCAGCTCACTTTCCGCTCTGTATTTTGCCCGGCGGAATATCTACGCCCACTTCCGGGAGGCCGCGACGGACCGTTACATGTTTGAATCACGTTACGGACGCATCTTCTTTTTCTGGGGAACGCGCGGAACCACGGGAGGAAAAGACGAAAAGCCGGTCAGCGTCTTACCATTCATCCCAGTGCGGCATCGCCAAAGTGGAAATTAGATAGAAGAGCGAGACCGCTATTCTCCGCGGCCTCGCCCGATTTTGCAGAAAATATTACTGCTTTCGAATCGCAATGCGGCCGCCGCCGATGATTGTGCTGTCGGAGAGTGATGCCGTTTCCTCGGCGCCGGTCTGATTGTCATATACGACCTCACCGGTAGCTTTGTTCCAGATTTTTATCCGGAAACGGTCATAACCACCGCCACCCGCCGCTTGTCCGTCGATTGCGGTCACCATAAAGCCGTAATCGCCAGCCCGATTGATCATTCCGCTGCCCCTGTATTGCGCGCGCGCACCTGCGATGACGAACCACTCGTAATCTGTGCTCCGAAAATCGAAATGACCTGCGTGGAGCTGAAATTGGGTTTGTCCAGTTGGAGTGGTCGTCCCTTTCGCGTACTTCGCCACGAAACCAAAATTAGCCTTGCCCACGAGCTCCGGGTCCGCGACGTATGCGCCTGCGGGCGAGGTAATCCATCCGCCGCCTGTAACAGAACCGTTGTTTGCCTCATAAATCACAACGTAAGTGAAGGAGGACGTAGCACTCAGTCCGCACGGATCGGTGACATTCACACCAACGCTGTAAACCCCCGCACTCGCGTAAGTATGGGATCGGGTGATGATTCCGACACCAGCAGGAGCCGAAATGCTTTCAGCGTTCCCATCGCCCCACGTGAAGAGTACATCATGCGACTGCCCCCCTTCCGAATCGGTGAAAGTGACCGAAATGGTCGCCGCACTGCCGAGGGCCAACGGCGTGGATGGTCCACTGACGCTACTGATTGCCGGGGCGGTGTTAGTAACAACAACTGTTCGCGTTACGGGCAAAGCCGCATTTCCAGCAGCGTCTATGACGTTATAGGTGACCGTGTAGGTTCCCGGTTCATTCACGTTTACCAGGTTCGTCGGAACAATGACACCAGTCAGATCTCCGCTACAGTTATCACTCGCGGTTGCTCCCGCGTCCGTGTAGGCAGCATGGCACTCCACCATCACCGTCGCCGAACCGTTCAGTGTGATCACCGGGGCGATCGTATCTTTAACTACGATCGTTTGAGTTTGAGTCGATTCATTGCCGTTACCATCGTTGAAATGCCATGTAATCGTGTAGTTGCCTTGCGCGGAATAACTCAAAGGATCCGTTGTCGTGCCAATAATTCCAGCCGCGCAATTATCCGTCGCGGTCGGAGCGGTCGAAACCGTTGCAGAGCATTCTCCGCGAATCGACGGCAGACTCGCCACATCCGGGACCGGAGGCACGTCGTCTCGCACTACGACAGTTTGTGTCTGCGACGAGCTGTTTCCGTGGCCATCCTCATAGATCCAATGGATCGTGTAAGTTCCCTGGCTCACGTAGGTGACCGGGTCCGTTGTGGTCGCTGTAATCGTTCCCGCGCAACCGTCCGTCGCGGTCGGCGCCGCGGTTACGCTCGCGGAGCATTCGCCCACTACCATCGGCAGAATCGCAATATTCGGAACCGGGGGCGTTGTATCCACGACTGTCACTGTCGCACTAGAGGAACTGCTCACACCGTTACTGTCGGTTACTGTCAGGACAACCGCAGTCGATCCAAGAGGATACGGACCGATGGGTGATTGCGTTACTGTGAAGGCATCGCCATCCGGATCGAAAGAGCCGTCATTGATCGACGCATCCGCACTGCAATTTGCACCAGCGGATACAGTGATGTTTTTGCATTTCGCGACGGGCGCCTGATTACAACCGCCATTAACAACAATCTGCTTCTGGTTGGCTTTGGTGAAGAGAACGCAATCTTCATTGGAGGTTCCACCTTCCCTGATGCAGAAAAGGTATTTGCCCGGATCGAGCAACGAAAGATCGAGCGATTGCGGGAGTTGTCCATTCGTGTACGGGACGACGACAACCGGACTCGTCAACGGATCAGCAATCGTTGTGCTCTCATCAACGCCATCAAAGGTATAACCGGCACTGCACAGCTCCGTATCGTCACAGTTCCCAATCTGAGCGATGCAGTAGGTCACGCTTTGCTGGCCGGCCCGCAATCGCGCATGCACCCAGGCCAACGCGCTTTGCGAATCGTCTTTCACCGTCCGGAAAGTGTTATTCCCTTCAAGATTCCATGCGGACGCGATCAGTCCGGCATTGGCGACGGTAAAGCTCTGCAACGGTGCGCCGCATCCACATTGGCCGGATGGATTTACCGCAACCGTGCCTATCAAGACACCGTTCAGATAAAAGTTCAAAGGATCCGCACCACAGGTGGCGAGAATGTCAAAAGTGATGCTCGCGGGTGCGATCAGGCTATCAATCCTGAGTTCACCGCTCTGGGTCGGACTGATCAGGTGAACACGGCTTTCGATACAAGAATCCTGTTCGGCAAGGACGATACAGGCTGCTTTTTGGCTTTGATCCGGGTTGGGGATCTCGGGACAAATGTCGCAGGCATCGCCGATACCATCGGCGTCAGTGTCTCTTTGGTCGGGATTGAACTCGAAGGGGCAATTGTCCATCCCATTGGGAATACCGTCCTGGTCGATATCCGGATCGTTCAGATAGGCCAAAATATTTGCGCGCAGATTTTGCGCCTCCGGTTGCGGGCTGTCGAAGCTGTCCACGGTCATTCCGCCAAAAAGAATCTTACCCTTGCCGTAAGCCATTTCGGCGAGGACCGTCCGGCCATTTGAGCTGTTTTGGATCAAGGAGGTCAGGCTGGGACCACTGATGCTGGCGTGGGCAAAGGCAGTACCGGTCCAGCTCGTTCCGACCGGTGTGAATGGTCCGTTAAAGATTGGATGCGTGGGGAGCGCGGCCGCCGCCGCCGATGTGAAGTCGGGGAAGTTCAGTGTAATGCCGAATCCAAAGCTGATGCTGCCGCCCTGGCTCGGAGCTGCATTCAAAAACAAGCGTCCTCCCGCGCTGACCCAGTTTTGAATCGTGGCAATGTTTGCGTCCAGAAATGTCTTCAGAGCCGCTGCGTTGTTATCGCCGCCTTCCATGAAAATAAAGGCCGTGTGCGGCGAAAAAAGTGTCTCCGATTTCGCGGCCTCATAGCGAAGGTCCTGCCAATTTCCAGGACCGAAAACACGGTCCATTTGTGTTTCGTTGGCGGCGCTGCTCCACGGCAGTCCTATGGCGGACCGAAGATATGCGGCGGTCAGCGGATTTTGAGCGGACAAGGTTTGGACAGTTAATAGGAATCCAATTGCCGCCAGAACAACGGGAAGTCCGAAATGTGAGTGAAGAAGTTTTTTCCTACAAAATACCCAGTGTACCATGGATAATTCAGTGTACGAATTCATAGTTTGGTAATCGCTCGGGCAGTGTGGCGATGCATGTGGGTACATGCCCGAACGCGGATCCTTTGGTTGTTTGCCTTTCGCAATCCTGCAAAACGGATTAAAGCAGTTTCGGAGCCGCTAACTCTGGAAGAGAGAGCTTAGGCTGGAAGATTTCAGCCTGTAAGCTCTGGGGCCAAAGGACTAATGCCAATTTCCGTGGCGCGATCGGAGGTTTGACGCCAAGGATTGGAAATAGGTAACTGCACCCGTTCGTTAACGGGTCTGCGCCAATGCAACCGCGTCGGTCAGAGCTGGCTGGAGCGGCTATTGCGTTTTGACATTCAGTTCGGCAAACGGGTTTTGCCCGAACTGGTTTGCCGCGCCGTTCACCGGGACGCGCTCCTTTTGCTGAGCTTTCGGAGGATTCGCGGGAGGCTCATCATTCTCAGGCTCGGCGTCGGGCGCGTCTGCATCCGTGGCCCTCGGTCCTTGATTCGGATTCTTGGCGCGCTTGTTTCGAGGAAGCGGAGAAAGCATCACGTTAAGCCCCTTGCCAATCAATTTCGGCGGCGCATCGGGGTGGGCATAAGGTTCGAGTTCTTTGATAAAGTTTTTGACTTTGCCAAAACCAAACTCCTGATGTGCCATTTCACGCCCGCGGAATCGCAACGTGACCTTAACCTTCATATCCTCGCAGAGGAAGTCGATGGCGTGTGACAGTTTCACACTGAAATCATGAGGATCGATGTTCGCGCTCAACTGGATTTCTTTGACGCGATTGGCGTGCTGATGCTTTTTGGACTCTTTGTCCTTCTTGGCCTGTTCGTACCGGAACTTGCCATAATCCACGAGCCGGCAAACCGGCGGGGTTGCGGTGGCGGCAATTTCCACCAGGTCCACTCCGCGGGAACGGGCGAGACTCAGCGCGTCACCCAGCGACATGATGCCGAGTTGTTGCTGATCTTCACCGATAACGCGGACTTCGCGGGCGCGAATCTTGTTATTTACCCGGGTGAAGTTGCTAGGTGGATACTGCCGAGGAGGAAAAGGGCGGCTCAAGACACCCTCTCAGGTTGAAGTTTATCCATGCTTAAGATGCAATCACTTTATAGTTGAAGGCGATAAAGGCCATTCCGTTACGTAACAATTTACCAACTCACGATTTTTGCAAGTGAAAAAATTGTAACTTGAGCGGCCTGATCTCTTCGCGAGCTGCAGCTTCCAAATCTGCCACGCTTCGCTCCGAAAATCGGCCTTAACCGGCATCATTCCGTCCCTTCCTCCGCACCCTCCTGTTCCCACTTCGGAAAAACTTCCGCTGCCAGTTCGCCCCGGCGGATCAACTCCTGCAAATCGCGAATGATCGTTCGGCGCGCCACTCGGAATTGCCGCGCGAGAGCGGAAACGTTCGGACGACTTTTGGAATTGGAAACCAGCCGGCGAATTTCTGTCTGGCGGCTAAGCCGGTCGGTGGATCGGCTAAAGAGGAATTCGGCATCGATCCGCTTCGACCGTTCGAGCGCCTCAAAACCGCGCAAAACTTCGGTCTCGCCGCACTCCTTCAAAGCGGTGGCGAGAGTTTTGTTCAATTGTTTTAGATCGACCGGCTTATTAACGACGTAATGGGCACGTCGTGGACCTTGTAGAGCTTTGATCTGCTGCTGAACTTCCAACGCTCCCGAAACGATAATTACCGGCACATGCGGCAGCAGTTCCTTCAACTCCGGCAGGTAATCCAGCCCAAGGTCACCTTCGTCCAGAATATGGTCCAGTATGATGGCGTTAGGCGCCTGGCGAGCGGCCGCCTCAAGGGCATCGGACCCGGTCCGGACGCGGGCGAGTTCGTAGTCCGAAAGAGCGTCCTCATAAAGCTCGTATTGGAGATCGTCGTCCTCGATGACGAGGATGCGGGGTTTGTTCATCGGGTTTGAAAAGAAGGTAAAGTGGCGGAGAGGAGATTCAAGCGCGGAAAAAGAATTGACAACAGAGGCCGCCTTACCTACCGTTCGGTATAATGCAGACCGCCGTCCAATCGGCCCGCGATGAGATCCTTCGCTCGGCCATTTCTTTGTTCGCCCGTAAAGGCTATGCCGGAACGGGGGTGCAGGAGATTTTGGATGCGGTCGAGCTCTCGAAACCGACGCTTTATTATCATTTTGAAAACAAGGCCGGACTCTTTCGAGCCATTCTCGATTACGCCTACGACGAATCATTTCGCCTCATGCAATCTGCCGTGGCGGAGGGCGACAGCACAGAGGAGAAGCTGGTTGCTGCCGCCACGGCGCTTTTCGATTTCGCGCAAACGAACCCCGATTTAATGCGCCTGGTTTTCGCCACCACTTTCGCCGCGCCGGAGGAAGTGCCGTCCGAGAGTATCAATGGGCGAAAGCGGAAACGTAATTTTGAGTTCATGGAGGATTTAATGCGCAGCGGGCAAAACGAGGGGGGAATCACGCGAGATCTGGACGTGGCAACTTTGGCGCTCGGGATTTTTGGGACGATCAGCCACCACATTCGCAGCTACCTTCTGGCGGGTCTGGGCGAACTTGACCGTGATCAGGCGCGGAAGATCGTGTCACTTTTTCTGAACGGTGCGCGAGCGGTTCGCCTTCCCATGCGCGAATTCAGCAGGAACGGTGTTTAATTCCATTATGAAGAATTTTGTCGGAGCCATCCTTGTCACCGGAGTGATTTGCGCGTCCGGTTGCACGAAGAAAGCAGCGGCCCCAGCCAAAGTTTCGCGTCCGGAAGCGACCGTTGTGACGGTGGCGGCGGTAACCAACGCGCTTTGGGACAAGTCGGTTTCCGTGACCGGAACTCTTTATGCCAAAGATACGGCGGCCATCTCCGCGCAGGTTGAAGGAAGAGTTGAACAAACATTGGTCGATTTCGGAGACCGCGTGAAAAGCGGGCAGGATCTGGCTTTCATTGATACCGCCTCGTACGAAGCGCTCTTGCAGCAGGCTGTTGGCAACACCGCGAAAGCGGAAGCCAACCTGAATAATGCGCGTTTGAATTTTGAGCGCGTGCAGAAGCTGCGTTCGGAAGGCGTGGCTTCTCAAAGCGATTTTGATGCGGCCAAGGCCGCGCTCGAACAATGGAACGCGGAACTTAAAGCGGCCAGCGGGAACGAAGCGGTCGCGCGCCTGAACGTGGATCGCTCTAAAGTGAAGGCGCCTTTCGACGGAGCGATTTCGACACGAATCGTTGGCCGGGGCGACTACGTGAAAGTTGCTTCCCCGCTTTTCAATGCCGTAAATGATTCGGTCCTTAAGTTTATTTTCCAGGTTCCCGAGAAGTACGCTTCCTATGTGCAGAAGAAACTGCCGGTGCAATTCTCGGTCGATAATTATCCGGGCGAGGTTTTTTCCGGAGGCGTTTATCTGATCAGCCCTGAAGTCACGAAAGCCTCGCGGGCTTTCAACGTTGGCGCGCTGGTCACCAACATCGATTTTCGGTTAAAAGCGAACACTTTCGCCCGCGGGGCATTGATCATTCAAAGCGCAGCTCCGACGGCGGTGGTGCCGCTCGACGCGGTGGTGAGTTTCGCGGGGGTTACAAAGGTCTTTGTCGTGGAAAATAATCTTGCCCGAAGCCGGACGGTTCAGACGGGCCGCATTCAAAATGGCTTGCAGGAGGTTATCGAAGGCGTGAAAGCCGGGGAAATGGTCACGGTTTCCGGACAAAGCAAGCTGTTCGACGGCGCGGCGGTCGTCCTGCGCGATGCGTCGCATTCCACGAGCGGAACCAAGGTGGCGTTAAACTCCGAGAATAGGGAAGGAGCCCATGCACGGCGCTGAAGAACCATTGCCATCGGCGCACGAAGCAAGAGCGGTGGGTTTGGCGGACCTTTGTATTCGCCGCCCTGTCTTCGCTACGATGATCAATTTGTTCCTCGTGGTGCTGGGCTGGTTTTCCTTCAAGGATATCGGCATTGACCAGTTTCCGAACGTGGAACTTCCCGTCATTACCGTCACGACGACATTGCGCGGGGCGTCTCCGGAAGAGATGGAAACCAGCGTGACCAAGCCGCTGGAGGAGATTATCAACACGATCCAGGGAATCGACGAACTCGGCAGCATCACGACCGAAGGCGTATCGCAAATCACCGTCACTTTCTTACTGGAACGTAATCGCGATATTGCCGCACAGGACGTCCGCGACAAGGTAAATACGATTCTCGCGCGTCTTCCTCCCGGCACGGATCCGCCGATCATCGACAAGTTCGATGTGGATGCCACGCCAGTGGTCACGATCAGTGTTAGCGCACCGCGCGACCTCAAGGAGATCAGCTACATTACGGACAAATTCGTTAAGCAGAACCTCGAAACGGTGCAGGATGTTGGCTCCATCAGCATCGCCGGCCAGCGCACGCGCGCGGTGCAGGTTTCGGTCGATATCGAGAAATTGCGCGCATACGAACTGACCATTGATGACGTGCAGAACGCGCTCCTGCGCCAAAACCTTGAGGTGCCCGGTGGAAGGTTGAGTCAAAGTCCGCGCGAGCTCGTGGTCCGGACTCTGGGGCGAATGACTCAGGTAAAGAATTTCAATGACCTGATTGTCGCGAATTTTGAGGGTCGTCCAATTTATCTCAAGGATATCGCGAAGGTCGAAGATTCCGTCGAGGAACCGCGCACCCTTTCAACTGCCAACGGCGAGAACTGCGTCACCCTGGTCGTTCGCAAGCAGTCTGGAAGCAACACCGTCAAAGTCATTGACTCGGTCAAGCATCGTCTCGAAGAGCTGCGGCAGGTCGTGCCGGCGGATTTCAAGATGCAGATTGTGCGCGATCAATCGCGCTTCATCGAACGTTCTCTCGATGAAATCAATTTGCACCTGCTGCTCGGTGCGTTCCTGGTGGCACTCACCACCTTTTTGTTCCTGCACGATTGGCGCGGAACAGTGATTGCTTCCGTCGCGATTCCCGCCTCGATTATCTCGACATTCGTGCTGATGCGGGCGATGGGTTACACGCTGAATAATTTCACGATGCTCGGCCTGGTGTTCGCGGTTGGCATAGTCATCGATGACGCCATCGTAGTCCTCGAGAACATTCATCGAACGATGGAAGAAAAAGGCTGGAGTGGAATCAAAGCCGCGACTTTCGCGACGCGGGAGATTGCGCTGGCGGTGACCGCCACCACGCTCTCGCTCGTCGTCATTTTTCTCCCGCTGGCCTTCATGAAGGGACGGGTGGGGATGTTCTTCTCCAGCTATGGCGTAACGGTCGCCTTTGCGATCATGGTCTCGCTCTTCGTATCGTTCACACTCACGCCGATGTTGTCGTCTCGTTTTCTGAAGCATACCGACGACGAACGCGCGAGAGAAAAAAAGGCGCATGGCGGGCCGTTGATGCGCTGGCTTTCATCTCATTATATCGGGGTGCTGCGTTGGAGTTTGCACCATCGCTGGGTGATCATGCTGGCCTCCGGGGCGTGCTTCGCCTCCATTTTCTATCTCGGCAAGCTCACGAAGTTCACGTTTGTGCCGCAGGACGATTCGAGCGAATTCGAAATTTCCATGCAGACTCCGGAAGGATCGGACCTGCAGCGAACCAAAGATCTTTGCGGCGAGATTGAGAATCGCTTGAAAAGCTTGCGTATCAAAGGGGAACCGGTTGTTACGGATACTCTGGTGACCATTGGAAACACCTCGGGACGTCTGGGCAAAGGCGAAGGGGACGTGACGATCGCATCCATCTACTGCCGACTTCCGGAGCTTGGCGGATTCTGGAGTACCATGACGGGCAAAACCCGGAAATGGTCGCAGTTCCAGGCGATGGGGATGGCCCGCAAAATCCTCGAACAGTTCCCGGATATTCGCGGAAGCGTTCAATTGATTTCCGGCATTAGTCAGGGCGGTGGACGGAATTCCGACCTTCAATTTAACCTGCTTGGGCCCGACCTGGATCAACTCTCCCGCTTTGGAGACCAGATCATCGCAAAAATGCGCGCCGTTGGCGGTATGGTCGATGTCGATTCGACCCTGGCCAATCGGAAACCGGAATTGCGTGTTGAGATTGATCGCGAAAAGGCGAGCGAGTTTGGATTGCAAGTCCAGGACATCGCCAACACCTTGCGAACCCTTGTCGGTGGCATCATCGTCGGAACTTTCCGCGAGAACGATGATCTTTACGACGTCTGGTTGAGAGCCGACCCGAGAAATCGCGATACGCAGGAGGCGCTTGAAGATGTCTCGCTTCGTTTGCCGAACAGTTCAGGGCTGGTCCAACTCGTCAACTTTGTCCGCTTTCATGAAGACCGTGGCCCCAATGAGATTGATCGCTTCCAACGTCAGCGCAAGGTGACGATCGTGGCGAATCTCGACAAAAAGCCTTTGGGCGAAGCGATGGAGGACGTGCGCCGAATCATTCAGGAGGTGAACCTGCCCGCTGGTTACTCAGTCCTGTTCACCGGGCGCGCCAAGACTCTCCAGGAAACCGGTCAGAACTTTCTCATCGCGTTCGGCCTGGCCATGATCTTCATGTACATGATTCTTGCTGCTCAATTCGAGAATTTCGTTCATCCCATCTCGATCCTCCTGGCCGTGCCGCTGTCCCTGCCCTTTGCGCTTATTACCATGATTGCGCTGAATGAACCGCTCAATATCTATGCGATCTTCGGGTTGTTCATGCTTTTCGGCATCGTGAAGAAAAACGGAATTCTGCAGGTGGACTATACGAACACGCTGCGAGCGCGGGGATTGCCGCGAGAAGAAGCAATTCTTCAGGCTAATCGCGCGCGTTTGCGGCCCATCCTGATGACGACCATGATGCTGGTTGCCTCAATGATTCCAATCGCCCTCGGCCAGGGACCAGGAGCGGCGGGTCGCGCCTCGATGGCCAAAATTATCATTGGCGGCCAGATGCTCTGCCTGTTGCTTTCGCTGTTGGTGACACCGGTGAGCTATTCGATCTTTGACGACTGGAGCAAAGGTCAGTTTTTCCGCCGGCGCGCTGTAAAGGAACGCGAACCGGCTTTGAATCCGTCCCTGCTGGAGCCAGTCGTCCAGCCTTGAGCTATTTGAAAAGCTTGATTAGGCGGCGCGAACTTCGGGTTCCGCCTGAAGTGTGGCTTGAGGCAGAGGAACCGCGCCGTCGAGCGCCGTTTTCAGCGCTTGAAGACTCTTTAGAAAGTTTGCGGCTAATTCCTTGTGTTCGTCCGTTCCCTCGGAATGGAGGAACTCCGCGGCAGCATCGGATAACTCATTGAGAGGCTGTTTGGCTTTCTCCCGAACATCGAGCAAAAGCGCTCCGCTTTCACGCGCTGAACTAATAGCAGCCAGGCGGGAACGAAGGACTTCCTGTTCCAGGCGCTTGCGCTCAAGTTCGGAAGTCTCCAGGGCCAATTGCAGCCGCGAATGCTCGACGCCATTTTTCTCGGTGGTATCGCGCAGTTCTCGCTGTGTGGTGGCCAGGTCGTTTTCGAGCCGTTGGCGTTCGAGTACAGCCTTCTGAAGTTCTGAGTCACGGTTCGTGATGGAAGCAAGTCCGGCTTCCAGGCGGACGAGCAGTTCTTCATGGCCTTTTTTGATTTCAGTATGGGAAAGTTCGAGGGCGGAGAGGTCGGTCTCCAAACGCGAATTCAGCTCTTTGAGCGCGGTCAGTTCCTGGGAGTCGAGTTCGCGCTGGTGCTGCTCATCCTTCAGGGCTCTCCGGGATTCCTGCAATTCACCTTCAAATTCTTCGAGCCGTTGCTCGGCGTCGGCAATCTTCGTTTGGCAGGAGCGCTCGGATTCGAGATTTTCACTGAGCTGGCGGTGCAACTGCTGTAATTGTTCACTCAAAGAAGCGATCCGTTGTTCGCTTCGCTTGCGCTCTGCTCTCTCCTTCTCCAACTCGGCCGTGATTCGGCCTGGCGCCGGCGTGGCTTGCGCCGACCCGCGTTCATTTTCATTTCGTTCGCGCGGTAACTCGGGGCTCTTCACGGGCGGTGTCACGGTTGCCGGTTTGCTCTCGCAAACTGTTTCGGTGGGCGCGGGCCGTGCCTCGGGAACGCGCTTTTCTTCGCGATTAACAGGTGGAGTAGGTTCAGCCGGGGGCTGTTCCGATTTTCGCAGGAAGAGGTTTACCGACCTGAATAGTTTCTGTTTTGGCCGAGCTTCCACTGGAGATTCGCCTTTCTTGTTTGCCGCAGTTTCCGGCTTTTTTGCCGGCGTGTTGTTGGCCAGCTCGATTTCTTCAGGACTGACGGTGGGGGTAAAATCTGTTTCCGAATCGGCGGTAACGCGATAGAAAGCCGCAGTCCAACAACCCAGTTGGGTAAAACGCCGCACGGTAACGCGCGCGGGAAAATGGCTTTGATCTTTACGCCGCGCCAGGACACGGACGGAGAAACTGGTGTGACTGCTGTTCGCGCTGGCATCTTCCTCTTGAAGTTGCAGCAACTGCTCGACGACCAGGTCACGTCCGACCTGGAGAATCTCTCGAATGTCTTTTCCCTGCAGTTCGGTACGATCCCAACCGAGGGCTTCCCGGGAGGATTCATGAGCATCAATGATCGTTCCTTCCTCGTTGAGGAGGACGACCGCAAATTCATCGCTTTGGATTTGAGCATTCATAATCAAGAACTCGGCTCTTACCAGCAGCCCGCGTGCTACAACTCATCATCGAAGCGACATCGCAAAAATGCCGTGATCTCTGCTCTCTCATCGGAAGCTTTGGACGATAAGTTTAATGCGGAAATCGACGAGCCTCCGGACTTGCAGAAGGCAGTCGGAGCGAACCGAAGAAATATTCTCGAAATTGCGAAGAATGTTCCTTAGTGGGCGACCGTGGAAGAAAGGAAATAAAGCCGTCCCGCCTCAACTTTCGGCAGGTCCAAGCCGAGATCGATTTTGAGGGTTTTCGTATCGGTTTTGGTGCTCGCGCTCAAGCCAAGCAGTCTGGCGACACTAAAGGGCTCCTCGTACCGGATCAGGCGCGCTTTACCCGAGATTCCCGCCATTTGCCGAGTGGTTTCGACGGCAGTCTGAAAGTTGCCAAGCTGGTCCACGAAGCCAAGCTCATAGGCGTTCTTGCCGGTAAGAATCCGGCCATCCGCGTAACTTTCCCAATCGTCCGCCAGGGTCTTTCCTTTGCCTTTGTTCTTCCCGGCGGCGCGATCTCGACCGGTCTTGACCACTGTTTTGAACTTATTGTAGGTCTCCATGATCATGTCTTGGATCATCTTCTGCTCGGCAGGATCGATCTCCTCCGGCGTTTTCGATCCGCGCAGCATGTCCTTGAATTTTCCGCTCTTAAAAACGACAGGCTTCAGACCGACTTTGTCCATCAGTCCGCGATAATTATAGGAAGAAAGAATCACGCCGATGCTCCCGGTGATGGTTAGTTCATTGGCAACAATCCATTGGCATGGAACCGAGACGTAATATCCGCCCGAAGCCGCGAGGCCGCCCATCGCCGCGACGACGGGCTTTTTGTATTTATCCTGAAATTCAGAAATCGCGCGGGAAATATCGTCCGAAGCCATCACTTCGCCCCCCGGGGAATCCACCTTCAAGATCACTGCTTTGACGTCATTGTCTTTACCAGCCAACCGTAATTGGTCGGCGATCACATCCACCATGCTGCGCCCGGTGGGGTCCCATTCGCCGGTGATCATGCCTTCCACGGGAACGACCACGATCTTATCGGTTTCATCCGGGTTTTCGAGGGTGACTTCCTCAAAATGCCGGCCGCTCTGGGCGCCCATTACATTTTTTCCGGCGTGGGCAACAAAGGTCACAACTCGTCCGGCGGCGATCAACCCGAGCAGAAGCAAGAGCACGATCGATAATACCATCCATCCACGACCGCCTCGTCGCGATGGTGTGGTCACAAAGATAGGGGGCTGCGAAGGCGGTAACGGTGGCGGTGTTCCCGGCGGCACATTGTACTCCATAACGCGAGCTTACTTCAGCATTCTTGGGCAGGCAAGGAGCACCCAAACATGAGGGTGTCCTAATTTCGCGGAAAGAAGAAAAAACTCAAAAGGGCCAGGACAATGAAGGCAATCACAAGCACGATGCGCTTTTCCGTTTTGTCCATGTCTTTCCACGGCTTCCCCATTATCTCCTTCGTGGCCTGCGGTCTCAATTTTCAAAATGTTCTCGCCGGTGAATCAAGATATCGGCCTCCTTGTGTTTCTCTTCGGGATTTTCGGACAATTCGCAATTCCGTCTTGTATGATTTTCAAGATCTGCCGCCGCTCCTCGCCAGCCAGAGGCAACCGCGGGGCTCGCACCCACTCGGAGCCGAGACCGCATTCCTGGACCGCCAGCTTGATATATTGGACAAACTTGATGTGCGTATCCAAATGTAATAACGGCGTGAACCAGCGATAGATCTCCTGCGCGCGGTCCCATTCGCCGCGGCGGGTGAGGTCCCAGAGATATTGATTCTGTTCCGGGAAGGCGATTCCGCTGCCGGCGACCCAACCGTCAATGCCGAGGATGGCGCTCTCCAGCAGAAGATCATCGACACCAGTAAAAACCGAATAACGGTCCCCGACGGTATTGCGGATATCGGTGATGCGGCGAACATTCCCGGAACTTTCCTTCAGGGCGACGAAGTTTTTTACATCGGCCAATTCAGCGAACATTTCCGGGGTGATATCGTTCGCGTAGCTGATCGGGTTGTTATAGAGCATGATCGGCAGATTCGTGGCTCGAGCGCAGGCGCGAAAATGCGTCGTTGTTTCGCGGCTGTCCCCTTTGTAAAGCATCGGCGGCATCAGCATGAAGCCGTCAAGACCGAGCTTTTCTCCGTCCCGAACGTAGCGGCATGCTTCCGCGGTGCTCGACTCGGCGACGCCGCTCAAAACCGGCACTCGCTTGTCAACTGCGTCCGCCATGCTTTCGATGACTCGCCGTTTTTCATCGGGCGTGAGCGCCTGGTTTTCGCCGAGCGATCCAAGAAAGACGATCCCGCTTACTCCCGAATCGATCAGAGCCGAGGCGTGCTTGGCGGTGGCATCCAGATCGATCGAGCCATCTTTTTTCATTTGAGTCGTGATCGCAGGAAATACTCCACTCCAGAATGGTTTCATAAGGAATCAATAAAGAGGCGCAAACTCTTGTCTTGAAAACGGATTTCGACCAGCCAAAAAAATGGCGGATCACGATGCTAATGATTGAAGCGGACGGCTTTTAAACAGCAGCCTATCTCAAAATCATCTCGAAGCGGCCAAAGTCCCTACTTGTTCGCACTTGGCGCGCGTGACGGAGTTCAGGCGATTCACCTTGTAATTGCATTTGGCAAAGGTGGAAAGGCCCATGTTGTAAGCCGCGTATAATTCCTCGTGCGTGGGAGGGCGTTTAAGCCTGCGGTTTAGTTCGCCGTGAAGAATCGTGAAGTAGTCGGCCGCATAGACGCGGCTTAGATACAGGTTAAAAACCGACGCATCGTAGTGATACGTCTTTAATCCCCGAGCCTTCCGCCAACCGTTTACATCAAGCCATGCAGCCTCGGATAGTTGGAAATCGCCCAGGGATTCCCCATGGTCACCGTATTTATTCTGCCCGTTGCTCGACTCTACCACCCGGACCGCCTGGAGAAACTCCTGCGGGGGACGCCATTCTTTTGCCTGCGCGAGGAGCGAAGACGAAAAGAGACCAGTTATAATGAGTAGGTGTTTCATGCACTTCGCTGGTTTTGAATGTCTCCCGTTCTTAGCTAAACCTATTTTATGGGGGTGTGCAACAACAATCGGGACTTACGCAGGCTAATGGGCTAAGGAGAAAATGGAGTAACCGCTCAGAGAATTCCTGAGAGGGGCCCGAAATTAGCCCACGCGGAAACTAATTCTTTGAATGAGATCGGGGCCGAAACTGTGCTGGAGCCGGCGCAGAATTTCGCCGCGCTGATAACGGACGATCTCGTTGAGCCAGACATTGCTGTCCACGTTCACAAAGAGTGTGCCTTTGGCCAGGCCGACGGGCCGGGCATGGGCGATGACCATGGGATCGATGAGGTTATCCCAGACTTTGAGCACTTCGAGATCGGAGCGCTTGCGTTCGAGGCCGATCTTTTTAAGGACGCCAGGCATGACCTGCGCGGCAGCTTTCGCGTTGTCCGTTCGAGCGCGCTCAGCGCTGGTGAGATCGACACGGCGCCACGCGGCAATGACGGCCTGCTTAGGCGTAAGTTTGAGTTTCGCCGAGACCGGCGGAATCAGGTGAAACGGACGGTCCATCTCCGCGCTATGCCGGTACGGGCGCGTTATCGATGATTCCTTCTTCGGTCACCGGGACCGCCTGGGCGGCGGCCTCGGGCTGTTCCGCCTGGCCGGGTGGTTTGGCTTCTTCGGGCGGAGCGGTCTCGTCGAGGACGAGAACGCCGTGTGACGGAAGATCGTAATTGCCGGTAAAAGTTTGGCCGGTCAGGAAATCGTGCATCGGCTTGTAAAAATGGAGCCGGACATGGGAATTCTGGTGATTGAGCAAAAAGTAGATTTTGCGATCACCTTTCTGACGCATACTGACTTCGATCGTGTCCGGCACTTTCAAGAGCGGGAATAGATTGCATTGCTGGCGCAGCCACGCAACCAGATCGTAGTAAAAATGCTGGTGGCTGACGGTTCCTATGTAAATGGCTTTGCCGAGACCAAAGTCGTTAACGGTCATGGCGGCGCGGCCGGCGTAGAAGTCCTTCGCGTAGGTCGCCAGGATTTGCGCTTCTTTCGGCTCGATCAAGTCGCACCAGAGCCGCGCGGGGTGCAAATGGGTCGCCGGGAAAGAGCCTTTGAAAGTCAGATGATTTTCTTCGCCGGGGGGCATGGGGTCGAATTCAACGATTTCCATGCCGAAGAGGTCTGTGCAGTTGGCGGGAAATCCGTCCGAAGGGGCAATGTGGTGTTCATCGACCAGGCCGGTGTTGCAAGTGGCGACGAGGGTGCCGCCGTTTTGCACGTAGAGTTTCAGCAGGTCCGCTTCACCACCGGCGAGCATTTGGAGCGACGGCGCGATCACGAGTTTGTAGCGGGAAAGGTCCTCCGTTGGGCGGGCGAAATCGACCGGAATATTGCGGTCATGAAACGCGGTGTGGAAGAGCTGGATATGCTCCCGATAATTAAAATGCTTTTGCGGCTGGCCGGTCATTTGCATCGACCAGGCGTTATCGTGGCTGAAAAGAATACAGGTTTCGGCGGCAACTTTGCTGTCTTTGATGGCGGGGGCGAGGAGTTTCATTTCCTCGCCGAGGTGCGCGATTTCCTTGTAAACGCGATTCTCGCCCTTGCCATCGTGGTTCAGCACGCCGCCATAGAATTTCTCTGAACCGATCCGCGGTTGCCGGAAGAAAAAGTAGAGGACGCCATCCGCGCCGCGCGAAATCAACTGATAAGTAAAGAGACGCACGACACCGGGACGCACCAGGGAATTGACCTCCTGCCAGTTAACGTGGCCGGCTTTCTGTTCGATGACCCAGAAGCCGCACTCGCCATCGGGCGTCCGAATACCCTCCTTTTTCAGGGAACGGAGCATGTCGATTTCGCAGGCATTTTCAGCGGACCGGGCCTTGATGGTGGCGTGACTATCGACCGAAACGAAATCGAGGACCTGGGCCAGATCGAAATGATCGAAATGGCGGGTCAGAGCGCGGAGATTCGTCGTCACCGGGAGATTCGGAGTGATTTCGTGCAGGATATCCGCCTGGCAACGAACAAAGGCGACGCAGGTATCACTGCAAAACCGCCGCCAATCAACAACCAGCGCGGGATTATGAACGGTGGGCGAGAGCATCGGCATTGGAACCTGGGAAAAATCGGTAACGAGCTGGCCCCAAAAGCGGAGGCCGAGGGCTTCGTTCAGGCGTTCGACCGTTTCGTATTTGGCCTGGAGCCAGGAGTGCCAATCTTTCTTGCTATGCGCGTTAAAGGATTCTTCGGTGTTATGACCGCCGAGGCCATTATCAATTTGCCAGGCAATTAGCTGAGGATGATCGCCGAGCGCGCCGGCCATCTCGCGAACGATCTTTTTGGCGTATTCCCAATAAATGTCGCTATTCATGCAGTAGGCACGACGCGTGCCTTCATGCAGAGTTTCGCCGCGCTCATTCATCGGGAGAATTTCCGGATGTTGCTGGGCGAGCCAAAGGGGAGGCGAGGCCGTAGGCGTGCCGAGGACGACTTTGATGCCATGACGCTGCATGATATCCATCGCCCGGCGCAGCCAGCTGAAGTCGTATTTGCCCTCCTCCCGCTCGGCGATGCCCCAACAAAACTCGCCCATGCGAACCACATTAAAACCGGCCTGGGCCATCAGTTGCCCATCGCGATCCCAGCGCGACTCCGGCTCCTCCGGTGTGCCCGCGTAGGGATAGACCCAGTGTTCAGGATGATAATCGGCGCCGAAATACATACGCTTATTGTGTGGTTATGGGGAGTGTATCCCGGTTGGGTGTTTGGGGCAATAGCAGAAGCGACACCCTTCAGACGCGATCCGGGCGCCTTGTCCGGATGATTTGAGGCGGTCGGGACCGAGCGATGACGGGAAGATTTTCGAAGTGGGATTTGGCGGGAAGTGTGGGATTTAGGAGATTTTTGATGAGAAGAGCCGGGATAACCCGGAACAGCGCGAGCGATCCTCGTCCGAAATCGAGCCGCCGGGCAGCCTTGCCCCTTTTCCTGGCACTCGAGATTTTTCTGCGTTCCTCCCTTCCTGTCTTCGAGCAGTTGGCGGTTAGAGAAGGTTATTTCAAGGGCTTGCGCAGGAAAAATGTAGAATCTGGCCCTTCGGATTGGACGGAAAAGAAGGGGGGGTGCGGAATAGCGGCGCGGCGTCCGAAGGTAACAGCGGGCAGCGCGCGAGTCTGCCGAGACCAAGCTGGCAGATTCAATTGTCCTCCTAGCGTGCTGACTGTGTCCGAGTCTGTGCATAACTGGAGCGTGTGGGTTCGCGATGCCTTCGGCAACGGCCCGAGGGAGCGCGAAAGTTTCATCGCGTTTTTGCTTTTCTTTGGGGGTCGAGCCGCAGTTAGTGCGTTCAGCGAGACCCGAGAGCCTTGCGGCGACAGCGATTAGCAGATCGCAAAATGGCAAAGGCATTTAGCGGGCGTGAGGTTTGTCCCGCACCCGCGGGATGAACTTCAAGCGCGCTTTTATTTGTCTCCCTGTTCTTATCGCCAAGCCAAGTGGCAAGTATCAAGAAAAATTCTGTGGATTTGGCGGACGACTCTAATTGTGCAAGAGAAGCTGCCAAGGCTTCCTCATCCCGCTTGATCAACACCATCAGTTCCGAAGGTGCATCGTCCTCGCAGGCGATCTTTTCGACCTCTAACTTTGGGGCCAACTTTGAGCGGAGAGCTTGCACGCTTAAGGAAACACCGGCAGGAAAAGAGAACGACAGATTGCTTTCGGCGAAATAGTCAGTGGCTGTCGGTCTTGTATCATGAATTGACCTTGTCTTGACGTTGCGTAACTTAAACTAGTTAGAGACTGGTTGTTTTTGCAAAATGAATTCAAAGATTGTCGGAGCATTCGAGGTGAAAACCAAGTTCTCTGAACTCCTGAAGCAGGTCAGCCAGGGTGCGGAGATCACCATCACAAAGCAAGAGAGACCGGTGGCCAGGCTCGTGACCTTCGAAAAGCGTGGTCATCGACGCGTCGATGGCGCTAAGCTGGCTTTTGCCTGATGAACTCACTCCTGACTCACTCTCAGTACGCGATGAGTTGCCGTCGGCCGAAGGCATCCGGGTGCCTGCTCATTGGCATTTTGAAGTTTGTAACTCTCTTTGGATGGCTGAACGAAGAAAACGCCTGGACGCGACGGGCGTTGTGCAAGCAGTCTCCCTTTTTTTTCAATTGGCCATTGATTCCGAGACTAACTCGCGCTCAAAAAGGCAACGAACGCGGGTCCCAGATCGAGAGCAAGTCTGAGTATAGGTCGTACAACGTTCGATTCTGGCCGGCGATAAACCGCGGATAATTAAAATCGTGGTGACGTTGTCCGGGTATGTAAATCCGCCGATGCTCTGTGGCGCTCCCTCCGGCCTCGGAAAAGAAATGATCAAAACGAAAGGTTCGCCACACTAAGTTGCCAAGAACACAGTGACAAAGCTGCTCGTTGACATTGGGACGGCCTGCTCTGCGTATCAAGATCGCGTGCTGGTGAATCTTCCTTGCAAGCGAATTCAGTGCGATGAAATTTGGTCTTTCGTCGGTTCGAAGGAAAAGAACACACGCGCAGAGAAAAAAGAGATTGGATGGGGCGACGCGTGGACGTGGACCGCGATTTGCAGCGAGACGAAACTTGTCCCGTGCTGGATGGTTGGTCCGCGTGACGCCAGCACCGCTTACCATTTCATTCACGATCTACAGCCACGGCTCGCGAACCGCGTGCAACTGACAACGGACGGCCTGAAAGCATATTTGCAACCCGTGGAAGATGCTTTCGGAGCCGATATCGACTATCGCAACTGATCAAACTTTATGGGAATCAGCTTGGCCCGAATTTACCAGCAGAAGTTCGTTATTCGCCCGCGCAGTGCATCGGAGCACGCAAGGCGGTCATCTCCGGACAGCCCGATTTCAAACACATTTCTACGAGCCATTGCGAACGCCAGAACCTCACGATGCGAATGCAGATGCGCCGATTCACGAGGTTGACGAACGGATTTTCAAAGAAGCTGGAAAACCATGAGCATGCGCTCGCGCTCTACTTCATGTATTACAATTTCGCCCGCATTCACCAGAGCTTGCGCGTCACGCCTGCGATGGAAGCGGGAATTTCGGATCATGTTTGGAGCTTGGAAGAAATCGTCGCTTTATGCGACGGCCATATCATGCGAATGCCGACGAGGTGAAGAGATGTAGTCGGCATTCAGTAAAAGCGCAGGGTCGGAAATCGTGATCGGGGCGAACTGCAAAAGGAATCGAATCTCGAATTTCTCCACTCCAATTAGCTCGACCCCCACGACATTTCCAGCCTTATCAAGATCGATGGTCACGATGCAATTGTTGTCGTCCACCTCTTTCGTGGCGGCAACACGGTTTTTGCTAAATCGGACATACGCTGCCTTTGCTTCTGTGTCGATTTCAACAACTGGAGGTTTCGCCAGTCGAACCACCTGAGCAGGGCCGATTTTCATACCTTTTCGTAACCGGTTAAAATCCATGCTGTATCTTTTCTAACTTCCGCAACAACTACTAAGACCTTGTCTTCAATCGTCTTCGTAAATTTATAAATGAATCCACCTTCCGAGCCTCGCTTCACCTGTTTTTTTATGTCAGGATAATTTACAACGTCGCGAATCTTTTGTTCCGAAAGCTCCCTCTCTGACTGGCGCTGTTTGGCATGGGCGGTAAAATGGAGCTTTTTAACGTGCAATTTTTTCCTGGAAAACCGGGCGCGATAAAAACACGCTGCTTATTCGCCGTCAACATGTTAAAATCTAGCGCGGAAATCACGGCCTGCAATGTTGCTTTCGCCATCCGGGAAAAGCTCACATGTGAAAAAGCATCAACCATACTGACCCCATTCAGAGACTCTCTTCTGCGAGAATGAGCTTGACATGGGTATTTGATGCTCGCAACATCTGTTTAGCCGATCTGAGCGTCGCCAGATGGACGCGAGGTGAGGCTACCCTTCTTTTTTGAAAAATTTCTGCAAATTTCTAGCTGATTTTTCCGAAAATTCAAACTGACCCACTACCACATTTTGCCTAGACATTTTGCCCAAAGGGGAAAGTCTCGCTCCGGATATGAAACAGGGCCGAATTGTGATCGGCATTGTCCGAGGCATAGTCACTGAAACACCAGTCCAACGATGCTCTTCCCAAACGGATATTACAACACTAGCCGGTATGGGGCCGTCCGTTACATCACACGAATGCTCCGAACCGGGGAGGGGGACAAAGCCGCCAAGGTCTCGTGCCAGGGAAGCGAGTTGGGGAAAAGCCCGAGGGCGAAAGATGGGCCTTCAGAACGTAACATTTGTCCGGATCCAACTTTGTCGGCTTGCCTGTGAAGGCGAGGCTGTATCTCTCCTGCGGTTGGCTGGAGAAAGTCCAGCGACAGCTTGACAGCCGTCGCCACGAATGAACGACGGTTCTTGCGACCGTTGCCACTTATGAAGTCTTCGGTCGAAACTTTCCGGAGAGCGCTTCTTCGAGCAGGGCGTCCAAACGCAGCTCGGACGCCCAATGGCGCAAGTAAATCACGTCCAATTGGCCTCGCTGGACGGCCACGACTCCTGCAACGTCTCCGAGTTGACGGTCTGAGGGAGTAATCGTATGCCAGTAAAGTTTGTGCAGAATGACGTCCTCGGGGGTCGAGATCCAGGCGGGTTCACCGAGAATTGCGTATTGAAGCCTTCGTCGAAACATTTCGCCCTCGAATGGTTGCGGGCGCAGCATCCAGAAATCGATTTTCAGGGCGGAAGGAATGTGGATGACGTTGAACTGGTAAGGCGGACGAAACGCGGTCTGGATTGTTTCCGGATCGAGGTAATAGTCACCGGAAAATGCTTCAGCAAGCAGCGAAGCCGCGGCAGGTGGAATCTGAATCACGAAATCAAGATCGTGCGTCGTCCGAGGAATCCCCCAGGCATTGCTTGCCATCGAACCGGTGAGCATGTAATTGATCCCGGTCCGGTTCAGCCGTTGCAAACAATCCTTCAGGAGGTCGTTTTCATTCATCGCGCGTAGGCGAGCCGGCGGCGGGCGCGCAACATTTCTTCAACCTGCTCCGGTGTCGCATTGGGATGTTGCGCCCGGATGCCGCAACGCGCGACTTCGCTGGCGAGCTCGTGTAAGCGCAATGCAAGTTCGATGCGTTCGCCGGGCGTCATCCGACGATAGCGTTCGATCTGGAGTTCGGTTGCTCGCTCAGGCGTCACAGTGACAATCTAGCGCTGATTCCTGGCTTCAAACAAGGAGTCATCTTCCCGGCTGCTTTATCGTCTTCAAACCGGGATTTCTCGATTTCCGTCGATGGCGAGAGATCGAAGCATCCAGGAGGTTAGGCGTCGCGGCGTATCGCGGGGTCGGCCAGCTTAGCTCTGGACAAAGACGGGAGCGCCGGAAAGCATTCAACGAACCCGGTGATCAGGAAGATTCACAGTTCCACTTTGTTGCACGACTTGAGATTGAACACGTTAATGTCGTTGATTCTTTTGCTTTCCCTCAGTTCAACCGGTTGTCGTTCGTTTCTCGCGAGCCAGGGGATGAAGAGCTACCGCGTAAAAGCCAAACCGATAGTTGGACTGGCGTCGCCCAATCGGTATCAGCAGGACTTCCTGCATTTGAAAACACTGGCTGAGGAAGTTTTTCCATTAGAGGACCGTTATTTTCCTCCGGACAAGCGCGCAACGATGGAAAAGGAGATACTTCAAAAGCTGGGCGAGCCGGGTTGCAGTTATGAAGCTTTCCTTTTGAACGTCCGCTCTTATCTCGCCGCGTTCAACAACATGCACGCCGCGGTCGTATTCACTCCCAGGGAGTTTCGCCTTTCCGGTTTTTACCCATTCAGAATCCATTACGTGAGCAACGAAGTGTATGTCGTGGATGTTGCGCGCGAATATGACCGCGGTGTGATCGGGCAAAAGATCACGGCGATCAATGACCGGCCGATTTCGGAGATGGAAGAGAAACTGTCCAGTTTCAGGAGCGCGGAAAACGGTTGGACAAAAAGAAAATCCCTTGATCCGATTGGGTTCAGCCAGCCCGAGTATTACCACCTGCTCGGCCTGACGGAATCGGCCAGCAACAGCGTTAAACTTCAATTCGCCGATCATCCGCCGGTTTGGATTGCGCCCACGCAGAAGCCGAATTTCCAGTGGTGGAACGGGCCGTTTTCTCCGCATCCGATCACGGCGCGCGTGCCCCACCAGTACGATTGCCGGATTTTTCCCGACCAGAATTTCGCCTACCTTCAGTTCAACGCCTGCTTCGACAAGACCGCCATCCTGGATGGGCTGAACATGGTGAGGCCATATATTCGCCCATTCGTGAGGGCATGGCTGGCTATCGAGTTCCACAAGAAGAAGCCATCGACGGTTCTGCGCGGTATTTACGATTCGGATCGGCCGGTCTTGATAGATTATCTTGCCTCAGCCATTCGGGAGATTGAACAAAAGGGAATTACAAATCTGATTATTGATCTGCGGCGCAACGCGGGTGGTGAAGGTGAATTGGTGAAGCAACTGGTTTATCACCTTACATCCCGCACCGACTTACGCGGTTTTCGAGAATTTCAATATAATCCGGAAGTTTTCGCTCATTATGATCCCAAGGGGAGCAAAGAATTTCGCTCGTGGTATCTGGAAAAATTTGGCGTGGAGCCCCCATCCAGGCAGTTATCGCCGACGCCGGAGCAGGAACGTCCGTTCTTTCACAACATTACTGATCCCAGGTCACCGTATTACGTTCCTGCAAATCGTCCAGTGTTCCGCGGCAAGATCATCGTGCTGGCCAACCAAAATACCGGAAGCGCCGCCTCTCTACTAACCGGCCTGATGCAGGATAATCGCCTTGCCGTAATTGTGGGGACGACCACGGCCAACAATCCCACGGGCCCCACGAGCATGACGCCCTTAAAACTGCCCCGTTCCGGCATTATTGTTTCGCTGCCGACCACATACCTCGAACGGGCGCGGCCATCAAATGGCGATATTTTGCAACCGGACTATTGGGTGGAGAATTCTGTTGCTGATCTTCTGGCGGGGCGTGACGCGGCTTTCGAGCGGGCGTTGGTGTTATTGAACCAGAAATAGCTCGTCCTGATCGAGCACTGCGAGCCTTCGGCGGACGGAGCCGTCTTGGTTGACATCGGCGCGCCTCGCGGCTCATATTTGGCACGTTGACAAAACGTGCGTTGCGAAATTCGCGTTCAGCAATCTGGGCCGCATCGTAAGCAATGCCAGTTTTCCACATTTATTTGAATGGCGAGAAAGTGACCACCGCAGGAGTTAATGACTTTAGAGTTTTGGACGCTCAGATACGAACACGAAAATGAAGGGGCTGCCACACCGTGAACGCCATTGGACTCATCGCGCCATACAAATATGAAGGAATGTGGGTCTTCGACGACCCCGCTGTTGGACTGTTTCGCGAGCCGTTTGTGTCTGGTATCGACACCATGATTGACAGGTTGATCGCTTCGATCCCAAATGCAGATAAGGGGTTCCGTTTGCTGTTCTCCTCGTCCCCGTTTCCCGGTCACACAGTCAAGCTGGAGTGGCGACGCGAGGAGTATGGAGGTAATTGGTATTATGCGCCTCAGTTCGACCTGGAGGGTTGGTTGTGCCCGGCCCTCTTCAAGTATTTCGACACCGCTCCCCGCGAGCTGTATGGCCGAGCTGAGTCGAAGAAGGGATGACCATGACGCCACTTAGCGCCGGTGAAAGCCAGAACAAGACGGATGCGTCGCTTCGGAACACGGCAGCGCGCGCGAACTTATTCGGTTCATTGAGAGGGCACGGTTTGGTTGTGTTACCGGCTGCATGGCTCAGCTTGGAGTGTTCGGCGTCTATCTATGATTTCGGCGAGATCACGCCCACCCCAACCCCTCCCGGCCGGGAGGGGCGGCATAAATAGGGGCGCTTACCCCGGATGTCGGCTCGAAGACTCGCCTGTATCCGGGGCTATTATCATATCATCCCTCCGGGATTTCAGTTTGCGCTGACGCGGTTGATAAGCAGGAATTTGGCGCCACACATACAGATTGTATGGCTAGCATCATCGCCTCGAACTGGCGCTTTTATTTTTTGGGGCTTTGTTTTGCCGCAGAGGCCTGCTGCTTCTTCTGGTTGGCGGCGTTATTTTTGTCCTGCTTTTGTTTGTTTTGTTTCTGGACGGATTTCGGTGATCGATCTCCCATAATATGGATGCTCCTTGAATCCCGGATTCTCCCGGGCCGCTCTACCCTGTCAGCAGCGGCGAAGGTGTAAACAACATTCCGCAACTTTCCGCGGCGAGAGTGGGCTCGCGGCTCGAGTGATCCTGGGGTTCGAGGCCGGTCAGAATCCGCGAGCCGGAAATCGACCTGTTTTTTAAAGCGATCCACTTTGGCGATCTGCACATCGACCCGGTCCCCAAGCCTGATCATGCGCCGGGAGCGGCGGCCGATCACGATGCGGCGGGTCGGGTCGAAAGAATAGAAATCATCGGTCAGCGCCGAGAATGGGACCAAGCCGCTCATGGCGAGGCCTGGGACATCGACAAAGAATCCGAAGTTGCGCAGGTCGGTAACCAGTGCGGGATAGCGTTGCGGGCGGCCAGATTCAAGTTGCCTGGTGAGGAACGCGTAGAGTTTTACGTCCTTGCTATCGCGTTCGGCGTCCGCGGAGTTGCGCTCGGTCGTCGAAATGCGATCGGCCATTTCAGACATCCCGGCGATCGACTCTTTTCCGCGCGGTCCTTCCTCGAAGAGAGAACGATGGACCACCAGATCCGCATAGCGACGAATGGGCGAGGTGAAATGCGTATAATGGCGCTTGGCTAAACCGAAATGACCGAGCGGCTCAACCGCGTAACGGGCGCGCATCAGGGACTTCAGGAAACCGATCTTGATCGCCGGGCCAATCGGCAGTGTGTCGAGCCGTTGCAAGAGCTTTTGCACTTCGGCGCGATGGGCGAGGTTGCCGCAGGGAATGTTGTGGCTCAGAACCTCTTCACGATATTCCTGGAGGCGGCGCGGATCAGGCTCTTCATGCACGCGATGAATCGTGACGCGTTTCATTTGGAGGAGCCGGGCGGCGACCGCTTCGTTCGCCAGCAGCATGAATTCCTCGATCAGTTGGTGGGAGATGTCGTTCTCGACTTTGTCGATCCGCGATACCTGACCACGTTCGTCCAGACGAATTTTCATCTCCGGGAAGTCAAGCGCGAGCGCGCCGACCTTGAACCGAGCCTCTCGAATCGATTGCGCGAGACGATGCGCCTGATGAAGCATCTCTTCGATCGGGCCGGACGGCGGCCGTCGCAGAATGCGAAAAACTTCCTGGTAACTGAAACGGCGCTTCGAGTGAATTACAGCGGAAAAGAAGCGCGTCTTCAACACGCGCCCGTCAGCCGCCAGCAGGAACTCAACGCATTTAGTGAGTCGATCGACGGCCGGCTTCAACGAACACAGTTCGTTGCTCAGTGCTTCGGGAAGCATCGGGATGACGCGGTCCACAAGGTAAGTGGAATTCCCGCGGCGGCGGGCTTCCTCGTCCAGGGCCGTGCCGGGTTTGACGTAATGCGAAACATCCGCGATGTGGACGAATAGCTTCCAATTACCGCCGGGTGCGCGTTCGAGGCAAATTGCGTCATCAAAATCCTTCGCATCATCCGGATCGATCGTAATCACTGGATCGCGGCGGCAGTCCTCGCGGCGGCGCAGTTCTTCAGGCCGAACTTGCACACCGATCTCGCGGGTTTCTCCGAGAGCCTTCTTCGGGAAGCTGAGCGGGAGGTTATATTGCCGAAGCACCGAGAGCATATCGACCCCTTCTTCGTTCGGCGCGCCGAGCACTTCGATGATCTCGCCTTCTGGATTGGTATGAGGCGATTCCCAGGCGCGCAGTTCAACCACCACTTTGTCCCCCACGTACGCGGGACGTCCCACATCCCTCGGTTCAGGCACGTAAATATCGTGCGGGATGCGCGGGTCATCGGGAATGACGTAAAGAAACCGGGGACTGCGCCGCAGGGTGCCAACGATTTGCGTGCGATACCGTTCGAGCACGCGCAAAACCGTGCCGGTGGGCTGGTCCGGCGCTCCGGAAGTGGCCGTGCGCAACCGGACTTCCGGACGCACCAAAACGCGATCTTCGTGCATCGCAGTGCCGGTGGCGCCCGCCGGAATGGAAATTTCTGGAAGCCTGGAATCGTCCGGGCGAACAAAGCCCCGGCCCTGCCGGTTCATCCGGATGCGTCCCGGAATGAGGTCCGCCTGGCGCGAGATGACGTACCGATTGCCCTTAATGCGGGCGACCTGGCCGGACTGCTCCAGTTCGCGCAATGCGAGTTGCAGGATCTGCTGCTGGTCGCGCGGAAGGCGAAGCAAGCGGAGCAATTCCGGCACGTTGCTCGGGAAATACGTTTTTTGTTCGAGTAGCCGCAGCAGTTGTTCGTTCACGCGCTCAACAATGGGGCTGAAACCGGCGGCGGCGCAACCGCGCATTCCGCTCGCCAGCAAAACTGTCCTAATTCCGCGGCCGAATGGGCACTGAGACTCTGGAACAGTGCTTCTCGCATCCTCGAGATAGCTGAGCTATTTTCGCGGGAGTGTCTATTTTGTCGGTTAACAACGTTACAGTTCGTTTTAATGAACGAACGGTTCTGGATGGGCTTTCCCTGACGATCAATGAGGGGGATCGCATTGGCATGGTGGGGCGGAACGGTTCAGGAAAATCAACGCTGTTGAAGATTCTCGCGGGTCTGCGGAAGGCGGATTCGGGGGAGATCACGGGGAGGCGTGGGTTGCTGGTGGGGTATCTGCCGCAGGAGTTCGCGCTCGATCCCGATCTGAATGTGGTCGAGAACATTCGAGCGGGAGCAAAGCACATCCTGGATCTCATTTCCGAATTTGAATCTCTTCCGCCGGAATCGAAGCGGCACCACGAGATTGAGGATCAAATCACAGCGCATGATGGATGGAACCTTGATACGCGAATTGCGACGGCGATGTCTCACCTGAATTGCCCGGCGCCAGAGCGGGCGATTGGTTCTCTTTCGGGCGGTGAGCAACGCCGTGTGGCGTTGTGTCGAGCGGTGGTCGCGGAACCGGACCTTTTAATCCTCGACGAGCCGACGAACCATTTGGACACGGAATCGATTGAGTGGCTGGCCGAATTTCTCGAGGAGAACCGCGGCACATTTCTGGTGGTGACGCACGATCGTTACTTTCTGGATCGTGTGACGAACAGCATCGCCGAACTGGCCAACGGGAAGATTTACAGTTACGAAGGCAATTATACAGATTATCTCGTGGCGAAAGCCGAGCGGGAAGCGGCCGCGGAGGTCACCGAGCACAAACGAGAGATGTTCCTGCGGCGCGAGTTGGAATGGGTGCGTCGAGGACCGAAGGCGCGAACGACCAAATCCAAAAGCCGGCTGGACCGCTACTTCGAAATCGCCGGACAGAAGGCGGTCGAGATCGACAAGGATGTGGACCTGGTGATTCCGCCGCCGCCGCAACTGCCGAACCGGATTGTCGAATTGAACAACGCGGGAATGGAGATTGGCGGGAAACGGCTTTTTTCCGGGCTGACACTGAGCTTCGCGGCAGGGCAGCGTATTGGAATCTTTGGACGCAATGGATTGGGAAAAACGACGCTCCTGAAAATCATCCTGGGTCAAATCTCACCCACGGAAGGGACGGTCAAGATTGGGCAACTAACGGTTTTTAACTACGTGGATCAGAGCCGGCTGCAATTGAATGAGGATCGAACGGTCCTTGATGAAATCAGTGACGGCACGGAATTCGTTATCTTCGGAGAACATCGGTTGTCGTTGCGCGCCTACTTGAAGCGGTTTCTTTTCACGGATGATCGCATCACGACGCAAGTGAAACACCTCAGTGGCGGCGAACGGAGCCGCTTGCTGCTGGCGCGGATTTTAAAGCAGGGTGGAAATTTTTTGATTCTGGATGAGCCGACGAACGACCTGGACCTCCCGACGTTGCGAGTGCTGGAGGAAGCGCTTGTGGCCTTTCCCGGGGTCGTGGTCGTGGTGAGCCACGATCGTTATTTTCTGAACCGGGTTTGCACGGGCATTCTCGCTTTCGAGGGGGACGGACGCGTTCTCTTCAGCGAGGGCGATTACGATTACTACCTTGAGAAGAAGGAGCGCGCGACGCCGAAGCGCGTGACGACACCGGAACGGAATCAGACGAAAAAGCCGGAAGCACCCGTCGCTCCGGTGCAGAAGCCGCGGAAGCTTTCATTCAAAGAAGCGCGCGAACTGGAAGGAATGGAAGCTACGATCATGGAGGTCGAGAACAATATTGCTCGAATCGAGGCGCTCTTTGCCGAGCCGGATTTCCATCGAAAACATGGCCAGCGAATCAATGAGATCAATGAGGAACTGGCGGCGGAAAAGGAACGCTTGAGCCGGCTTTTCGAACGATGGGAAGAACTCGAGGCGATTCGGAGTGTCGTAACGTAACTGTTTGAAGTGCGGTCGAGCCGCGTATCTCCTGGCGAAAACGCCTTATTTCACGCGAAGAAAATCGTGGTGTTCAGAACTTTCCAAACCTCGCCGCAATGTAGCGAGCACCGTTTTCATATCACCGAGCAGGAGAGCGCGGGCGTCCAGCCAGAGGCCAGGAAAGACCCGGCTTTTCAATATTCCTTCGGTATCCGCTGGAATCTCGTTATAATCGCCTTCGCGGAGTTCCCACCAGACCAGACGCTGCTCGCTGGTTATCCACGCCAAATACTCGCGCACGCCGTTGCGGCGGTAGGCGCCCTTTTTCTGATGTAAGTCGTAGGAGTGCGAGCTGCCGACGATCTCAACCACCAATTCGGGCGCACCTTCCAGATAATCGTCTTCCGAAACGCGGCTTTGGCCTCCCTTTTCTGGCGTTATGATCATCAACAGATCAGGCTGCGGCTCGTTATCGAGATCGAGCCGAATGGTCGAATTGTCCGATGCTTCTACAGCGGGCGTCTCCGATTCGTAAAGCTGCAGCCACGCCGCCATGCGGAGGTGCGGTTTTCCATGTTTTCTGAGGCGGACAGGTGACGGCATGTAAACAATCCCTTCGATCAATTCGGCTTTTTTTAGCAGCGGCATGCGTCCGTAGCGACGCTCGAACTCGTCCCGCGAGAGCCGGTCGCCCTGTTCCAAGAACGGTTCCGCGTCTGATCTTCTCGCATCTGCCGGAAAAGCTGGTGCTGTGAGCGTTTCCACAGGGTCACTGTGCATCTCGGAAGCCCTGAAAACAAGGATCATCCTGCGCCCGGCTCCTGATTCGGATTCAAGGCATCGTATGGTGTCGTCCTACAATTAGGGAGCTGAACTTTCTCGCTCGTTTCCGGTATCTTATGCCTGACTGATGAAAGTGCGCTTTTCCATTTTGTTGCTCCTCGCGCAATCGGCCTCTCGCGTGATTGGTGCTGATTCAACTCTTCCTAACGTCCGTGCGATTCCGCGCATGGACGCGGATTCGCGGATCGCCCATGAACAAATGGTGGCGAGGGCGAAGAAGGGGGGGATCGATATTTATTTCGTCGGGGACTCAATCACGCGCCGGTGGGGAGCGAGGGATCGGTTCGCGAACGAGGCGATCAGCAAGAGCTGGATTACCAACTTTTCTGGATGGAAGGCGGCCAACTTCGGTTGGGGCGGTGACACGGTCGAAAACGTTCTTTGGCGTGTGGAGAACGGAGAGCTCGACGGAGTGAATCCCAGGGTCATCGTCGTCCTGGCCGGAATAAATAATGTTGGAGCGGAAACCGACGGCTCGGCGGCGCATATTGCCGGCGGAATCAAAGCGATCATTGAGGTTTGCGAACAGAAAGCGCCAGTGGCGACGATTATCGTGACGGCAATTTTTCCGCGCAACGACAACATGGCGGTCATTCCCGTGATCAACGACGCCAATGAAAAGATAGCGATGCTCGCGGACGGGCAGAAGGTTCGATTTGTTAATATCAACCGAAAGATCGCCGACGAGACGGGGAAATTTCTCCCCGGGATGGTCGGGCGCGACAAACTGCATCCCACCGTCAAGACGTACGAGGTATGGGCGGAGGCCTTGAAGCCGATCTTTACGGAGATTCTCGGACCACCCGCGCGACCGCAGGGCGATGCAGGCCGAGTTCAAGAATAGGGCGAGAACAATTCGGGCACAGACAGCAAAACAGAGGAACAAACGAAACTGCGAGTGCGAATGCCAGGCGACTGTTGAAATATCAATTTTATCAGAGCAGGAGGATAAAGGCCTCGCGGACGCCCAAAAGGGACGTGGCTTGGATGGCTCTCCGCGCAGCGCAGTGCCTCAAGCCGAATACACTGATTTGATCAATCGACAAATGTCGCAAGGAACACCTGAAGGTCTCGGTGCAGTGCTTTTCCTGCAAGCAGCCCTTCACGGTGTGCGCGTCTGATTCCATCTACGCTGCCCAGTTTCAAGTAGGAGCGGCAGCACCATCTCGTTACACAGCTGTTCCAATCGCTGTGCGCGGGCCACACTTGATCGAACTCTTGCGCCAGATTTAGACATCGTTCCAGTTCAAGAGACTGCGGGAGGTCCGGCGAATACCGGGAACCAAATATGTGCGAATGAGGCGCCTGCCAAAGCGGCTCGAGTAAGGGTGAGCCGGTCCAGAGTTCGCGGACAAAAACCCAAAAAGGAAGATCGTATTCGTGTCTTCGCCAGCGGTTAGCTTCCAACTTAACGTGACACACAGTTTCGCGATTCTCGAACAGCCAATTTCGACCCTTTTTTCTAGCGCCGTACTTGCCGAACAGACCATTCCGTAATTGTTCAATCTCCTTAGGAATCACTAGACCTCGACGACTTGGACGTTTACGGGTGGCACGGCGCTGGTTAAGTGTGAGAATTCAACACGAAATCGAACCCATATGGAATGCTTATTCGCAATTCCTTCAGCCGCGCGTGTGCTAAGAGACACCGCCTCTTGCAAGGGTTGGTTCGGAATGGCACTTGAGCGCTTGACAGGCAGGAAGTCTGTCAGACAGTCTGAGAAAGTAATGGAAACGACATTGACTGACTTCCAGCGCAATTTTCGCGCGGCTCGCGCTGCCGCGGACCGCGGTGAAACGGTCATGGTTAAATCGGGGCCTACTGCCTACATCTTTGTTCGCGCCAGCAAGAAAGCAAAAAGGCCTTTTGCCGACCTGGAACCCCTTTTTGGCGTGGTTCGACTTGCGCGGAAAACTGAATCCCCCCGTGAAACCATCCGCCATCGGCTCAAAGCGCGTCGTGCTTCTTGATGCGGGTCCGCTCGTTGCGGCCATTGATGCCAATGATCGGCATCATCGGTGGGCTCGATCCATCCTTCCGCGATTGGCCGCAAAGGTTTTTACGTGCGAAGCAGTTGTTGCCGAGGCGGGGCACTTGCTCGAAAACGATCCGGCCGCGCTCGATGCATTGCACGAATTTGTTGGGCGGACAGAGATCACACCGATCCTCCGTGATGAACCGGACGTGGTCTTCGCACTGATGAAGCGATTCGCTCCACAGATGGATCTCGCCGATGCGTGCCTTGTAGTATTGGCGGGCCGATATGACGAATCGATCGTTCTTACGACCGACACGAGGGATTTTTCAACCTATCGCATTCCCTTCGCGTCGCCCGAAGGGTTGTTCGCCGAGTAGTCCAACCCGAAATGCGTGAGTCCCGTGTTGAATGATAATTTCAAGGGACCGCATTACCAGGGATGAGCCCCATGGACCACTGGATTATTTCGAACCACATTTTTTGAAAGTCGGGCCGGTCCCAAAGGGTCGGGACGTGTCCGAGGCCGTTGTAGAGAACGCGGCCCTTGCCGTAGTTCCTGGCCCAGATTACTGGAAATCCGTTTTCGGTGCGTTTCACTCCTTTGCGGGTCAGGTCCAGTTTCTGAGGATCAAGGCTCAGGATGACGTGGCAGTTTTTTCGAGAGAAGGCTTTGATTTGATAGATTTCGTCGAAGAGAGAGAATCGCACGGGAAATTCTCTCATACCGGGGAATTGAGAGTCCTCGACAATGAGCGGAGCCTCGAATTGTCCCCAGGGATGCCCGTCAAAGTAGCCGCCGAGCATTTCGCCGTATTCGGACCAGGTGGTAAAGGTAATGGCAGCACTGTGAATCCCGATAAAACCTTTGCCGTCGTCGCGCACAAACGAAAGGAGGTCCGCCTTTTGCGAAGGGTCCAGATCGAGATCACCATCGGTGAAGAAAACAATCGCGTCGAAGGCATCGAGGTTTTTGGCTTCCCACTTGAGCGGCTTTTTTGTGATACCGGTGCAATCGGTGCGAAGCTGGGTGTTCCACAATCCGGAATCGTGCCCAAGATTGTAGAAGGCCGCCATGGCGGCCGAAATCGATTCGTGCTGATAGCCTTTGGCCTGGCCAATGAAGAGCAGATTGTGCTTGGGCTTGTTGTTCGATGAGGCTGGCTCCGTACCAGAAAGGCGGAGGATTTCGGGGAGGAGCAACCAAAAGAGGAGGCGATTCATGCGGCGGCGCCGACCAGTTCCTCCCGGACGTTACGAGACGGTTTGGCCAGAGATTCAGAGCGAATAATTTCGCGCATGAATTCAGCGGCGAGCTGCGCATTTTTGTCGGCGAAATCAATTCCGACGGTTTCCCCGTTGACGACCGGGAGTTGGTGGCAGAGTTCGTAGCTGATGTATCCGTCGTAACAGATCTCACGCATGGCGCGCGCAAAATCGCGATAGTACTGATTGGTCTCGCCGGTTATGACCCCGCCGTAACGGTCCACTCCGGTAATGCTGCCGTCGGGGTTGCGGTCGAACTCTCCGCCGAAATGCGACAGGACCTGCCGCGAACCGACGGCTCGTGCGGCTTCGCCCATCGCCGCGGCGCTTCTGTCCGGCATTAAGGGCGCATCCAGACAGACCTGCAGGTGCGGCGAGTTGACTTCATTGACCATGCGCAGGACGTCATGGTGATCCTTGATCATGGGTTTGTGATTTTGGAGCGCGAGAGTGATGCCCATCTCGCCGGCGTATCGAGCGCATTCGATCAACGCCTCGCGGCACCAACTCCAGATTTCCTCGGTGGAGAATTTTTCGTGAACGATGGGCCATTGCGCTTTGACAATATCGTAGGTGGCCAGTTTTGGATGGCGCGTGATTCCCCACCAGGCGAGGAACACACGCAAATGTTTGGCGCCGAGATCGGCGGTCATGCGAATCAATTCGCGGACGAAACAAATTTGCGCTTCGCGGACCTCTGGAACGGGGCTGCTGAAGTCATTGTTCGCGGCGACGGCATGAATCTCGATGCCTTCGCCATCGGCCAGGCGGCGCAGTTCCTGGCACCATTCTTTTGGCCAATCCAAGGGATTTCCATGCGGGCGTTTACCATCGATCTCGATGCCGTCATACCCAAACTTTTTCGCGCGCTGGATGAGTTCCGGCAGCGTGAGCGCATCACCGCGATACCAGCAACCAAGATAAGTAATGCTGTAGAGCCCGATTTTCATAGTGTATTAGGTTATTTGAGTTTTCCCGCTGTCCAAAGAATTGAATTGTGAACAAGCGCGCGATAGGAGGGATGTTGAAAGGCCAAATGATCGTGTCCCAACTGGATGAATACAACTTTTGAGGTGGCGCAGGGTCCGATCCAGGCCACCGTCCTGTCGCTCGTAGGGTTGTCCGTAACCAGGAGGGGCATGATTTTTTCTGAGATGAACAGGCCCTTGTAAGTTTCGTCCGTGAGTTCGAACGGACCGAGGCCAGCGGTGATTGGATGCTGGCCAGCGGGTGTGATCAGATGTCGCTCGCCGTAATTTACGGTGGAATTCGGAATGGATCCCTGGCGTTCCAATCGATAGAGACCGCCCACAACTTCTTCATACCACCACGGCCACTTCTGGAAGTTCAGAATGCCATGGTGAAGCACCACAATCCCTTTTCCGCTCTCGACAAAATTGCGGAGGTTCGTTTTCGCTTTTTCGTCCATATCGCGGGTGAAATCGTAAAAGACGAGGACATCGTACTTGCCTCGGATGTCCTGTTGAAAAGCCAGCTTGCTGTCGGTCACGGGAATCCATCCGAGGTCCCGATAGCCATCAAATAATCCGTAGAAAGAACTCTCATGATCGTGGCCTCCGGTGATGAGGAGCACGCGGACGTCATTTGTATCCGGCCCCGGCATGCCTATTTCGGAAGGGAAAGTAACTTTGCCGGAAGCAGCCCATTCCGCTCCGCGAAGAAAGGTCGTGATAAAGGCGGGCTCTTCCATCGAGCCGAGGTCGTAACCGAGAGCCGTTCCAAAGATACGGCCTTCGTCAGGCTGGCTTGTAAAAAGAAGCGGTTTGGCGTCGGCAGAAGCGGCCAGAAGCTCTGCGCCGGTTTCCAAGATAAGTCCTTGAATTGGGCGGTCCGCGGTGCGCCAGCTCTTCGCCAAGCCCTGCATGATGGGGTGTTCCGATTGGATGCTCGTCAGTTCGAATCGTTGAAAGGGCGCGTCCCTGGCCGAAGTCGAACCTGTTGGTTTGAGGAGCCCGAAAGAGAACCGCTGGCCGAGGAGAGCGGTGCGAGTCAGCACGAGACCTTTTCCGGCCTTGAGAAATTCGCGCAGGGCCTTTTCGCTTTCGTGGCCCGGATTCGGACCGGGACCGTTGTTGATCACCAGATCGAATCGAGCCAGGGAGCTCGCTGCCAGGCCATCCGGCGCTTCGTTAATGCGCACCTCAAATCGGCCGGAGTGTTCGAGCAACCGCTGGAGGAAACTGGTCGAGGCCCGGCAACCATCCCCTTCCCCGCCGGAAAGAATCAGGGTGCGGAACGGTTCATCCCCAAAAGAACCCGAAGCAAAGCACAAGACGGCGGCGGCGATCAGGAGCAAGGCGCCAGGTCTTGAACTCGATGATTTCACAATACGAATATAGCGTCTGGATTCAGGTTTTTATTGCCTGGGACCGGCGGACTTTGTTCTAAAAGCGGCGCTGCCGGATTTATAGTGTTCCCTGTAATCGCGCGGAGTGCGGCCAAACTGCCGACGAAATTCACGCGTGAAATGGCTCTGATCTCCAAAGCCGCAAGTGAGGGCCACTTCGGCCAACGACTCGTTTCCGTAGATCAAAGACCGGCTGGCAATGCCGAGACGAAGCCTTCGAATGTAGCGTTGGGGGGTAAGATGAAAGCTCGCGAGGAACTGGCGCTCAAAAGCGCGCAAAGACATTTTCGAGATCGCGGCCAATTCCCGATTGGTGACCGGATACTGGTAGTGGTCACGGATGTATTCCAAAGCCGCGCTAAAGCCGCTTTCGCGTCCAGTGCTCGAAGCTACTGGCGAAAGAGGGCGCGTGACCCCGGCGGTGCCGATAATCCTGCCGCTTGAATTGAAGACTGGGATTTTATTCGTCACATTCCAGCGCGCGGGGCCTTGAAATTCGGCAACGCGTTCGATCCGATGAACGATTCGTTTGCCCGATAAGACCGCTTCGTCATCGAATCGGAATTGATCGGCTAAAAACGCGGGCGAAAGATCGTAATCGGTCTTTCCCAGGATTTGGACCTCCGGCTCGCCATTGGAAGATGGATGGTCGAGGGCGTAGCGAATTTGAAAAGCCCGGTTGACCCAAAGATACCGCCCTTCCCGGTCCTTTACCCAGGCGAGCACATCATCCAAAAAGTCAAAAAGTTCGGCCAGATCAAATGGATTTCCACGCAAGGCCATGGTTCGTTGAATCCGTCGGGTGAATTCAATGGAATGCTGGCGAAGCTTCCCGCTTTTGGGAACAAGATTCCATTCGAAACGGTTCCTCCAACTAGAGACCGGAAATTTCATTCAGCCTGTCCAAAAGGCGAAGGGTTCGGTATTTTCAACGGGTCATGGCTTTAATCTGTGTATTTCCGGGACAGGGCTCGCAAAAGGTTGGGATGGGGGCCGGGTTATTCGAGAGATTTCCCGAAATGACTCGAACGGCCAACGAAATCCTCGGGTATTCGATGGAGGAACTTTGCCTTAGAGATCCGCAAAGCCAGCTCGGAAAAACTGAGTTCACTCAACCGGCCTTGTATGTGGTCAATGCGCTCACATTTTTGGCGCGCAGCCAGGAACAAAAGCCGAGGCCCGATTTTTTGGCGGGACATTCACTGGGCGAGTACAACGCGTTACTCGCCGGCGAGGTGTTTGATTTTGCGACCGGGTTGAAGCTCGTGCAGAAACGTGGTCAATTGATGGCGCAGATGCGTGGAGGAGCGATGGCGGCGGTGATGGGAATGAAGGCGGATTTGATCAGGGAGGTGCTCTCAAAAACGAGTCGTGATGCGGTGGACGTCGCCAATTACAATAGCCCGGCGCAAACGGTGATTTCCGGTCCGGAAGAAGAGCTTCGGCAGGCGATTCCAGCACTCAAGGAAGCGGGCGCAACGGTCATTCCGTTGAAAGTGAGCGGTGCCTTTCATTCGCGGATGATGCAGCCGGCGCAGAAGGAGTTCGCGGTTTTCCTGGAATCGTTCAACCTGGTTCCACCCAAAGTACCGGTGATTGCAAATGCAACGGCCGCGCCGTACGAGGCGAGGCTGATCAAAGAAACACTCGCGAAACAAATCGCCAACCCGGTACGATGGGTCGAGAGCATTCGCTTCCTGCTCGAAAAAGGTGCAGCGACTTTCGAAGAAGTTGGGCCAGGAAACGTTTTGACAAAACTGATTCACCAGATCCGCGCTTCGGTCGAAGCTTCCGCTCCGGCGTCCTAAGTTTCGAAGGCGGTTGAATGAATTTGCCTCTTGAACTGCGGCGGGAGAACGAACCGATCGAAGCCTCTTTTGCCGCAGCGTTTCAGCACGAACTGGAATCGATTTCCTCAGCAATTTCGAGCTTTCTCGGACCATGGGAGCGGGCCTACCTGCAAACGCTTCAGTTTCCGGTCCGGCGAAACAACTATCTCCTCGGACGCTATGCCGCCAAGCGCGCGCTTCGCTCCTGCCTGGGACTTTCGAACTCCTCCGAAGTGGAAATCATCAAAGGAGTTTTTGAGCAACCGGTGGTGCTCTGTCCCGGCAAGATCAGCGCTGAAGTTTCCGTCGCCCACTCGAACGGTATGGCAGTGGCCGTTGCATGCCGCGCCGGGCACCCGATCGGCGTCGATCTCGAGTTCTGTCAGGAGAGCAACGCAGAATTCCTGAAATCCTGCTTAACGATGGAAGAGGAAAGGCTGATCTTGCACGCTGGTATCACGACAAACAATGCGCGGTACCTGGTCTGGACGATGAAAGAGGCGCTATCGAAGGTGCTTCGCTGCGGGCTTATGACGCCGCTGGATGTATTCGAACTCTCAATGCTCACCCAATCCGGTCCGGGCACCTGGATCGGTCATTTCCAAAAGTTTGGGCAGTACAAAACGCATTCCTGGATGATCAATCGTTATTTTCTTTCCGTCGTGCTACCCAAAAGGACCGAAATCGCATTTTCTCCGGCCGCATTGCAAGCTCACTTAGAGACACAATAAATCGAGCTTCACTTGGGCGTCGGGGCCGCGGTGGCTGGCAAAGGCGCAGCCTCGTTCGCGCCTTGAACTTCGCCCATCTTCTCCTTACCTTTCATGGCCTCACCCAACGCATTCAATGCTTTGAAAGGAGCGAACACAATTTTTGGGAAAAAGCGGAAAGTGGTTTTCGGCTGCTGCAGATGTCCGGTGACTTTCGATTCGAATGCTTTGGCGAGCGGCCAAAGGGCGGTGCTAAAAATTTTCCCTACGATCCAGGCGTCACGTAGAATCTCCGCTTCAACGCGCGCGTCCAATTTCCCTTCCATATCTACGGATCCTTTATAATCGAGCCGAAAAGCCGGGGCGCGCACCTGCATGTTGCGCGTGTAAATGACGCTGTTTGTGATCGTAAAATCCGCGGTTCCCGAACTGATGCGGCTGTTGCCCAACCCGGGGGCGATTGCATCCAGGGCGGGCGAGAAAACGCCAAAAATCGGAACGGTCCAGAGCAGGCCGTCTTTTAAAGCGGCGCTTCCGTGTCCATTCCAACTATTGTCGTTTCCTGTATTGGCCGAAGTAATAATAAGCTTTGCGCTCAGTGTCCCTTCAATTTTGTTGGTTCCAAACAAATCCGTTACGAGCGGGTTGAGATCCGTGTTCGTGGTCGCGCCGGTGAAGCTGAATTGCGCGTGGTTTTTTAGGATCAAGAAGGAACCGCTCCAATGGGCACGCCCGTTGTAGAAGTTCGCAACCACATTCGACAGATTCAAGTGATCAGCCTTCCACCACACATCTCCCGCCAGACTCGCCATATGGAACTTCCAAAAACTGAAATCCTCGCCGCTGACTTGAAAGTGCAGGTTCGCCTTCGAGACGTGCCGCAGCGGAACATCTCCATTCACCTTAACAAGAGGGGTCTTGGCGAAACGATACGGATCGATCGCATCGTAGGCGTCATCTCCCACTAATGACATCGAAACCCAGGGATCGATCGTGCTTACGACATTCGTCACGAACATCACTTCTCGCGGAAAATCCAGCCGGAGGTAGGGCGCCGTAATTTGTTCCACCCCGCGATGACCGAGCACATTCCGGAATTCCAAAATACTGTTCGCATAGGAGAGGTCCACGCGCACATCCGTGAATAACTGCTCCTTCACGAAGAAGTTTGTGGCCTGCAGCGAGCCGTTAAAGTGAATTCCTTCCGGGTGGTCCCAATTCCCGGAGATTTCTCCCACGAGAGGGGGCGGCACACTGAACTTAAGAAAGTCGAACACGTCCCGCTGCTGTTCCGGGAACACGTCGCGGAAAATCGCGGGATTGATCCGGCTTTCAAGCAGACAGGAAAACTCCTGATTCGTTACATTGCCGCGGAAGCTCAACAGAATCTCCCCATCAGGACAGGTAACTTTGAGATCGGGCAGGTTCCACACGAAATCAGCGAAGCTGAAATGGGATTCTGCGTTATCCACCGGAATTCCGCGAAAGCTTCCGGGCCCCGTGAAATGACCATCCAGTTGCAGGGTCGGAATAATAACCTTCTTCGCATCCGACCATGAATCGGTCCAGGGTGGGAGTTGTAATCTGCCCAGGGCCTCAATAAACGGCGGGCGTTCCCATTCGAACTGCGTGAGCCAGTCCTGGACGTTCGCGTCCAAAACAGTGGCCATTTTCGTATAGTCGAATTGCGCCTGAGTGGAAAGGAGGACCTCACGGCTGAGGACATCCATGGCCGCACTTCCTTGAAGATTTCCTCCGTAAAGAACGGCATCGAAGTTTGTGATCGCAAGGTTCGGATAATCCCAATTGCCCTCCATCTGGACGGAACCGAGCACCACATCTTGTGCAATCGCGTTGGAAATCGAACCGCGCCATGGAATCTTCAAATCAGCAAGCTCTCGCCAAAAACCGGCGGAGGCGGAAACCAGGCCGCTCTCGGGCAGGCTTTCAAGTTTTCCGGAAAGTTCGACGGAACCGGCTCGAACGCGAGAAGCTTCTACATCCGCCGCGCGAAACCGCCACTCACCGGCAAGGTTCTGGCTCTTGCTTTCATGTGAACTGGTCTGCGATAAGGCGGTTCCGAGCCAGGCCGCGGGTGAAGGAAAGGGAAGCGCATGGCTGAAGGTGGCATCGAACGAATTGGTTTCAACTCGAACTTGCGGAACTCGCAGACTGCCTGCGGCAGCCGAAACCGACGTGATCACCAAAGACTCCGGCGAGGTCTGAGCGGAGGTAAGTTCCACGGAAAGCACCGGCGTCGTGATCCATTTAGACTCTATATTTTTAGATAGAAGCGAGACGTGATTGGTCAGAAGTTGATCCATTTTCTCGGACCAGATCGTTTCTCCTTCGATCGATACCCGGTCCGAACCGCCGGCCGGCCCGCGAAACCGAGTCGCCTCCAGCAAAAACCCCGCCCGGATGCTGTTTGTCCCAAGAGGAAAAACCCCGGAAGTGAGTTGCAACGCGTCCAATTTTCCCCATTTGCTGGAAGTTTCTCCCGCGCGAACTTCGATGCTGGCGCGGGCCCGGGTCACATTTCGGGCATCCACATTGAAACCGATGGCGATTTCCGGTGATTGTTCAAACTGCAATTCGCGGACGAGCCGAAGCACATCGGACAACTGCTTCTCCCAACCGCCCTGGATGGTTCGCCCTTTGTTCTGCGTCATCGAGGAGAGATGGTGAAGCGTTCCCCAAACCCTCGTCTTTGCGCCCAGAACATCGGCGGACAATTGCGAAATCCGCAAGGAGTCGCCTTCGAGGAAATCAACCTCCGTATTGATCTGTGAAAAAACGACAGACCTTGAAGGCTGCCCGTCGGCCTGGAGTAACAAGGTCACTTCCCCATTTTTTACTCTCACGCCCGCGACTTGAAGCGCTCCGCGGCGCAGCTCCTCGGAATCAAGCACGATTTCCGCCTCGGTCGCGTGAGCGACGGGACCGTTTGTCCAATGAACTGCTTCGAGGCGAAGATCCTCCGCCACGAGCCGACGAAACCCTTTGAGACGAAGGCGCGAAAACTCGACCGAAAAATTCTGCCGCCGGAGTTCCTCTTTGATGATCGACGTGATGAAATTCGGCACCCGAACATAATTCGACCACAGCAAAATCACCGAGAACGCCAGCAGCACCAACAATACGAAGATCCGGCAACCGCGAAACGTCCGGCGCCAGACTGGTTTCTTCTGTTCACCGGCGGCCATGCGAAACTGCTCGTTCGTCACTTCGGCACGGGAAACGCCTGAAGAATCGAGCTATAAAGTTCTCCTGGAAACTCCATTATCGTTGGTTCCCCGTCTTCCTGCAACCGAATCGCGGCATAGACATCATGCCGGAGGCCGGAACGGCCAAAATGTACTTGGTATTTTTCAGTTCCTCCGGGCTGGGCTACTTCCAACGCGAGTTTCAATGACGAATCGCTAATGGCAAAGGTCGCGAGCCGTTCTTTCCCCTTGCCCACCCAGGACCGCGCTTGCAATTGGCCCAATCGAAAAACCGCCTCCTCCATGGCGGCATTGACGATCGCATCCTCGTTCCAGCCAGCCGGCCCGCGTGTGACCGAATTGGTGGCCGTGCCGTTGCTGAGAGTAATCTTAACGACATTCGTCCCCGGAAAATTCCAGATGCGCCGCTCCCGCAATTCAAAAGCAAAGCGCGGTAATTGAAGCATCAGCGCCAGAGGCGTGACATAAATCGGCGTTTCATCCGAACGGCGCACATAGATCTTATCGACTTGGTTTGTTCCAAAGGTAAGGTCCGTGAAAAGTATATTTGTTAGCAAGCCGCTCGAGTTTGTTTGCCGTTCGAAAAAGGCGAACGACGCAATCGGACTCAGCAAACCAAAAGCCTTCAGATCGACTTCACTCGGAACCTCCTTCGCTATATCTACAATCTGCATCGACAGCACCGTATTAACAAAGTTCTCCAGCAGCTCCTCGTCAACCGGCATCATTTTCTTTTCATCGGCAGTCCACCGTCCGTTCTCCTGCCGCTGAAGCACAAAACTCTCCAGCGAACGCACCAGAATCCGGTCGAGGCGCTTGGGATTTAAGCTGACCAACCGCGCATCATGAAAATTCTTGTAAGGTTGCTTGAGATAATCGGCGATCTCGCGTGGCGCCAGAACCACGTTGGTTTCGCCAATTAATCGCGCATACACTTGGCCCGGTTGATTCGTCGGTGAACCGCCAAATTCAGCGGAAAAAAGTCGATTCGTCCCATTCAATAAAGCCAATTCAACTTCCGGCGTCTGCAATCCATAATGCTCGAGATCCACTCCCGGAGGGTCCGCCACGAATTGCGTTACCTGCGCCTCCCGCAATTTCTCGAGCAAGGCCCCGATTCGCTGCTGGTCCGCCCGCGCTGGAATTGGTTTGCTGATCTGCCAGAGATGATTGGTCGGATTGCTCGCGATCTCGAACAATCGTTGCCCGGCCCGAACCTGCACGTGATCAAAGCGGATGCTCGAAAAATCAAATATTTCTTTGCTCCGCCAGTCGTTGGTCGAACGAGGAATGCTTTGCACCACCGTTCCTTCGGCCAGCACCACCTCGCCCGATGGTTGGAGCCGCAGATAGACGTTATTGGTCAAAGGCGCCGAACCACCGACTTCAAACCGATAACGGTTGGTATCACTTTGAATTTCCACTTTCGCGCGCGGGTTTTCGAAGCCAAATGGCTTCTGTCCTTGCAGCGCCACTTCGTGCGGAGCGATCGTATCCAGCCGATGGAGACTCAGGACGTTCGTGATGAAATTCTCCACGATGCTTTGCTCGGCGGGGTAGAGAGGCTGCCGCAAAAACCACGTGCCGTTGGTTTCCTCCGCGCGGATTTTTCCTCCACTCCCTAAAGTTATTTCAATGGCGTCAATGTTTTTGGCATCGATTCCAGCCAAAAGCTGGGGAACCTCACTGCGCTCAAAGGTGCTCGGGACTTTTCGCTCGAAGAAAAAAATAAAGCCGAAGAGCGCCAGCGCCACAACGAGAAGAAACCATGTGAGATTCTTCTGCATTCGCTAGACGCGCCTCCGCAACCACACGAAAAAGCCCAGGATCATGGCGATTCCAGGAATTGCTCCGAGAAAGAGCCAGCGCAATTGGATCATTTGCTGCTCGGTCAGGATGATTTGGTATTCGCTCACCGGACTTGCCCGAATCTGACTGAGGAGCGTGTCTCGATTGAGCAGCCAATTGATCGCCAGGTCGGCGAAGGCGGCATTCGCCGCGTGATTGAAAGCGACATTTGTCAGAAAAAGGGAATCGCCCACGACGAGAAAACGGCTCGATCCTTTCTCGCTTTTCACTCCCTGGATTGCGCCGCGCTCCCCTGCCACCGCGAGGGGAAGAGCGCCGCTGCCCTGCTGGCTCCAGGTTCTCTCGTTTGGAACAAGTTCCTGGCCATCCTGGCTGGTGAAAAGCAACTCGACGACTTTCGGCGCGTCCGCCGCGCTCTGCGCGGTTTGTCGTTGCACGACCGAACGAGGAATCAGCAGCTTGATCGTTGACCGCAGCAAGGATCGGACAATAGGATGCGCTCCGAAATTGCTTACCAGGATCACACCCGGGTTATTGGATTCCGAATGGGACAAATCCTGGATGCGATCAAACCCAACCTGCACGTTCCACTTGTAAAGCAACTGTTCCAGCCCGGTGGGAGCAAGGCTGGTTCCATTGAAAAGAACAAACAGCCGGCCGCCCTGCGTCAGGAATTGATCTATCTTAGCAAGTTCCTCCGTTTCAAAGCGCCGGGTCGGCCCGGCGATGACCATCAGCCCGCACTCCGGAGAAATCGCATTGGTTCCAATAAGCGGCGGCGCGGGTTGGAGCATCACGTTGTTATTGGCCAGCAGGCGCGCGAACCGGCTGTAGCCCTGGTCATCTTCCCCCAGACGATGTTCTCCATGGCCCTGAAGGAAGTACCCCAGAACCGGCTTTGTTTTGGTCACATTCAGAATCGCCGAGGTAAACAGTTGCTCCCCGCGAAAACCGGTGCGGATAAATTCCTTTTGCGCGGTCAGCTTGTAGTCCGACAGCTCTGTGCTGAGAACCGTTCGAACCTGGCCGCCCGAGTCGAAAATAATCCGGCTGGTATCGTCGTCCATTGTCAGCTTGTACTGCACTCGAATCGCATCCGCGCGCCCTGGCATCCGGTAATCCACAAACTCGAGATCGACCTTGGGCGAACGCGCATGGTACTCCTTCAACAGGCTTGAAACCGCGCCGAAAAGAGGCTCGCGCCGGTCGTAAAATACAACCACCTTCACATTCGTGCTCAACCCGGAGAGAACTTGCAACGTAAACGGCGTCAGCTTATGCGCGGCGGGATCACTCAGGTAAAACCGATGATTATGCCGGTGCGCGAGGTAATTGAGCATCCCGATCACCAGGAATAGCGCCAATGACGAGAGCGCCACGTGAAAACTGATGCTCCACGGACGAGACTGCAAAAAGCTCGGCTCTGTTCGTTTCTCTTCCACTGCGAGCGTTTGCATTCCCATTTATTTCCAACGGCGGCTCTCGATTACCTTCCAGGTCAGGAAAAGAAAGAAGAGGGTCATCGTGAGATAAAAAGTCAGGCTCGAGAGCTCGACCACACCCCGCGCGAAATCCTGCATATGTTCAGTCATTGAGATGTGCGCAAAGAACTCCGTCTGCCAACCGCGCGTCGGGAATGGCACCAGCGAGCGCATGCTCAGCAAAAACACGGTCAAACCCAGGCCATAGCTTAACGCCGCTGCGATCAACTGGCTTTTCGTCAGCGCGGATGCGAAGCAGCCCATCGAGATATAGAAAGCCCCAATGAGCAGCAGTCCCAGAAAGGTGCTGGCCAGCGCGGCCGGATCCAGTGCGGCCGAAGGATTCCGCACATAATGTTGAAGAAGGAAGACATACGCCAGCAGCGGCAGCCAGGCGATCAGATAGAACAAGAGCGATCCAAAAAACTTCGCCAATACCACTTCCATATCATTCACCGGCGTGGTCATGAGCGTTTCAAAAGTGCCCGAGAATTTTTCCAGGGCAAACGTCCGCATCGTAATGACCGGCGTCGTCAAAAGCAGAATGATCCAAAAGTAAAACGTCACATAAAAAATCTCCGTGATCGGGCTTTCCACGGGCGCGCCGTTGAGTTTGCTCAAAAGGTCCATGAAGCTAAAACCCAATAACAGCAAAACCGTGGCGATGATCACATAGCCCGCCGGCGACAGGAAATGGCTGCCAAGTTCTCTTCGGACCAGCGTTGTAAAGGCCTGCATTAGACTTCTTCTCTTTCGCCCCGCGTTACCTTGATGAAAATATCCTCCAGGGTGTGCCGCCCCCGCGTCAGCTCACGCAATCTCCAGCCTCGCTCCCGCGCCAGGTCGAAAACCACCGGGCGCAAATCAATTCCATCTCGCGGCGTCAACGAACATCGATTGTACTCGCCATCCGCCGCCGCCACATCAACATGCATCACCGTCTCCACTTCCGCCCACGCCTGAATCAACTCCGGCATCGGCGCCGCGATTTCCGCAACCACCGGGCCGGCCTGGAAAATCCTCCGGTGCAGGTTCTCCGTCGTGTCCGCCGCCAGGATCTCACCCTTGTGCAAAATGACCACGCGACTGCAGGTCATTTCCACTTCCGGCAGGATGTGTGTCGAGAGCAGAACCGTGTGCCTTCCTTCCAATTGCTTGATCAACTGGCGCACTGACCTCAATTGATTCGGATCCAAACCAATCGTCGGCTCATCGAGGATAATCAGCTCCGGCTCATGGACCAGCGCATCCGCCAGCCCGACCCGTTGGCGGTATCCCTTGGAAAGCTGCCCGATAATGCGCTTGTGCACATCCGCCAAACCGCACTGTTCAATCACCGCCGCCACTCGCGTCCGCGACCGGCCTGCGCTCAATCCCTTCAGCCGCGCCCGGAACTTCAGATACTCGCGCACGCGCATTTCCAAATGAAGCGGATTGTTCTCCGGCATGTATCCGATTCGCCGCCGCACTTCGTTCGACTGAAAGAAAACATCGTATCCCCCGACTTTCACGCTTCCCGAAGTCGCCGGCATAAAACACGATAAAATCCGCAGGATCGTGCTCTTTCCCGCCCCATTGGGACCCAGCAGGCCGACAATCTGGCCACGCCCCACCTCAAAAGACACGTCATTGACCGCGGTATATTTGGCATACCGCTTGGTCAATTCGCGCACTTCGATCATCGGTCCCGTCATCGGAGCGCCTCAATTTTCGCTCTTCGACCGGAAATTCGCCACGAAAATTTATGTCGATCTGCAATCGCCCACTCTCGGTAGGGGCGCGGCCGCCGGACGCGCCGCGGGCGTAACGCCATCATTTCTATAACCTGGATGATCCGCGCGTAACTTGCGCGCTGTGATTTCGCGGTTGAACGGGCTGCCTCTACCGGACCTTCACTTCAACCTCCGCCCGCCGAAATGGTCCCGGAAGAATTACATTTAACCGCACTTTCTCCCCACGCCTTTTTGCCGCCAGCAATCTCGCCGCGCCCACAATCGAGTCCGCCGCCTGGCCATCAAACGCCTCGACAATCAGTCCCTTTTGAAACCCGGCGTGCTCCCCGGGACTTCCCTGCTCCACGTCACTCACCAGGAATCCCGCGCTCACCGCCAGCCCCAGCCGCGCAAAATCCTGTTCAGTCAACTCCCGAAGCGTAAGCCCGATCTTCTGTCGAATTAATTTCGCGTTGAAGTAGCTCTGCTCTGAAACCAGCCGCACCAAAGCCGTTTGGATACTCGCGCCGCGGCGAACCTGGAACTGAATATCCCGTTTGTCCGTGGAAGAAATAACTTCTCGATTGAGCGCGAAAACACTTTTGGGAACCGTCGCATTAACTCGCAAAACGACATCATTCTCATGCAACCCCCCTTTCTCCGCCGGACTTCCCGTCTGGACCGCCGCGACTTTCACCCCGTTCGTCGTCGATTGAAATTGCGCGCCCAGCCACAGCGACCGCAGGTTCTCCGGAGTGAAGATTTCCCCCAGCGCCTCCGAAATTCGCTTCACCGGAATGGCAAATCCGATTCCCTGGCCTTCCTTGAAAATCGCCACATTCAGGCCGATCAGATTCCCATCGAGATTGACCAGGGGGCCGCCGCTATTGCCGGGGTTGATCGCCGCATCCGTCTGGATCCAATCTTCCATCTCGAGCATCCCCTCCTGGGCGCTGCTCCGGCGCGTCTTCGAACTGAGAATCCCTTTGCTTACTGAACCACCCAGTCCAAACGGATTGCCCAGCGCGATCACCGTTTCACCCAGGAAAAGATCGTCATCGGCCGCGAATTGGATCGGAACAAACTTTTCACCAGGCTTCGCCCGAATCTTTAGCAGCGCCACGTCGCTCTTGCGTGTTCCTATCACCAGGTCCGCCGGATAATTTCTTTTGTCGGCCAGCGTTACGATGATTTCATTGGCGCCTTCCACCACGTGCACATTCGTCAGGACATAACCCTCCTCATCAATAATCACGCCCGATCCAACGCTATATTGCGGCGGCAATTCCCGGTAAAACGGCGACCAATTATTTCGCCACCAATCGAAGAAGAATCCGCGCTCCCGGCTTACAGTTTTACCACTGATATTTACCACGCTCGGCATGACCCGTTCCACGGCGAGAACCGTGGCATCCCGCCGAATTTCCGAACCCGGAGCCGCTACGCATGTGGGCGCCGGGTTCAAAACACACAACGAGAGGGATAGGGCGATTACAAACGATCGATGCGTCACCTGTTTTCCTTTCGACGAATTTTAAGCGAGAAAGTTCGATTGAGCTAGTAGCATTAGGCCGACTTTGGCCAAACTTGTCTCTCGTGACCGCTTCCGTTTCTTTGAGCGTCCAAAAGGATTATCCTCTCCGCCTGGTTGAGTCGTCCGAAATTCTGATCCATAGTTGCGCATACGATGAGGATTTTGCCGTTTCTATTTCTTCTTGTCCTGTTCCTGACCGGCTGCGCGACAAAGATCGATTGGAGCAGTCGAGTCGGCCGATACAACTACGACGATGCGATCCGCGAACTCGGCGTTCCCGACCGTTCCGCAATGTTGTCCGATGGTTCGACTGTTGCGGAATGGTTGCGCCGTCGCGGTGGCGCTTACGGAACGGTGCATGGCTTCGGTTACTCCCGCCTGGACACCTTTGATATCAACCAATTCCCGGATTCATACGTGCGCTTGATCTTCGGCCCCGATCACCAGCTGGTGAAGGCTGAGAATTTCGCTCGATAACCGATCCTCCATTTTTCCTGATCCCGCGATGGGAGCGTCCGTTTGCCGCGAGTTCGCCAAAGCACGGATTGCGTCTGGGCCGATTCGGACCGTTGTTTACCGCTGCGCAGCTTCTCTCGCTGCGCAGCGGCAATAACCGTTAGAAGGACAAAGCAGTAAGGAGACAAACTCATGAAGACATTAACAATTATCAGCGCGGCCCTCGCGATTTCCGGCAGCATCTACGCCCAAAGTGGTGCGGGAAGTGCCGGAGCCGCTGGGGCATCTGGAACAGCCGGCTCGGCCGGTGCGGGCGCGTCCGCGGGCGTTGCTCCAGGCGCGGCGCGTTCTACCGCTCCGGGAAGTTCTCTTCCCGGGAGCGCCATCGGCACGGCACCCGCTCCGGGATCCGCCATCGGACGTTCACCCGCTCAACCGGGCTCCGCCCTGGGCAGCTCGACCACGCCTCAGCCCGGTTCCGCTCTGGGTACGCCGGGTATTCCGCAGCCGGGATCAACCATTGGCAGCAGCGGTACGATCGGTTCAACGGCGCCCGGAATGACCACTACTCCCGGCGGCACAACGCCCACGACGCCGGGACTTGGTACTGTTAATCCACCCCTCGGAACGAGCTTTCTGACTAATGGAACCGTTGGGATTGGTTCCTCCGGATTGAACCAAAGCGGCGTTGGTTCAGCTCCCGGAGCGACAAATCTGGCTCCGGGAAGACCCACCTTGCGCCGGGGAATGCAATCGGGTGTTCACACGGATCCGATCACCGGCGCGACCGTTCCGAACACACTCACGACACCTGGGACCCCACAGATAAATCCACCATCCGCCTCGGCGCCAGGCTCAACCCCAACCACGCCGGGACTCGGAACCGTGAGAACCCCGGATAGCGCCGGAACGGGCACTTCGGCAACCACTGATTCAAGCGGCAAACCTTAGTCGCGTTCCTTATTCGAGTTAGAGGGGCGGGGATGCCTTGCCCCTCGCGTCGCGAGCAGTCCAAAGCACTCTCCCACATCGTCCGCCTTCGCTTGAGCGGGATTCCTAGACCAACCTAACCCTAACCTAGTCAGAAAATCGGAATCGGAGAAATGAAACCGGCGCGGTTATGTTTTGATTTTTCCATAATTTTTCCGCCCACTACTCCGGTATGAGTCAAATCATTTATCCGAGAAGTCCGCGCGAAACGATGGCGGGCTGGGTTTATTTGCCGCGGTTTATCGATAAAATTCGCCTGCACCTTGCGGGGAAGCTGCATCCCGATTACGAGGCGAATTTCACGAAGGGCTTTGATGAGCGATGGCTGCAGGCAGCGGGACTTGAAGCCGGCGCGTTCATCGAGGTAGTGAAGAACAGTGTCATCGACGGGCAAGTTGCTGACTGGGTGCGCCGGAATGTGAAGAAAAGTGACGCAGACAAGAAAGCCTTCGCTGATTTTGTTTTGAACCGCGGCAACGACGCGGACGAGACAAGGGCGCGGTTGGAACAGAGGAAGAAGGAGGTTGGATTTGCAGACCGCAAAGACGTTAGGACGTTTGTTGATTTGATCGACGCGGACGAGAAACGGATGTGAGAATTAAGATGAAGGCGGCTCGCGTTAATCGAATCCCACCAATATGCCGCCTTCATCTCCCAGCGAACCCTAGGCTTTTGCTCGCATGAGGAACACATCTTGTGGATTACGAAAAATAATGTCTATCGGGTTTGATCTAATGCTTTATTACTGGATTCCCTGAATCGAAAGTGGCAAATTTGATGAAGGAGATTCCTTACCCTTTAGTAAAACTTCGTCATGCGAACATCGATTCATCTCGTTAGTCTGATATTTACCTTGGCCGCCGCACTGGCCGCGGAAGAAGTGCAGCTTGGCGCCCCGCTGGTCCGTGTGCATGCGCATAACGACTATGAGCACACCCGGCCCTTGTTCGATGCGCTGGCGCAAGGCTTTTGCAGCGTGGAGGCGGACATTCATTTGAAGGAGGGCGCCCTCCTGGTGGCTCACGATGATAAGGATGCGAAGGCCGAGCGCACCTTGCAGCGGCTTTATCTCGATCCTCTCCAACGATTGAGCAAACAAAATGGCGGACGCGTTTTCCCGAAAGGGCCGACAGTGATTCTGTTGATCGATGTGAAGACGGAAGCAGAGAGCACTTACGCGGCTCTGCGACCGGTGCTGCAGCAGTACGAAGGAATGCTGACGCAGTTCACGGACCGGGAGATTCAGACAAATGCAGTGACCGTGATCCTGAGCGGGAATCGGCCGCGGGAAACTTTGTTGAGCGAGCGGGTCCGTTTGGCTTCGTATGATGGCCGATTGGATGATCTCGGCAAAGCGCTGCCAGTTGGATTCATGCCACTGGTGAGCGACAGTTTTCAGGCACGCTTTCCGACAATCCGGAGCGCGCAGTTATCTGATTCGGAGGCGAGGAAGGTTCGAGATGTTATCGAGCGGACTCATCGAGAGGGGCGAAAGATTCGGTTTTGGGCGACGAAGGATGATGCGCAAACGTGGAAAACGCTGCTCGATCTTGGCGTGGACTTGATTAATACGGATGATCTGGAAGGGCTCGCCCGTTTCTTGAAATCGACCGGGCGCTGATTCTATGAATGATACGATGCGCGGGTTGATGGTTTTCGTCGCCGGCGTTTTAACTATTTTTCTTTGGATGCCGCTGTCGAATCGCGCGGAACGCTCGGCCGACGGCGCGATCATCACGGAGACGTATTTCGGGCCGATTCATTATCTGGTGCTGCGAACGGAACTAAGAGAGCCAAAGTACTCATTCAGTCCGGAGCCGAATTATCCGCGGGTGGTTTTGAACGGGGCCGTGACCGTGGCGCTGTGGAGTGTGGTTATTTGGCAGCGGCGGCGGACGAGGGTGAGTTCGCCCGCGGAGAAGACTTAAAATAACCGGTTTTCTATTTTGAAATGAGCCTCCTTACGTCGACTTCTACAGCGTAGAGATCTCGGCAATTCGGAGGAGTTTCAGATTTGGTTTTCCCTGGTCCCGTGATTTTTCGAGGTCGATCCGGAGATCAAGGGTCCAATCGTTATGACCTTCGGGATCGACCAGGGTTTGTTGGACGAGCCAACTACCTTTGTCTTCGGCGAGCTTGACGTAGGTGTGGCGGAGATTGCGGGCTTCGTTGTCGAGCGTGAGACGCTCGTGATCTTTTAAGTAATCGAGGATCGCACGTTCCAGACGGGGTGCGGTCCAAGGCTCGCCATTGGCGTCCGCAGGATCGTCGAGAGATTGCAGCGCGGCTTCAAAATTTCGGACGGAAAGTGCGCGGATGATGGAGAAAGCTTCGGTGCGCACGAGCATGGTGAAGTTTCGCGTGTTACGGGTGATGTCTTCCTTCTCCTGCTCGGGGCTGCTCAGCTTTACTTCGGCGACTTCTTTAGCGACCCAATTGGGATCGCGGAGGCGCTCCCATTCTTCGAGCAGGCTGGAGTCGACCTGGCGAATCATGGTGCGGAGGAAAACCTCGATTTCATCGAGAGTTGGGGATGTGGACTGCTGCGACGGTTGAACGGGCAACCCCTCCACATGAACGTCGACGACGATTTGAGCGTTACCGGTTGAGGAGCGACCCCTCACCCCGTCCCTCTCCCCTACCAGGGGC